>Ga0214919_10001814_pt1 | contig 34355 bp, 37 predicted proteins | sample LL1503_MetaG_FD_177994 | JGI IMG/M metagenome (GOLD analysis project Ga0214919, IMG submission 177994) | Freshwater microbial communities from Lake Lanier, Atlanta, Georgia, United States - LL-1503 | ecosystem: Environmental > Aquatic > Freshwater > Lake | place: USA: Georgia | collected...
AACTACATAGATAGTTACATTCAAAATAAACCTGCTTGTTTACAATGGCAAGGAGGAACTGCAACTCAAGGTATTCATAACGCCGCTGGAACTATTGGAATTGCAGTTCCTGGTCGTAATTCTTCGGTTTGGACGGCTAATAATGATGCTTGGAGATGGACCCCTAATGGACCTGTTGTTAATCCTGTTTTAACTTGGTATCAGGTTGGTAATCCAAACCCAATTGGTACAGGTCCAACAATCACAGTTACACCATCACAGGTAGGAGCAAATTACACTTGTCATTTTGTATATCCTATTTGTAATGCGGGATGGAGTACGTGTAATGTGGGTATTGGAAATTTGGGACCTGATACGGTGTTTGTTTTACCTGGACCACCAAACTTACCTTTACCAATAATAAATGTTGTAAATCCAACGTGTGACAATAGTTGTGATGGTATTATTGATGTCATACCACAAGGTGGATCTGGAGTTCAGACAATTTCATGGAATGGACCACAACCACCAACATTTAATCAAATGGGTTTATGTGAAGGGGTTTACTCATTTACAATAATAGATGCAAACGGATGTACAGTAAGTTCAACCACATCATTGGTTGATCCACAACCTATCGTTATAAATTCAATAATAGGTACAAACATTTTATGTTTTAACTCAACAACTAATCCATTTACGGTATCAAGCCCAACTCCTAATTTAAATTATATTTGGACAACAACAAATGGTAATATAACATCAGGTCAAGGGACTAATCAAATAAATTTGAATGTTACAGGAGTTGCCGGTGGGAATTATAATAGTATGTTGTCAGTTTATGGTCAAAATGTAAATGGATGTGTGAGTCAAACAGAAACATTTACTGTTAACATATTAAACATCCTACCCATTATAGATCCAATGGGACCTTATTGTGAGTACGATGGTTGTGTTAATGTTATTACAACACCACCTGGAGGTATCTTATTTGGTAATAATATTTGGGGTAATCAATATTGTCCTGATAATGGTTTTGTAGGTATTGATAACATTACTTACGTTTATAATCAATCAGGATGTGTTTTTGATACAAATATAAATGTCCAAGTATATCCAAGACCATTAATAACACCTGTTGTTGACGGTAGAAACGGAGTTAATTATGAATATCACCAAATATGTGAAGGTGATAGTATAGTTGATATGTATGAAGCAATATCACCTAATGGTGGTTATAATGAGTGGTACGTATTTGGGGATACATTACAAGGACCTACTATTAATATAACTTGGGATCATGATGGTTTTTTTACTTTTGATGTGGTAAGATGGGATAATGGTTGTGTGTCATTTCCTCAAACATTTAATGTGTCTTTGGAACTTTGCCCACAAGATTTAATATACATACCTAATACATTCACACCTGATGGTGATGAGCATAATCAGACATTTGCACCTGTATTTACATCAGGATTTGATCCGTATAACTTTAATATGAAAATATTTAATAGATGGGGAGAAATCGTATGGGAAACAAATGATCCTAAATCAACTTGGGATGGAACATATAATAACATTAAATGTTCTGATGGATCATATACTTGGGTTGTTAGATTTGGTATGATTAAAGATGATGGTAAAATAGAATTTTCAGGTAATTTAACAATTATTAAATAAGTTAAATTTTTTAAGGAAGTCCTTACATATTAATACGATTTGGACTTCCTTTTTTTATAATTAAAACCAATTTTTAGGATTCCATTTTGATTTTTCAGCGTCTCTTGCCGCTTTATCAAGTGCGTCTTGCGTTGCTCTTGCTTGTCTATCAAGTTCATCTTGTGCCGCTCTTGCTTGTCTATTAAGTTCATCTTGTGCCGCTCTTGCTTGTCTATCAAGTTCTTCCTGTGCAATTCTTGCCAATCTATCACTTTCTTCTTTAGCCGCTTTTGATTGTCTATCAAATTCTTCCTGTGCTTCTCTCGCCTTTCTTTCAGTTTCTTCTTGGGCAATTCCCGCAAGTCGTTCAGTTTCTTTTCGTGTTGATTCGGCCAATTCTTGTGCTTCTGCCGCTGCACGTTCTGATTGTTCAGCCGCTAGTCTTGCATCTTCGGCAATTTGGTTTGTATCAACACTAACACTTAAATCAACATCAACACCAAGTAAAACCGCCACTTCACCACTAACCCCAACAGTTGCAACTCCATCCACAAAAGTGGCTTCACCACCACCGCCAACACCAACTTGTTCTCCAACTGATACTCCTGCTCCTGCAGTTACTGAACCTTCTCTTAAATCTAAAGTTCCTTCACCATCTACACCAACTGAACTACCTGCTGATAGTTCTCCGTTTGCTACCACACCTTCATCACCTGCTCTTACTTCTAAACTTGCCTCATTTCCTGTTTTAGCGTAAGCATCTACAGTACCATTAACTCCAAATCCCTCAGCGTTAGCCTGACCTTCTACTGTTACATGAACTTCAGTTGTATCTGAATAATTGGCGTCTACGTAAACGTTATTACCATCTAATCCACCATCTACTGATGCTTCTGTTCCAGTTTTAGCGGATGCCTCAATACCAATTGAGGCGTTTTCATCTCCTGTTGATACTCCTGCAGACGCAGTAGTTGTGTTGTCAATTGATGCACCACCTGAAGTTTCATCTGAATGTGTTTCTGCGGTTTGGTTGTGTTTAAAATTTGCGTGTTTTTTCATAATTTAATTTGTTTTTAATTCATTTATTGCATCTTCAACATACTTATCTCTTTGATCTTGAAGATAGTTTATTCTTTGTAAAAGGACTTCTTTATCCTCTTTAGTTGTCTTATCTATAAGTTGATCTTTTTCTTCGTATTGTACTTGCCAAAACGCAACTCTTTCTTCCATCATACGATGTTGGTAATAAATTACCCCCAACATAAGTAGAATAACAAAAGATTGTTCTTTAAGTTTAGATAAAAATGTATCAGCAAATCCTGATATCGGGTTTGTTTGTCCAGACATTGTTTTTAAATTTATTTTTTTATATCCGAAGATTCAATTAATGTATAAGTAAAAGAATTACCGTGTATATCTCTTGCTTTTCTACAGATTTTCATAAATTCCTCAAAATCTGCTGATTTTTTAAACACTTGACAACCTTCAGACCAGTTTTCAACGTATGTTGAGTCGGCACCAGCCTTGTGAATGTTAATTCCAAAGACACCTTCATCAATTTTTGTTTCATTGTAAGTCATATCACGATTTGCATCACGATAAACCTTAACGTTTTTTGATTGCCCTAAAGCTTCGTACTTCCCCTGATGTAATCTAATAGTATGGGAACCCCTATATTGACCTTCAACTAGTCTTGCAACTCCAGATTTGTTATGATATTCCATAACACCCTTTTTTCCTGGATCTGTAGTTGCCGGCCAAGAATAAAATTTCCATTCACCATTTTCTTTATAAGAAATAGTCAATAAATCATCAAATGCGTTTGTAACTTTATCACCCGTAGACAAGTTTCTAATACCAACGATGTTTACATCGTATCCTTTGTTGTTTACGTCTTCAAACCAAACGTAACCTTTGGCTTTTACGGCCACCTCAACCTGTTCTTTAGTATATCCCATAACTCCTTTATATAATAAGTATCTTTTTATTTTAAAAATCCCACTTTGTTCATCAAAGTATTCAATAACATATTTATATATAAACTATATATTATGTTATTAAAAAATGGATCCAAAGGAGAGGATGTAAAAACACTCCAAACAAAATTAGGACTTACTGCTGACGGTGCATTTGGACCTGGAACAGAAAAGAAAGTAAAAGAATGGCAATCGGATAATGGATTAACCGCAGATGGTATTGTTGGTGACGGAACATGGTCAAAAATGTTTGGATCTACCCAAGTTATCAAAGAAGATGTGGTAATTCCTTCAGGTGGATCATTAAATATTGAGAAATTAAAGGGTCATATACCCGATTCAGTTATTGCACAGATCCCTGAGACCGCAAAAAAATTCAATATCACAAATAATCTACGTTTGGCTCACTTTTTGGCTCAATGTGGGCACGAATCAGGAGGTTTTAAGGCAGTTTCCGAGAATTTAAACTATTCTGCTGATGGTTTGAAGAAAATATTTGGTAAATACTTCCCTGGTAACCTAAATGAATCGTATGCTCGTCAACCTGAGAAGATTGCAGCTCGTGTTTACGCTAGTAGAATGGGAAATGGGGATGAAACCACCAAAGAAGGATTCAAATTCAGAGGTAGAGGGTATATTCAGTTGACAGGTAAGTCAAATTACACTAATTTTACCAAATTTATTGGTGAAGATTGTGTTTCTAACCCTGATTTGGTTGCAACTAAGTATCCATTGGCTTCTGCGGCGTTCTTTTTTGACTCAAACAAGTTATGGTCTATCTGTGACAAAGGATTTGACGATGCAACGGTAACTGCAGTGACAAAAAGAGTGAATGGAGGCACAATTGGACTACCTGATCGTATCAAACACTTCAAAGAGTACTATAATTTACTTAAATAACTTGACATACACCATAAAATAGATTAAAATTAAATATAAATCTTAATAATATGTTTTTTACAATCGTTTTATGTGTTTTTACACTAGTTTTAATCGTTTTTGGAGTTGGTTTGTTCATTTGGTGGAAAAAATTTGGTAAATCGTTCTTTGATATGGCCAAAAACCTAACTAATATGAATAAAACCATGTTTAACCCTAAAAATATGGGTAATATGGGTAATATGGGAGATATTAACCAACAAATGAAAATAATCCAAGATTTCTTTAAGAAAAAACAATAAAACCCTATTAATTAGGGTTTTATTTCTTTAATAGATACTATTTCTACGTTTTTACCCTTATTTTTAACCGTGATCTCGTTTTCTTGGGGGTACAGTATGTTATTATGTATAGTTTCTTGTACATTTACCTCATTTTTGGGTATATTTGCGGTAATAATGTAGTATTTTTCACCCGATCCTGTTGAAAATGAGTGATTTTTGACCAAATCTGACCTATTTAGAGCGAAATGTGACCCAATTTTGGTCATATTTATGTCTTTTTTATCATTTACAGACACAATTCGGTACGCTTTTATCGTTTCTGGTAGGTTTTTTACCCTATTTATGTGGTATTCTAGCTCATTTATAGCTTCTTTTTCACTAAAATCCATCGTTTTTAGGTCGTTTAATAGGACTTTTTTGTGTATTATTTCACTTAAAATAGGTAAAATATCCATATTTTATGATTGTTTCTTCTTAGGTTTTATCTCAACCTCATAAGGACCTGTGGTTGACTTACTGGTATCATATTTCCAAATACTAATTGAGTCTTCAGTTTCGTAAATTCTCTCGTATTTCTTAACTTCTGTGGGTTTTTTCTTTTCTGTCATATACAAATATACAAAAATTATTTAAATTGGCAAAATTTATTCTTTATTTTCCGTTGGATCTTCTTCATTTACCGTTTGAGACTCTCCATTTTTCTTCTCTTTTTGTATTTGGTGAAGAATATAACCTGAAATTGTGAATTGTATTGATGCCCACATTATAATATCGGTCATTGTAAGGTCAGGATACTTCTTTAATAGGAAAAAAACCATACCCCATTCGGCAATAATGAACGCAATCCCTGATTCAACACGTTTTTTGGCGAAAAAAGAAGGTGTGGTTGAGTATAATTTAAGGATCTCCATGATAAATCTCTTAATATTTGTCCACCCAAAGAAGTATTTTTTGTTTTTCATACCTATAAATATCTTAATGCAATAAAAAAGGGACAGTAGCGAATTGTCCCTTTAGTTTGTTACCTTAACGGTAACGATCCTAAGCAAAATTTTACTCTCCTTTAGCTAAGTTAATACATTGTTTAAGGTATTCTTTAGTTCTTGGTGATGGTGTATACTCATCGTCTCTTGTTTGGAGGTTTAAAACTCGTTCAATATCCTTAACTAATTCAGTTCCGTGTTCATTTTCTTTATATAACTCAATTACTTTATCCATTGCTTTATTACATTTTTGATTTGTTTCATCAAAATAGTTTTTATTTCTGAATTTATTCAAATTATTCATCATTTCATATGCTAAATGGCTACCACCATCTTTTACATCTTTAAATAATCTAATGTTATTTAATATACCTAAAGTATCTACCATTGAATTAACCCCATTTTTTCTTTTAGTTACTCCAGGTGAGTATCTTACAAATTCATCTGCCTGACCAACCATCTCATCTAATGGAATTGTGTTTTCAGGTAAACAAGTGGGTCTAGCCTTTTTCTTATCTTTTACTTCCGCATCGTTCTCTAAAAGAGTACGTCTTATAATGCTTCTAAGTGTGTTTTCATTTAAATTATTTTTTTTCATAGTGAAAAGTTTTTCTATAAATATATTTCAATTGTAAAGTTTACAGGTATTTATATAAATAAATATATAAATTTATACTAATGTCAAAAAATATTACCACTTTAACCGAGTCAGACATACAAAGAATTGTTTTACGTATATTAGAAGAAACCAATAAATCAAATTTTCTATATGAAGATGAATATGGTTCAGTAGAAGAAACCAATTTTATTATTGGCGATTTAATAACCGAAGCGGAATATCAGGGAAGAAAAGTTCAGTTGGGTAAAATAATGCAAGGTGACATTAAAAAGTCCAAAGTATATGTTAAGAATGATAAAGGTAAGGTTGTTAAGGTAAACTTTGGTTTTGGTGGAAAATCAGCCAAAGGTAAAATAATGAGGATTAAGAAGAATAACCCTGAAAGAAGAAGATCATTCAGAGCAAGACACAATTGTGATAATCCCGGCCCAAGATGGAAACCAAGATATTGGGCATGTAGAACTTGGTAATTATATGTCAGTGATAATTGAAAGAATCGTAAGAAAAAATCTTATACAATATATTAACGAAACCGAAATCAGACCTTCTGAGTCGGCAGTTAAGAATATTTGTGATGCTGAAAGGTTTTGTAGTGCTCAAGGTAAAATAACGTTTGGCCAATTAAAAGAATTGGTTGAAAAAGGAACAAAAAAACGAATTGGTGTTCATGTTGGAGAAGGGGCATATAAATCACTATTAAGACTATTACCTTGGTTTATACCTCAACTTGCATTAGCTGGTTTTGCTGCAACTTGGGTTAGAGTTGCAAATAAATTATTGAGACCCGCACTTGAAGAAACCTCAAATTATAAAAAATGGTGGGCTAAAGTTATTATGAAAGGATTTGACTTGGTTGAGGGAGAATTAAATGCTACTGATCCATTATCTAAAATATTTTTTATATCTGATGGTCTATTAACATTAATGGACAATAAATTTAAAATTAAATTTGCAAGATACGTTGCCGAATTAGCTTCAGAAATACCTAACGATCAAGAAGTCCCTGAATACTTTGTTGAAAATGAATTAAGACATTGGCTTAACGATAAATTTTTACTTGATCCTCCGTTACCACCAAAAAGGTCTTAATTTTCTTCTTCTTCTTTAATCAAATTGTTTATTCTATTTCTACCTCGTTCTCCAATTGGAATTGGGTTCCCATATTCACTAATATGTACGAATCTTATAGTTGTCTTCAATACTAAAATTTGATTACCTGTGTATACGTCGTGAGCTCTCGCCTCCATATATAATGTAACGGAACTATTACCTATTTTTGATGGGTGACCATATATTTTTAATAATTGACCCTCTTTTGCTGGTTTCTCAAAGTTACACTTATCAATAGAAACGGTAACCATTCTTGGTGAATCACACAATTGCATTGAATACCCTGCAGCAGCTGCATCAATCCACGCTAATAATTTACCACCAAATAAATTACCATGAAATCCTAAGTCAGATTTTTTAATTGGATGTGTATTTAATAATTCCATATACTTTTTCACAAAAGATAATTAAATTGATTAGTATAATCAACATAATATAATATTTATTGATATGAGTTTTTTAGAATTAAAAATAAAGTCGTTATTAAATGAGAATAATAACAGAAGGGAAGAGATCCGATCTATTGTTAAAGATGTTATTACTATTTTTAAAGGTAATGACGAAGGGGAGTTTTATTTACCTGAAGATGTTTCTGATGATTCGTATTATGATTTTAAAAGACTTAATGTTAATTTAACCATAGAATTAATTATTGAAATTAATGATGAAATAAAAGGATTTGAAGTTGATGCTGATTGGTGGTCCGAAAATGAGGTTATTGAATTAAGATTATCATATAATCCAGAGTCAAAAAATAAATTAATTTATGATTTAATTGGTGAATTAAATGAAATTATTGCCCACGAATTAAGACATATTGATCAGGAAAATAAAGGAACTTACAACACCAAAGTACCTGAGGAATTTGATGGTAAAAAATATTACACACAACCACATGAGTTAGATGCTCAAATATTTGGGTTTAAAAGAATATCTAAATTAACTAAAACCCCATTTGATGTTGTTGTAAAAAGATGGTTTAATACACATCATAATTTACATCAAATGAATGATACTGATGTTAAATACGTTATTGATAAGATAATGGAGTTTAAAAAAGAAAAAGGTCTTTAAGATCTAAATCTTTCAATAATCTTTGTGATTAATTCTGTTAAAGTCGTAGAAGATATTTTAACCGCCAAGTAACCTAATATTATTTTAGATAATACCGTAATATCAGAACTTGTTGCTCCACCACTCATATCCAATAATTTTGTTAAAAAAGGAATAATAAATGTGTATGCTAACATACCCGACATTTTATGACCTGTAACTTTTAAACTATCAACAAACGATAAGAAAGTATTTTTTAATTCATCTGTTTTTTCTAACATTTCGTTAAAAGAAGTAACTAAACTACGTTCTTTAATGATACCTAATAATTTACTTAATTTTTCTTTATTAGATGTGTAGTAAGTAACCGCACAAGCAATTGACAATAAAGCCAAATCTTGATTAGTCAGTTCAGGGTTCTTACCTTCAAAATAATTAAAAACGGGTCTTGAGAATCCCCCAATTGCTGCCCCCCATGTAAATAAGAAACTAAAATCCAATTTAGTATCTTCTTTTACAGATCTAACTATCTTCTTAATAAACTCTTTAGAACGTTTAATTTCATCACCGATTATAGATTTACTACTCTCTAATAATAATTTTTCATATTGATGTTCAGTTATTACAATCTTCATACTGAATAATAAATATTACGATATATTTATTATTATGGAAAAATACGTAAAAAACGCACCATTAGAAAAAGGAGACACGGTTGTCTGTATTAAAATGCAAGATGAATATGGTGTTCCTGGTGGAGTACCGGGGGTTGTTAAATCTGTTGCAAATGTAATGGGGGATATGCAATATTATGTTGAATGGGACAATGGTTCTAAATTAGCTTTAATTGAAGGTGTTGATAAATGGATGAGAGTTGTCCAAGATGACACAATAGAAGAAAGTTTTTTTATGACTAAAAAGGGTCTTATAAGAGAATCAAAAAAAGCATCTGAAAAGTTTAATGATTTATCTGAGTACTATGACATACGATTAATTAAAAAATTCCTTGACGCTTTAAGACTATCAAGTGTTACTAATATGTTCCAAGCGGGTCAGTATCTTTATTTAGGAAAAGAAAGAATTGCCCATGAACACAAATATAATGAATTTAGTGACGATACTCAGGAAGCATTTGATGAAGTCTTAGATATGGCAGAAGAGGTTAGAGATGAAATGATACGAGGGGCATTTAGTTCTATTGACGGTAGAAATCAAGGTAATGAGAATGATGACGAAGACGAACTTGATAATAGATATTTACGTAGTGTGGAAAATAAAATGAGACGAGACGCACAGGATCTATTATCTCTTTGGATGCAATTAAAAGGTAATGCAGCAAGATTGAGATAATTAAACTATTTATAACAAAAACAAAATTATGGCACAATATTTTTTTAAGATGACAAATGAGGAAAGAACTAATATCCTTGACCAACATAAAACAATTTATGATGGGTATGTTACAGAATATGCACAAGGTGAAAACAAACAACCTTTATATGTTCAGGATTTCGCAAACGATAAAGGTGGAATCACGGTGAACAACAAAGGTGAGGTTAAACCTTACACAAATATGGGAATCAATGAATCTATAGATGGTAGATTGGATATGATTGGAGATGGACCTGAGGATCTTGAAAATGGTACTGTTGATATGGAAAAGAGATATTTAGATAGTGACGGTAGTGATCACGACAGATATTCATCACCAGAAGAGGATATGGACGTTTATATATCATTAGGTATGACTGATGATGAAGATGAAGACGATCATAGAGATTTAAGTATGGATAACCCATATTATGGTGATAAAAACTTTGATTTTGATATTGAATTAGATGAAGTTGACGACACAATCTTAGATCTTAAACCTGAATGGTCTGACGAAGAAGAAATTGTTAATGACATTTACGATGACGGGTTTGATGAGGTTGACGAAGAAGAAAAAGATGAGTTCCTGAATAAGTTAAACGAATCTTTAGATATGTTTAGGAGATTTAAAAAATATAACTAATGGAAATTAGAGAATTGGTGTCTTATTATGTTTATGAAGACACAAAAAGAATTGAGGTGACGTTTAGATTAACACTTGATTCTGAAGATGAAGTCAGAAATGATATTATTAATTTAGAAGAAGCTGAGGAATTCGGATATAAACTAATAAATGATAATAATGATTTCTTCCAATTTGATGATGAGGAAGAAGAAGATTTTGACGATTTTATTGATATGGATGAAGATTTATTAATAAATTTCTTAAATGAGTATTATATTGTAAATCCAACTAAATTACCAAAAACAGAAATATTATAAAAGAAAATAGGTCCCATTAAGGACCTATTCTTGTTAATGAAAGTACCGCCCAATTACCATCTTTATTACTTGGAATTCTTATTGTTAATGATTCGTCCGAATCATCAAGGATCTTCCAAATACGGCTTGTGCCCTCACAATCAAACACAATATTACCCAAATCATATGTGGTACGTTGTCCGTGCACAAAATAAAAGTATTCTTTCCCCCAATTAAGTCCTCCTTGAATAGGGTTTAAACGAATTGTACTGTAATCTATCTCACATAATGTGTCACCAACAATATAAGATATTGTATCTGGAACTATAAGTTTTTTTGAATCAAAAAACACATCATTAATAGTGTATATGCTATCTTCTGTGGTAATTTTATCAATAACATATAAACCACTTAAACTTAACGATTTCGGTTCGGAATACTTCAAACAAGAAGTGATAAATGGTATAATCGCTAAAATAAAAACTAATCTTTTCATATCTCCTTTTTTACAAATATACAAATATTTTCTAAACTACGACTACATTAATAATTATATTTTACTTTTTTTGCTTATTTGAATATTTATTATAAAAGTTATTACTTTGAAAAGTCTTGATGATCTTATAATGTTAATGAAAAAATTTACTTATAGTGATAAGAATGGTGAATTAGACGAACAAGATACGGCACCTGCAGATAGTGGAGGAGGTGGAGGAACATATCCTACCGTCACTAAATGGGAAACAGGATTAACAAGAAGTGTTGCTAATACTCTTGATGCTAAAGTTACTTGGTCATCATTAAATAAAATAACAAGAGGTAAAGGTAATACCTTAATTTAAAACTAAAAAAATATGAAAAAAGTATCATTTGATAGTTCAGGAGAAGAAAAGAATCGAATCTTGGAAATGCACCAAAAATCTACAGGTAGACAATACCTTAATTTAATTAAAGAAGAAAAACAACAACTTAATGAATGGATTTGGTGGGCGTTAGGTGGAGCGGCATTAATTGCCGGTGGTATTGCAGCTTATAAATGGGAAGGTACTGATGCGAACAAATCAGTAAAGGCTTTACATGACTCCTGTAAAAGTTCCAAATTAGGTAAACCATTACAGAGTAGTAGTGAACTTGAGAAAATTGCATCTCAAATTGGAGATGCCCTTAGAGAAAAAACTATGGGATTTATACCATCAACTAACGAAGATAGTCTTAAAAATGCATTATCAAAAATAAAATCAATTCCTGATTATTGTAAAGTGGCTTCAGAATATGAATTAAAGTATGGTGAAGATATGTATGAAGGTATTGATGGTGATATTGATTTTGGGGATTGGGATACGTATGTAAGACAACCATTAACAAACGCTATTAAGGCAAGTTCTAAAATTATTGACGACGCTGAAAAAGGTGGTGGAGGTGAAGAACCAAGTGATGGTAAAGATAAAGAAGGTAAAGATGAAGAAGGTAAAGATGAAGAAGGGGCAAAAACTCCAAATGGAGACACTATAATATACAATAGTTGTTCAGGCACTTATAAACTTGGTTGTAAGGACGAAGATGATAATGTGGTGTGGCAACTACAAGGTTGTTTAGGTGTTAAACAAACGGGTAAATTTGGACCAAATACTGAATCGGCATTAAAACAAAAAACCGGTAATATATCTATTGACGAAAGAGAAGTTTGGACGTTGTGTAAAGATGAAGAACCAGGTGAGATTGCATTATATTAAAATTAAAAATAAAAATAAAACAATATGAACGTTAATAACGAAATAAAAAGAATGATGTCCCTTCTTGAGTCTGAGTTGGGTAATGTAAAGCCTTTAATAACTGAAGACGATGTACCACCTATTGAGGATACAACTAGTCCATTAAAAAGAGCCCTTGCGGTTGGTTGTTTCACAAATAAAGGATTTGAAACCGATGGTCAAATATTGGCTTTAGGTGATGGATATGTTTACGCCTTTAAAAAAATTGCACCTAGTATTACAGGAAAAGATCAATATATTAAAGTTAAAACTAAAACTGGTACCGACCTTTATTTGTTTGATATTCCGTCTACGGATCCTAAAGCACTTGGTATAAACCCTAAGGCTTATTTAGCGGTTGCAAGAAATACAACCGCACAAGACAAAACAAAACCGGATCCAAATTTAAATTATTTATCCGCACATGGTTGGTATTGTCCTGAATTTGACGTAACTCAAAATGTGGCATCACAACAAACTAATTTAACGGGTGATCAACAAAAACAAATTGAAACTTTGGTAAGTGCTTTAGGTACTCAAGACACAGGATATACTTTCTTTACAACAAAACCTGAAGATGGAAAAAACTATGTGAAAATAGATTTAGCAACAGGTATGGGAACGGATGGAGTTAGTTATGTTGATAAGTTTAATTTGGCAGACAGAATTGGACCATTTAAATCACAACCAGGTAAATTCTTTATATGGTCAAATGTTGGAACACAAGAAATTCTTTATGACATTCCTGCAGAAGTTGAGTCATTCTTATCGACTCTTGGTTTTACAAGAGTAAGACCGAAACCAGGTACTGCGGAAATTAAAACTGAAACAACATTAAAAGCATTATGTGATGGACAAGGAAAGGCATATTGTGATCCGGCAGTTATGGATTATATTAAAACTGATGGAGGAAGACGTATTTGGAAAATGAGTCCTGAACAAGCAAAGGCGGCTGGAAATGTTTCTTATAAAGATATTGTTGCAAAACAGGCTGAGTTAGGGAAAAAAGGAGCACGTCAAGGATTGAAAGATATTGACCAACAAAAGGCAAATAAACCGGCTTGTCAATCGGCAATACAACAATTATCAAATTGTGAAAGATATGGTACTGATGAAGATTGTGCAGAAGCATTAAATTTAGCATTTACACCTGATGAAAATGGTGTTGACCCATCTTACGCACAAAAATTAGATGATACTAAAAAATTAGTAAGAACCTGTGTTCAAAACGAAGTTGGTTTAGGTATGTTCTCAAAAAACATTAAAGCTCAATTAAGTCAATTACAAGGATCAACAAGTCCTTATGGTTTAAGAGTAGCAACAACACAAGTACCAAGATCATTGGCAACAGAGTCATTAAACAACTCTATTAAAAGTGTTATTACTGAAACAATTAATAAAAACAAAAACAAAAACTTAGATTCAATTATCAAAAATAATTTACGTAAATACATTAGGTAATACTTGAAAATACTTGTTTGGTGTAGATACTGAATAAGGATAAACCATCTAAAGAAAGGGGGGGTGTTCAATTATCTAGCAAAATAGGAACTTCGGTTCCTATTTTGTTTTTACGGGTATTTATGTTATATGGTAGAGATAATTTATGATTCAAATTTAAAACCTGAGTTAACGGTAGCGTTACCCGTTTATAATAGTAAAAAAATTGCTTGGTTAGCATTAGAAAGTTTATGTAACCAAATAGATATTAATTTTAATTGGGAGTTGATAATTTATGAGGAAAACCATAGTGAGTCAGTTTTCCCTAAAGTATTAGATCAATATCTTGACTTAATAAAAAATAATAAATGTTCTAGAATTGTTTTTATAAGTGGAAATGAAAAAGTTTTATTAATTGATAAATGGATCTCAATTGCAAATAATTCAAGTAAATCATCAAAGGCATTTTTACTACAAGCGGCAGATTGTTACTCACCTAATAAAAGATTAAAAAATAGTTACGATAAAATAGTAAAAGAAAATTACGATTGGTATGACCAAACAAAGGGATACTTTTATTCTTTTATAAGTGATAGAGTTATATTATACGATTTTAATGGGGTAACTAACTTGAATATGGGTTTAAAAACAAAATACATTAGAACGTTACCTAAATCATATCTTAAACGAGGGATTGATGGGTATATTCATAATCATTGTTTAAAAGTTATAAAAAAATCAAGAAAAAAGATTAAACATTATTACGATAATGTTTTGTATACTGATAGTGTTGATACTCATGGATTTAATAACATTAGTATTGATAGAGAAGTATATTTTACATCAAAACCAAATATTTTTAAAGTAACAAATTTAACGTTAAATGATTTTACTATTGGTGCAAAAATAAACAACAGGTTAAATAATCTTAATAATGTAAAGTATGATTTATCTATTATCATTTCTACATACAAGAACACTCAATATTTAGATGATTGTTTCAATTCTATTATTGAATCTATTGGGAATAAAAATGTTGAGGTTTTAATCGGAATTGATTCTTGTATGGAATCGTATAATTTTGTTTTAGGTAAAACATATCCATCTAACTTTAAATTTTACTTTTTTAAAAAAAATAATGGTCCATATATTGTTTTTAATTCTTTATCAAAAATATCCAAATCAGATAACATAATGTTTTTTGGTTCTGACGATATTATGGATAAAAATATGGTTGGAGATGTTATTGATGGATTAAATGGTTATGATTGTGTTAAACCTGTTTATATTAATTTTAATGATGGTGACATTATAAATATAAATAGTAAAACGTATCTTGGTGAAGGTGTTTTTGGTGTTAAAAAATCAATATTTAATTATTTAAATGGTTTTGAGCCTTGGATGTGTGCTGCCGATTCTGATTTTATGGGACGACTTTATAAAAATAGACATAAATTAAGATATACAAATAGAATAAATTTTTACAGAAGAATACATAAAAATGGACTTACAAGTCGTCCTGATACTGGTATGTCATCACCTTTAAGAGCTCAATATGCTAAATTAAGTAGAAATAAAAAAGTTGCAGGACCATTAAAAATAATGGTAACTGAGCCTTATTCATTAATAAATGGTGTTAATTATTTACCTAAAATGGTTTATGATAATGATACTCTAAATGTTGTGGATCCTAATTATGAGTTAATGCTTAAATTACGTAAAGAATCTTTGGCTAAAGTTTTTAACCATGAAAATTACAGAGTAGCAACCCCCGTTGAAAAAATAGAAAAAAAAATATCATCTATTAATTATGAAAAAATTAATAACTTACTTAATAAAGTTATACCAAAACCAATACCTAAAGTAAACCAGGTAAATAATACTCCCGAAAATAAAAAAATTACTACAAATAAAGAAATGGTTAAGTTAACTTTCCCAGGTAAAAAAAATAGGAGGAGTGGTGATAATACGATGAGTTTTGGGGGGAAAATTAATAAATAATTTGACATAATAATTTGTTTCTTTTATGATTGGTTTATGGTTCCGTAGTGAAAGGGATATCACCGTAGATTTCTAATCTTCTATTCCTGGTTCGAATCCAGGCGGGACTACTATTTTTTTCAAATATGTTTGGCAGATCCAATTAATTTTGTATCTTTGTAAGGTAATCATTTAAAAAAACCAAAAATTATGAAAAAGTTCTTAGTCGTTTCAATCGCAATCTTTAGTATTTATTGTTTCTTTGTTAATAGTGATGTTAACAAAGGTATGAGACATGAATTTTCAGATCTTAAAGAAGAAGTTTCTAAAGAAATTAACAAATCTGTTAACGAGGATAACTCGGTTGGTTCTGGTGGCGACCAAACAAAAGAATTTTCTCCCGAAACAAAAGAATACTTCAACAAAGTGGCTTACGGAAGTGAGTTTGATGGTGGGGTTACTTCATTGAAAAAATGGAACCAAGATGTGAAGATCTATGTTGTTGGTGACAAACGTGACTATTTAATGTCAGAATTAAAAGACATTGTTAGTGAATTAAACGGACTTATTTCTACTATTGATATTACTATAGTTTCTAATCAATCTGACGCTAACCTTGTTGTTTTGTTCGGATCGGCACAAGATTACAATGAATTTGATTCAGGTTCTGTTGGTTATACAGATGACAACTATGGTTTGTTTATTGCTTATGGTGGTGAAGAATTAACATTCGCAACAATGTATGTTGATGTTAATAGAACAAGTACTCACGAAGGTCAAATGCACTTGTTGCGTGAGGAGTTAACTCAATCATTGGGTTTGTGTAACGACTCTTACGACTACCCTGAAAGTATCTTCTACCAAGGGTGGACTGAGACTACTGAATACTCAGACATTGACAAAGAAGTAATTCAAATGTTGTACAACTAAAAAACACCCCCTGTAAAATGGGGGTTTTTGTTTTTGTTGATATTTATTTAATAGTATGAAGATAATTGTCACAGAAGAACAAATAAAAGAGATCATAAATAATGTTTATGGTAATATATTATTTGAGCAAACTAAACCGGTTTCTAAAAATCAAACTTATGCAACAACTCAAGATAGGTCGTTAACAAAAGATAGTTTAACTGGAGGGGAATTAAAAATACCAAAGGGTACAATATTTACCGCACACCAAAATGGGGATAAAAAAATTACAACCCCAACTTATACTGCCTCAGTGGATAAAATTACAAATGGTAAAAATAAACCATCAACTATCTTTTATTGTAACGGGGCAAATGCTGGTAAATTTTGGAATGACGCCTCAAAATCGTGGTATTATGACAAATCAAAAGTATTATCAGGTTACCTATCAAAAAATTTGTGTACTAAATCATTTGCGGATCAAAGTTACTCGGAAAGTAAAAAAATTGACATTAAAGGTCAAAGAACTCCGGCCCAAATTGCGAATTTCTTAAAGACCTCAAACACATTGGATGATAATGAACCGGCAATTGAATTGGCTTTTTCTGAAATTAAAACATGGGAGAGATACAATTTAGTAAAAAAATATTTAGGACAGGATCCATACAAGTTTGTATCACAATTTATAGATGCAAGAGAAAAACACGGTAATATACAATCTGTAACAACTTCTTACAGTATTTTATCTAAAGGTACAACATCCGATCAAAATAAAGAATTAGATCCATCTAAAGTTGCGTCATGTCCCATTAATTTAACTGCGGTACGACCAGGAGGAACTAAACAATATTTGGGAGCTATAAATTACATGAAATTCTTCAAGGGAGGTGCGGGAACACCAGGTGCTGATCCATTATTGTATAGTAACGGTTTAACAGGAACATATGCTAAAGTACCAGATTTTGGATGGAATCTTAATCCCAAAACTTATCCCTACCCAAAATATTACGATCAAAATTGTTTAACAATTGCAAAACAAGGTCGAGATAAAGAACTAACACACCAATCAGTGGAAAATCAGAAACAAATTGATAAAAATAAACAAGACTACATTCAAAAAAGAGATACTGAATCAACAAACGTTAACTATTATCAACCTCCTGCTAAAACTTTTAAAAACACTTTATTACCATTAAATGAATCGGACAATAAAACTAAAGACTACAAAGAGATGTCAGATTTTAATCAATCATTATCAAAACAAAAAGAATTGATACCGAAGTATTGTAAAACACCGTTAGAACGTCAATGGGATAACCCGAATATGACTATTGGGTCTTCCAACAATTATAAGTTGAGAATGATTAGTATGTATAATCTATGTAAAGATTACGGTGGTTTATGGGTATATGGGGCTGGTAGTTCATCATATACTTGTGGATGTAGGGATAATTCAAATCCGGCATTAACAACCGCAATAAAAACAGACACAGGAAATTTTAATGCGGGTAAAGAAATTCAAAAACAACAAGGATCCACAAATTGGGGTAATGTGGAGGCAAGATCAGTATTATGGGGGGCGGCAGCACTTGCATCGGCGTTTATTCCTGTCGTAGGTCCTTTTGTTGCTGCTGGTATAGGTTTAGGTGGGGCTGCCGATTTATGGACAAGTAATAAACATAAAGAGGCTGCAATTGTTGCTTTCTTTTCTTTACTACCAATGGTAGGTAAAATTCCAGGTGTCGGGACTATAAGTAAGGCTCTTGGTGAAGAGATGAAAGCTGCGGTATTGAGTAATGGAGCTTTATCTGAAAAACAATTGGAAACTTTAATAAATATTATTAAATATGATACTCAGGTATCAAAAGCTATGGTACCAGCAATTGAAGCTCAAGGTTTAGGTAAATTAGAAGCCCACATAATAAAAACCGCAATTAAAAAAACAGAGGAGAAAGTGATTGACCTTGCCGGTGGACCAACTTATGGTGGTTTGAAAAAAACTATACTTAAGGCAGGATTAGAAAAAGGTTTATCCTAATATTATTTGATTAATATCAATAATTCAATTATAATACCACTATGGAAGATATATTTGAAGAGATCCACAATGAGTTTATTAACTCTGAGGAATTTATCGCATACATTAAAGAAATGATGGAATCAGAAGAAAAATTATACATGACAAAATAATTAACCATTTTGCCAATTGAAAAAGATTTCGTATCTTTACAGTATGAAAGACACACTACCATATTGTACTACAGAAAAAGCAATCAAAGGTTATGAAGAATCCGTAATTGCAAAAAAAGAAACCAACGACTGTGTTGTAAGAGCATTTGCATCTTGTTTTGATGTGTCTTACGATTACGCCCACGGATACGTTAAAGATAATTTTGGTCGTAGAGATCGTCAAGGTACATATGGTACTGTACATAAAATGACCGAACTTGCCGAAAATAGAATACAAGTAAACTACAAAAAAGTTAAGTGTCTTGGTAAATTAAACAATTACCGTAGACACTCGTTGGAGTACGAGGTTAAGGTAAAGGGTGTAAAAGTTAAACGTAAAATGACTGTGGGTACGTTTACAAAACAAAACCCTGTTGGGACATTCTTTATGTTAGTTAGCCGTCACGCTTTCACAATCAAAGATGGCGTGGTGATCGGTAACCACGAGGATTCAATCAAGAAAAAACGTATATTACTTCATGCGTTTGAAGTAAAATAATAAAAACACTTGTTAATTAAAAAAAAAGACCTATATTTGTAGGGTAATTAAAATTTTTAGAAACAACGATATATTTATAACAAAATGAAAACAACTAATAAACATATGGTCATTTGTAATCCGAGCACACAGTGGTCGTTTAATAGCTATAGAACGCTTCGTTCACATAATAGGGCATTTTCATTTATGAGTTGATAAGATTAACTAAAAATATAAAAGGAATATAAGACCCGAACTCAAAACAAGTTCGGGTTTTTTTATACCCAAAAATTTGGTTCCTTAGTATAGTTTGGTAATACCCCGGCTTTGTAACCCGGAGTCGTCAGTTCGAACCTGACAGGAACCTCAAAAGAAAATGTTCTTTGACATATTGGCCTTAAATTGTCTCGTAGCCTAAAGGCAGGGCATCGGATTTTGGATCCGAGTGTGTTGGTTCGAGTCCAGCCGAGACAACAAACATTCGTCTTAAATAATTATTTTTTTAATTAGACGATATTTATAATAAAATATTTATTTATGGAAACAAAAATATGCTCTTCGTGTAAAATAGTGTTAAATGTTAATGAGTTTTCTAAATGCTCAAAAAGTAAGAGTGGGTTACAATCTGTGTGTAAGTTATGTAAAAGTAAGAAGTTATCAGATTACTATAAGTTAAACCCAAAAAAAAGATATTATAATAAAGAAAAACAAAAAGATAGATACCAAAACAATAAAGTAACTTTTAATTTTTCAAGAAGGATGAGAAAATCCTTAAATGGGATAAAAGAAAGTAAAAGTTGGGAAAACTTAGTTAATTACAAACTTGAGGATTTAAAGAATCATTTAGAAAAACACTTTAAAGGTGGCATGTCTTGGGAAAATTATGGTGAGTGGCACATTGATCATATAATCCCAATTTCTTATTTTATCATAGATAGTGTTGAATCCGAAGAATTTAAAAAATGTTGGTCTTTAAATAACTTACAACCACTGTGGGCAGATGAAAATATTAAAAAAAGTAATAAAATGGAAGAGTAATCACAACGGCTTGTGATCCCGTCTTGAAAACGGGCGGTACTGAAAGGTATGGGGATCGACACCTCACTCTTCCGCAATAACTAGGTGTAGCTCAGATGGTAGAGCGGGGAGTTTGGGACTCTCAGGCCGCAGGTTCGATCCCTGTCACTTAGACAACGTCTTCGTAGCTCAGTTGGTTTCAGAGCACTCCGCTTTTAACGGAGGGGTCACAGGTTCGAACCCTGTCGGGGACACAAAAATTTAGTAAATCTGAGCGATTTATACCAAAAAATGGTTATATTTGCTCTAAGAAAATAAAACAAGCACTCTTAGCTCAGATGGTAGTAGCGGTTGTTTTACATACAACAGGTCACAGGTTCAATCCCTGTAGAGTGTACAAAAAAGGGAGTATCGGCAGGGTCCTGATCGTGTCTGTAAAACATCGTCTTAGTGGTTCGATTCCACTTGCTCCCACAAAATGGATCAGAAGCTTAAGTGGTTATAAGCTTTCGCCTGTTAAGCGAGGGATAGTAGGTTCGAGTCCTACCTGGTCCGCAAAGATACAATGTTGGGTTCCCCAGTGGTAACGGTATGAACTATAGTAAGTAGACCACAGGATGTCTAGTAATAAGTGACAGTTGGGTTCGTCACGACTAAAGTATCTAATTGCTCATCTAGCTTAATCGGGAAAGCACCACGCTGATATCGTGGAGAGAATCGGATCGTAACCGGTGATGAGCACTACGGAAGATAACCCTTGATGGAGATAGGGTCCGCCTGCTAAGCGAGATGTACCTTCGGGTATTTGGTTCGATTCCAATGTCTTCCGCAACAACCCGTATGATCAGGGATCAAAGTTGGTTCATATCCGACTTTAGATTGGTTCAAGTCCAATATACGGGACTACGATGCACAAAGTGTATATGTAATGGTGAGAGACTTGTTCTTCCAATGTCGGTACCTAAAGTCGACCTCCCCACTTACGGAGTGGGGTTTTTATATGGTGTTTGTAGCTCAATCGGGAGAGCGTCGGTTTGTGGAACCGAAGGTAGTGGGATCGAAACCCACCATTCACCCAAAAGATGATACAAAACGTAGAATGACAGATGCGGAGAGGCGTGTCGTAAGGGTACACACTAAGTAACTCTCTAATGGTGTGTGAAGCGTTGTAGAGATACGAACCCCAGATTCCTGATAAAGTCATTTATCATCTTTTATTTGCCCCTTTCGTATAACGGAAGTACAACACTCTTCTAAGGTGTCAGGTCGGAGTTCGAATCTCTGAGGGGGTACAATACACAGGATGCAGACAAGGCGTCGGGCAGGTTTCCAAAACCTCGTCGGGTTGGTTCAATTCCAACATCCTGTGCAAATAATGGACTGGTAGCTCAGTTGGTAGAGCTCAAGATTGAAGATCTTGGAGTCGGGGGTTCGATTCCCTCCCTGTCCACAAACAAATAAAAAGGAGGTAAAATGAACCGGGTATTTAGAAAGGTTGATGGGGATGCGGTTCCTGATGTTGTTAAACACACATTGGATATTTTAACAGAATGTCCGTATGTTGAGGTTCACATTGGAACTGACTCACAAAACCACAGAAGGTCCACCGTTTACGTTACGGCAATAGCCTACAGGTACGGAAACAGGGGAGTTCACTACATTTATCACAAACAAAAAGTGAAGAAGATAAAGGATAAGTGGACAAGATTATGGAATGAGGCCGATTATTCAATAGAAGTTGCAGAATGGTTAACACAAAAGGTTAAAGTTAAAGTTGAAATAGATCTTGATTATAACTCAGACGAAAAACACTTCAGTTCTAAATTGGTGAGTCCTACTGTTGGGTGGGCATCATCGTTAGGTTATAAAACAAACATTAAACCTGACAACCAAATTGCAACAAGAGCGGCAGATCATCATTGTCGTTAAAATATGGTCCTGTGCCCGAGTGGTTTAGGGGGCGGTCTGCAAAACCGTTTACATTGGTTCAAATCCAATCAGGACCTCAATAAAATGCCTTCGTGACTAATGTAAACTGGCACAGCTAACCGCCTTAGAAGCGGTGTTTTTGTGGGTTCGAATCCCACCGAAGGTACAAAAAAATTAATAAAACTTGACACTTTCAAAAAGTATCATATATTTATAACAACAAACATTAAAAAACGCAAATGAAAAATTTACACATATCATTGTTAGGAGGCGATTTAGCTGAAGCAACTTTCAAGGAGAGGGTGTAATATTATATACATATAACATTTAGAACCCCTCTCCAAAAAAGAGGGGTTTTTTTGTGTTTAATAGTTTGGTGGTTTCAAAAAGATAATTATCTTTGTGAGACAAAAGGGAAAGGTTCTTTGACATATTGGTTAATTTATATCCTCGTAGCCCAACAGGCAGAGGCATTGGACTTAAAATCCATACAGTATGAGTTCGAATCTCATCGGGGATACTCTTTAAGGACAAAAAAAAAACGACCTTAAAAAAAAATAAAAAATATTTTACAAATTGTTTGGTAAATCAAAAGTGATTACATATCTTTGTAGAAGAAACGATGGGGGTAGGAAGTAAGAGATGAGTATCCTACTCCCGTAAAAAGAAAAAGTTCTTTGAAATAATTTGAATAAGGTAACCACGAACCCACTGGTATTAGGCGTCTCTTGAGATGGAATGCAAGACAGAGTGTAAGTCCTACCTTATTCGTTTAAAAATATTGTGGTGGTAAGAAACGGGAAACTCGTAAAGTGCATTAACCTGTTGACATAAGATGGTGAAACGAGAGTGTGTGTCAGCTACTTAACTACAAAATTAAAATTGTCAGGTGGTGGAAATGGTAGACACATAGTGACACGCACGGCAACCTTGAATAAGTGCACTTTGAAAAGGCAATGCGAATGATGAAGAACACTACCTCACTGTGCGTAGGTAAAATTCAAAGTGTTCATGCAGGTTAGAATCCTGCCCTGACAACATATAGCGGGATGTGGAAGATGGTTATCCGCTCGGTCTCATAAGCCGAGATCGCAGGTTCGAATCCTGCTCCCGCAACTAAAAGGGTAGAATATTAGTAAGGGCCTTTCCTGAAAGATGGCTAGCTAGGCCCGTGTCTACCCTTTGATTATTATGATGTACCATTGGACGATTACTGCGGGTGTAGCTCAATTGATTAGAGCACTAGCCTTCCAAGCTGGGGGTTGTGGGTTTGAGTCCCACCACCCGCTCAAATGGGCTGGCATGTTCCAAGGCTTCGGCGAGAAACACTTGCAATGTTTCTGAGGTGAGTTCGATTCTCATCCGGTCCACAATTTGGTCCCATCGACTATCGGTTAGGTCGTCAGGTTTTCATCCTGGAAAGTCGGGTTCGATTCCCGGTGGGACTACTATAGCCAACCAAGCTTTACTACGATACGGGTTCATACCTGTGGGTTAGGGGTGACGATCAGGAAAGACTGATAAACTTGGTCCCGTGGTTGAATGGTTACAATTCCACCCTGTCACGGTGCGAGATACGGGTTCGAATCCCGTCGGGACCGCAAAATAATGAATAATTTTCATTGCCAATTGAATTAAATGCCATATCTTTGTTAAACAAACAACGAGAGATATGGAAAACTTGATAAACATTTTGAAGACAGAGACTGAAACATTAAAAGTTCAGTACATTGCAAAAACTAAAGAGTGGGCGAAAGATCAGTTCGACGCAATTATGGTGAGATCAGGTTGGGATAACCTTCAATGGTGTAACTTTTTCGGATTGACACAAGATGTTTATAACGAAGGAAGACCTTCTGAGTTCAAGTCATTCCCAAGAGGGTTTTACAACTCTAAACAAAGTCGTGAGTATAATAACTTTAAAGACAAAGCGTCAAAAGTTAAACAAATGGGTGTTGAGGGATTCATGTTGGCTGAAGAGAAAAAAGCTGAGTTACACTACGAAGGATCTATCGTGAAACTTGCAAACCGAATTGAGAAAAAAGGTTTGATCGTAGAGAAACTTGTTGTTGAGACTTCTCACATCGGTGTTAACATCAACACCACATTGACTGACGGTGAGAAAACGGTAAGAGCGTTCACGATCATCGCATCAGGTGAGATCCAAAGACCACACTACCGGTATTTGGTAAAATAAAATAGTCAAGTGGACGTAATGAGGGATGGTCCCAAGTCCCCAAGACACCACGGTCCATAAGCATTTGGACGCGAGAAGTCGTAAGGTTGTCTAATCCGTCTTGAACGGTATTCGGTTCGAGTCCGACCTTGACTACAACACATAAACTTAAGTACCCATACCGCTCACGGTGGGCTAAGTAAGATACAATTTCGTACTGCGGGAAGTAGAATGCTTGAGAGTGTGTTTATAGTCAGGAGTGTAAATAGATGACGGTGTCAATCCCATCCGTTGAGGATGGTTACTCATTGTAGGTTCGAATCCTGTCCTGACTACACGGTTCGGTTCATCACCGAATAGTATGTCCAATACGATGAGAAGTGAGGTGATACTTCATATGGAACTGCTGATATGACAAGGTTATATCTGGTTTGACTAACCACGGGGAAGATCAAAGAGAAGTGAAGAACAACGTACTCTCGTAAGTTAATTTATAATCAAATGGCGGAATTGGTAGACGCTACCCATCTTATTGGGGAGACCGAGTTAAAAACGGTTGTATTGGTTCGAATCCTTTTTTGATTACTCAGGACTTTTAGCTCAGCAGGTTAGAGCACCGCACTCATAATGCGTAGGTCCCTGGTTCGAACCCAGGATGGTCCACAATAATAATTAATAATTGGTTAATAAACACTATTTTTCCATCAATATTAATTAACTAAAACTTTAAAATTTTATTTACGTTTATATTAAAAACACCATTATGGGATCAGATATCATTGTAGCAATTATAACACCAGCCATTATATTATCGGTATTTACTTATTTATTTATTAAAGATAAAATGTCTAAATGATGTTTTTGAAATATTTATTGTTATAAATAAACTTTTAAAAACAAAAATTATGAAATTTTCTAAAGAACAACTTTTGGGTATTGTAAGACACTCATTAACATTTATCGGTGGTATTTTTATTACAAAAGGACTTATTGATGAAGGTATTTTAAATGAACTAATGGGTGGTGCAATTGCTCTAACAGGTGCAATTTGGTCAATTGTTGTAAAAAACAAAGCTTAAATTTTATTAGAATAAAAGTAAAACCCACCCACAAGGTGGGTTTTTTTGTTAAGTAACTTTATTTTTTTAATTTGTTAGGTATTTATTAATTATATGTTTGAAAATATGACAGGAATTATTATTGCGTTTATAACAGGTGTTTTAGGTCCTATACTTTTACTTTACATAAAAAGTAAATTAGAAAAGAAAAAAGATAAGCCAGATATGGTTAGAGAAACTCTTCGTGTGAGTGAGTTGGTAACAACAAAAATAGAACACATAAAGGAAGAATTTGATGCCGATCGTGTTTGGATAACCCAATTCCACAATGGTGGTAATTTCTACCCAACGGGTAAATCAATGGCAAAGTTTTCAATAATGTATGAAACGGTTCATCCTGGAGTACCATCGGTACAAAGTAATTTTCATAACATACCTGTTAATTTATTTTCAAAATCAATAAATGAATTATTAAGTAATGACATTATTGAAATTTCAGATTATAAAGACGAAACTATTGCAACATTTGGATTAAAATATATTGCTGAAGACACAGGATGTAAATCAGGTTATTTATTTGCAATTAAAACAATTGATGATAAGTTCATTGGAACTTTAGGTTTGGATTATACAAAACGTAAGAAAAAATTGGACATGGAATCAATTAATCACCTACAAGTTCACGCAACCTCTTTGGGTGGTGTATTAATGACACACTTAGAACAATAAAATGAAAAACGATATAGTTTTATTAGAACACTTAAAAGTTTTACAACAAAAACTTTTATCCACTGAAGTGCCTAATAGAAAAAAAATTATAACGGAATCTTTACAAATTACAGATATATCTGGAGAATCAAAATTCAAGGGAAAACAATTTAGCCCTAAATATTTTGTACTACATCATACGGGGGGTAGGGGAACTGCTTCTGACGTTATTAGAATTTTAAATTGTAGACATTACAATGGTAGTTCAAAATGTACTACTTTAGGAATTCAATGGATTATAGATAGAGATGGTAAATTATATCAATCGTTACCAAAAGGTTCTAAGGGGGCTCATCTTAGGTTTCAAAAAGACGGTATGGGACACGTAACTAATTCAACTTCAGAAGGTGTTGAAATTGTTGGGTTAAACAATGACGATATTTTAATTAAGCAATGTAAAACGGCATTATTATTAATTAAAAGTTTGGGGCATTCACTATCAAATGTATATGGTCATGGAGATGTATCCACAAATAAAAATGCAAATGAAGGTAAAAGATGTAAGACATATGTTACTAAATATTGGAATACACCTGAAGACCAATTACCTGAAGTTGACGATGAAGTAGGTGTATGGGTGGATCAAAAAGATAAAAAAAATCAAAAAGATCAAAAAAATCAAAAAGATCAAAAAGACAAAAAAGATAATGTAACCACTACAACTACAACTACAACTACTGATACTTCCAAATCTTCCACTAATGTTGATAATGATAATAAAACTACCCCCACAACTGAAAAAGGTAGTTTTCTTGATTTTTTTAAAAACTTTGGAGGTATATTAAAAAACAAAGAAGACTTAAAAATAGAAGAAGACGTACAACGAATTAAAAATTTATTAAAATAATTACCAAACCCATTTGTTTTATCGGATTAAATATACTATCTTTGTGGTATAATTAAAAAGTTCATTAATTTATTAACCTTTAAAAATCAACAAATGAGTGATGAAACTCAAGTATTGGTTAACTATACTTTCTACTATTATGACAATAATGGTAAGAAATATACAACACCAAACTCATCTTTTGCTGAAGCAAGAGCGTATTACTACGGTACGGAAACAGTGTACATAGAAAAATATTAAAAAAATATTTACATATAATTTGACAAATGAAAAAAATGTCTTATCTTTGTAAAACAAATTCGGAAACGTCCGAATAAAAAAAATAAAAAAGATTAGAAAAAATTTGGAAAATTCAAAAAGTATTCTTAACTTTGTAAAACAAATCAGGAAAAGTCCTGAAACGTTCTTTGAAATTTTAAATATTATCCGTTCAGGATTAGTTTAAGAACCTTCGGGTTTAAGAGTGAAACTGATGAAGATATTGGGCCGTGTATAGTCCATAAAATAAACTACGAAAGTAGGATAAAGTGAACCCCAAGTGTAACGGGTTTGCGTCTTGATGATCTTCGGATCATTGAGGTCAAGTACACAGGCGAGATACCATAAAATCTTTAGTACCGAGGCCAACGGTGTAGGGAAAGTGATTTTATGACGAGGTGATGTGGGTCATCTTGTTGAGGAGGGAACTCTAATAGGAATAACTCGTAGGGACGTTGCATGAATCAATATTTCCAATGTTGTTATTGCGGGTTCCAGTATCATAGGATACTTAAAACCGAAAGGTATGTTAATGTACGGGTGGTGCCGTTATTGACCTTAACCAACTTCTACCAAGGGGTTAGTTTCGAAGTAGTCTTGAAATATTGAAATGGGGACATTTCACGGAGTTGTTTGGTATTTTGTTATTCAAAAGATAATGAAGCTTAAGACGGACCACAACTTTGATCAATCCACAACACAAAAACTTTTATAGAAAAGGTAAAACTTATAACTAAAAAGCAAAAGTGTTCGTCACGATATAACGGAAGTTACCCACCTATTCACTGGCTGTCAGTGGAACGTGATAACCGCAAGTTTGACCGTATTTTTATGAAAAATCTCTAGGTCGTCGAAGACCGAACCAGGACGCAATCTTGGGGAGACAGGAGTAGTAAGAGAGTAGTTGTATCGTCAAGGAGTGATTGGTCTAACCAATCGGTAATGAGTGTTACAGGACAAAATCCTGTGGATAAGAGTAGAACCAATAATGACTCAAAAGACACTTACAAAAACTGTAATCTCAGGTTTTTATTTTTTAGGTAAAACTTAAGTTAAAAAAATTGATTAGGGACGATGTGAATCGATCCCTTTTTTTGTGCTCTAAAATATAATATTCGCACAACACTAAAATATAATTATAGTGCATAAAAAAACCCCATCCGAAGATGAGGTTTACATTTGGTGGAGGTGCGGAGGCTCGAACTCCGGTCCATAATATCCTGTCAGAGAAGGACTACACGTTTAGGTCAAGGTTTGTTATACCTTCCGAAATATTTGGTTCCTATTTTGACATCGTTACCAATAACTGTGTTGAGTTCACTTTTGTTACGGTAGCACTCTGAACGAGACCGTTTGTTCCTTTTAGGGTAGAAACCACACCTTAAGGACTTCTGTTGCTAGGTTATGTGTCCACCGACCCCCCGTTTCCGTAAACCTCTTAGGCTACAGTAACTTCAGATTCTCTTAGTAAACCAAGAGTTTCCATTTTCGATAAAACGTCGCCGATTGTTTTTGTGAATCAGTTTTTAAGGAGATTAATTCAGTCTCCACGTGCCCTTTGTCTTCAGCCAATACCTGTCAAATCCAAAAACACCCCCATATGTCAAATAACTTATTATAAATACAAATATAAGTGTAAAACTACAATAATCAAAATTTTTTGATATTTATTTCATATGGAAAAGGGAAAATATAACCCATACGATGAGGATGTTGATATAATACAGGATGATGAGAACGTTAAAGTTGTTAAAACATTAAATTTAAAATCTGCCCAATATTTTGGAACTGATTTTTATGGTAATGATAATTGGAATAGTCACTATAGAAATGGTGATCTATATTTTATCATTAGTAAAAAGGATAAAAATATATATTCTATTTTTAATGATAAGGATGGTAGTGTTATTAGAGACCTTAATAAAAACAATGAAATTGTTACTGTAAACGATTTAAAACGTGCATTTTTATCTTCATTAAAGATATTATCACCGTTGATTAAAGGTGGTAAAACATATGAATTTTTAAAAGAGGTTTCCAAAGGTTATGACCCTAAATGGAATGATAATGGGGATGATCCAATAATTGATGGAATAAACTTCAATGAAAGGAACCCAAGTAATTCTAAGGTTATTATTAAATTTGAAGATGATGAGGTTTTTTTGGACACCATTAATGTTGAGTCTATTGATGATGTATATACTTATAGAACGTTTGTTGGTAATTACTCAGGTCGTGATACTGACACATATGGTGAGGAGGATAGATGGAAAGAGGGTGAATTTATTGAATACCATTTTAACACTGAAAACCAACGTAAAGCTATCCAAGTTGCCAAATTTTATGAAAATAGAGCTGAACTTAGGAGTAAAAGGAGCATTGCGGCTATTTTAAGTGAACACTTTGGAAGAATTGTTGATGATTTAATTTATGAGTACGCATCCAAATGGCAAGATTGTATTGATGATGTGGTTAAAGATATAATCTTAGGTGAGATTGCTAAACCATTTGATAAATTCGGAATAAAAGAAATAAATAGAGGATATAGATTTGAAACAACTGTTGGAGTATTATTACATTGGTATAGTGATGTTGAAAATGATAAATTTACATTAAGTGAGTTATTAAATAAATTAATTAAACTTTATGATAAGAAAGATAGAGGTTATTGGAATGAGTTAATGTATGAGGTAAATTGTGATGATTGGGACGATAATGTTATGCAAGAGTATTTTTCAAAAAGTTTGGACTCAATGTTAGAAAAAGTACAAGAGGATGATCGTTTTATTAATATTGATGATTACAATGAAATGTTAGATCATGTTGAAAAAACATATGGGTATGAATGGAGACATACAGAAAAGGATCCAAACCTACAATTTTTAATTTTAAAGGTCCAACCTGAAACTAATAAAGCTTTAGTTAACGTTCATAACGATAAGACCGGTAAATACCATCAAAGACTTTTGGATGTTGATGGTTTATATCAATTGGACAATCAACCCGAATTATTTAACGAAAGAAGGATAGTAAGAAAAAAATTTTTATAATTCAAATTAATTGTCTATATTTGTGTTATGGAACGAAATTATGAATTATTGAAAGAGGTATTATCCGTACCCACTAAAACTTATCAGGAAGAAAGAATGGTTCAATTTATTACAAATTGGTTGACCGAAAACAATATTCCCTTTTATGTTGACGAAATGTCAAACATTTATGCAACAAAACAAACCGATGAAAATATATCATATTTCCCATGTGTGATTGCACATACCGATACGGTACATAACATTGATACAATTAATGTATTTGAAGAAATGTTACCTGACGCTCAGGGCAATGTAAAATTATCATTAAAAGCGTATAACGACAATGACGAACCAACAGGTATTGGTGGTGACGATAAATGTGGTGTGTACGGTTGTTTAGAATTGTTGAATGAACTACCTAATTTAAAAGCTGCGTTTTTTGTATCTGAGGAAACAGGTTGTAAAGGTTCATTTAAGGCGGATCCTGAGTTTTTCACAAATGTTGGTTATGGGATCCAATTTGACGCTCCTGAGAATAATATGATTTCTGAGTTCTTGATGGGAAGAAGTATGTTTGATCGTGATAGTAAATTCTTTGAGGTTGGTGGACGATTGATTACAGAACACTTTCCATCAGATACAAAATATCACAAACATCCTTACACGGACATTTATCCTATTAGAACCATGTTTAACATCCCCTGTTTCAATATTTCTATAGGATACTATAACTACCATACAAGAAACGAATACGTGGTCGTAGAAGACACTTATAATGGAATTAAAGTTGGTAAGATGATGATTGAGGAATTAGGTTACGAAAAACACTAAATAAAAAAGGGAGATTATTCTCCCTTTTTCTTTCTACTTCTTTTTTTAGGTTCTATTAATACTCCCTCTTCAAGATCAATTATTTGTTCATCATTTTCTGTTTTAACAAATAACCTATAATCTTTGTTTTCTGTAACTTCACCTGTTAAGATTTTTTCAGATATTAAATCTTCTATTTTATTTTGAATTGCTCTTTTAATTGGTCTTGCCCCAAATATCTCATCAAAACCAACTTTTGAAATTAAATCAATTATTGAATTTTCATATGTGAAATTATACTTCATAGATTTTAGTCTTTTAACTAAAATATCAATTTCTAATTTTACAATTTTATCAATGTTATCTTTATTTAGAGAGTTAAATATAACAACATCATCAATTCTATTTAAAAATTCAGGGGCGAAAAATTTACTAAGTTCTTTTTTAAGAACATCTCTTTTTTGTTCTTCTTGGACAACTTCACTTGAGTTACTTGATTTGAAACCAACACCTGTACCAAAGTCTTGTAATTTTCTAACCCCAATGTTAGATGTCATGATAATCAAACAATTCTTAAAATTGATCTTTCTACCTAACCCATCAGTTAAATGTCCATCATCTAACATCTGTAATAATGTTGAAAATATATCTTTATTTGCCTTCTCAATCTCATCAAATAAAATAACACAATAAGGTTTGTTCTTAACTTGTTCTGTAAGTTGTCCACCTTCTTCGTGTCCTACATATCCTGGAGGAGATCCAATTAATCTTGATATTGTGTGTTTTTCTTGGTATTCGGACATATCCACACGGATAAGATTATCCTCACTACCAAATATTTCTTTTGCTAATTGTTTTGCTAAGAATGTTTTACCAACACCTGTAGACCCTAAAAAGATGAATGAACCGATAGGTCTATTTGGATCTTTAATTCCAACACGATTTCTTCTAATTGATTTAGATATTTTACCAACGGCTTCTTCTTGACCAATAACGTTAGTGTTTAATGTTGATTCTAAATTAACTAAAGAATTTTTCTCATCAATATTTATCTTACTTACAGGTATTTTAGTCATATTTGAAACTACCTCATAAATTATCTCTTCTGGAATACCACGTTTACTTGTTTTAAGTTCATTGTCAAATTTTTTCTTTTCGTTTTCCAAATCAGTTAAAATTTTACGTTCTTTATCACGTAATTCTGCGGCTTGTTCGTAGTTTTGTTTTTTAATAACATCTACCTTTTCTTTTTTGATATTTTGAGCATCCTGTTTTAATTTTTCAATAATTTCAGGAAGTTTAATGTCAATTTGCATTCTTGATCCAACCTCATCTAAAATATCAAACGCCTTATCAGGAAATTCACGATCTGTAATATAACGATCCGCTAATTCTACACATAATAACAATGCCTCATCAGTATAGTGAACTTTGTGATGTTCTTCATATTTTCCCTTACTTTGTTTAAGGATTTCAAAGGTTTCTTCTTTGGTAGATGGATCAATAACAATTTTTTGGAATCTTCTTTCTAATGCGCCATCCTTTTCAAAATGTCTACGATACTCATCTAAAGTTGTTGCCCCAATACATTGAAGTTCACCACGAGATAATGCAGGTTTGAATATGTTAGATGCGTCTAAAGAACCTGAACTATTACCAGCACCAACCATTGTGTGGATCTCATCAATGAAGATGATGATATTTGGGGCCATTTGAAGTTCCTCAATGATAATCTTCATTCTTTCCTCAAATTGACCTCTATATTTTGTACCCGCAACAATAGAGTTAATATCTAAAGATACGATTCTTTTATCTGATAAATTTTTTGGACATTCGCCATTATGTATCATCATTGCAAGTCCCTCAACAATTGCAGTTTTACCTGCACCTGGCTCACCAATGATTATTGGGTTATTTTTCTTTCTACGAGATAATACTTGGGCAATTCTAAAAATTTCCTTTTCACGACCAATTACAGGATCTAATTTTCCTTCACTTGCCAATTTATTTAAATCCTTACTAAAGTTATCTAAAACTGGTGTTCCCCCATCGGTCTTTTTTTTACCTTTATCGTTTTCATCCATAAATTCAATCATATCTTTTTGTTTTATTAAAAAATAGTAAATCAAGTTTAAAAAGTATACCTTTTGACAAAATGTCATGGTAAAAAAATACTAACTGACATTTTGTCATATTTTATGGTTTGGCACATATTTAGTAAAAAAAGGTAAAAATAATAAACTATAAAAAATAATACTATGTTTAATTTTAGAAATTTTGATAAAATTTTTAATGAAATGTTCTCAGAACGAATGAGTTTAAGTTCATCATTTTTAGATGATAAGAATTGGACTAAAAAAACCTATAAATCCCCAGATGGATCTTTTTCCTATACCTACATGACTCGTAAAACTGAAGGTGATGATTTGATTGATTTAAAAGATAAATTAATTTTGGCAATAGAAGATCAAAATTTTGAGGAAGCCGTAGAGTTACGTGATAAGATAAAAAAATTGGAGGAGAATAAAGAAAAAATATTTGAACTACAATCCAAATTAGACGAATCAATAAAGAATCAAGAATTTGAAAAGTCCATTGAATATCGTGATCAGATAAACAAGTTAAAATAATTAAGATCCACCCAAAAGGGTGGATTTTTTAATTTATGGAAATATATTTAAAATAAAAATATTATGGCAATCTTAAAAGAAGAATACGTAGGTACAAAGATATTGAACGAGGTTCAATCATCTAATGTTGTAAGAAGTGAATATGATACCGCAACAAAAAAATTAATTGTAGAATTTAAAAATGGGGTTAAGTATGAATATGATAATGT
>Ga0214919_10001815_pt1 | contig 34345 bp, 31 predicted proteins | sample LL1503_MetaG_FD_177994 | JGI IMG/M metagenome (GOLD analysis project Ga0214919, IMG submission 177994) | Freshwater microbial communities from Lake Lanier, Atlanta, Georgia, United States - LL-1503 | ecosystem: Environmental > Aquatic > Freshwater > Lake | place: USA: Georgia | collected...
CATCTTGTGGGACATACGACACTGCTCCAGGCCACTTTGCGACTGCAAGCAATGGGGGTAGGCCAGAAATCAATACGCTTCCCTCATCTGGATTTAGCACACCTAACAAAACATCAATTATTGTCGTCTTCCCAGCGCCAGATGGGCCAACAAAGGCGACCAAGGCACCAGGAGGGATAAGCAAGGAGATGTCTGATATCGCTCGGTCACTTTTATTTGGGTAAGTAAGACTTATGTTTGTTATTCTAATTTCCGAGATAAAACCTTCATGCAGGACATCAATGGTGTCATTAACATCTTCTACCAACGGTACTTTGTCTAACGAATCGATTAGGTCGAGCGTTGGGGTTGCTTGCCCCAACGCGCCACGAATAGATATGGAGCTTTGTTGAACTCGAAGAACTGCAGGCGCTATTCGAGTGCCAGCAGCTAGAAAAATAGCTAATGTGGCCACTGCGTGCGTCGCATCTTGCAAAATGAATTGTGCTGCTCCAATTAGTACTGCACCTATTATAACGGCCGTCTCAATTATATATTTGCTTACATAAGGTAAAAAATTCATCTCAGCAGTTGTATTAGCCAGCGCAAATCGCAGATTTCCAATCTGGCGAGCATAATAATCTCTCCGATTTCGTACCACCAATTCTCTATATGATGAAAATACTTCAACAATTTTCTCGTTACTTGTTACGTTGAGTTCCGTGCTCTTTTTACCAAGAGCACCTGCGCGTACATGCATGAAGTGGTATAGGAAATAGCCAATTAGTGAAAAGATTAATAGAGTTCCAATCGCTGTCGTTGGGTCTACTATGAAAAGTCCTATTGACATCACTAACAAAAGTGACAAGTCCGAGATTAATACCACTGCGGTTGCTAAAACTTGTATGGTTATGAGTGAAACACCCGTCGTAAGAGAATATAAAGTCTCTTGAGTGGTTCGCGCTTGAACCACTAACAAAGGTTGCGAGAGCAACTGTTTAATCAAATTGGCCGAAATTTTAGCACCACGGCGACTTAAGAAAAATAAAATCCTACGTGTGAAAAAAATGGACAGTATGGTTCGGCCCACCAAAAGCACTACAGCTCCGATGCCTATAACTGCGGCCTGTGTCTGAAAAGAAGATTGAGATAAATTCAAAAAACGCAAGGATGTCGCTACTCGATCTCCTGGTTCGTTTGACTGCAGACTAGTTACGGATAATGCACCCAGTAGGCCAATTGCCACTACGCCAAGAAGGTCTAGGGCCCCCATAAATATCTGCAACAAGACTACTATTCCAACTTTTTTTTGGTCGCTACGTGATAGGACTCGCATTGATCTACCGAAAGCACCAGATCTCAATCGACTTCTGAGGTTTTTCAAAGGAATCCCGTCCGTAACTGCCAACAGCTAACCACGCGACTTACCCTAGCAGACCGTCTAAGATTACTTATTCCAAATAGTCAAGCACTACTCTTCTCACATGCGTATTTACGTGGCGGGAATTAATGGAATGGCCGGCTCTGCAATTGCCGAGACAGCGAAAGCGCACGGGAACGATGTAATTGGTAAATCATCCAAGGAATTGGACTTGACTAATCGCATAGCTGTCTTTAGGGAATTGCAGGACTCGAATCCTGATTCCTTGATAATTGCAGCCGCGAAAGTTGGAGGCATTGGAGCGAATTCAGCAATGCCGGTCGGATTTCTTTCGATTAATTTACAAATCCAAACTAATTTGTTGGATGCAGCGCATGTCGCCAAAATCAAAAAGGTCCTCTTTCTTGGCTCTTCTTGCATCTATCCCAAATTCGCACCGCAACCGATTCATGAGTCAGCCTTATTAACTGGTGAACTAGAGCCAACAAACGAGCCGTATGCCATTGCAAAGATTGCTGGGTTAAAGCTCGTTGAAGCATATAGGCGTCAATTCGGACACCGTTGGATATCTGTAATGCCAACAAATCTGTTCGGACCAAGAGACAACTTTGATCTTGAAACAGCGCATGTCCTACCAGCGCTTATCCACCGCTTGCACAATGCTAAAGCTAGTGGCGATAGCAAAGTTGAGATCTGGGGAGATGGAACACCTTTGCGCGAATTTCTCCACTCAGAGGATCTTGCTCGAGCTTGCATGATTTTGCTAAAAGATTATGACCACTCGGTGGCAATCAATGTCGGAAGCGGTCAAGAGGTCTCGATAGGAAATCTCGCTGCAATAATCTCCAAGACAGTCGGTTTTACCGGAGAGATCATATTCAACACAGAGCGTCCTAACGGTACTCCACGAAAACTTTTGGATAGCACGCGAGTGGAAAAACTAGGATGGAAACCGCAAATCAACCTAGAAGATGGCATTGCTTCAACGTATGATTGGTTTCTTAAACATCACAAGAGGGAGCGGATCTAATGAAACGTGCTCTAATTACGGGAATCACTGGACAAGATGGTTCTTATCTTGCCGATTTGCTACTTAAAAAAGGTTATGAAGTGCATGGAGTGATTCGGCGGAGTTCAACTTTCAATACATCCCGCTTGGAACATCTCTACAAAGATCCCCATGAAAAAGATAACAGATTGCATCTTCACTACGGCGACATCACTGATGGGGTTGGAATATCAAACTTAGTTCGAGATTTAGAACCGCACGAGATTTATAACCTCGCCGCTCAAAGTCACGTCAAAGTCTCCTTTGAAATGCCCGATTTTACAGCGCAAGTAGATGCCGTAGGCACTATTCGCCTTCTAGAGGCCATCCGCGCAGCGAAAATTGACACAAAATTTTATCAAGCGTCTACTTCGGAACTTTATGGAAGCACACCACCGCCTCAATCAGAAACTTCCCCATTCTCGCCTCAAAGCCCTTACGCGGCGGCAAAGCTATACTCCTACTGGGTTGTGCGCAATTACCGTGATGCTTATGGACTTCATGCGACAAATGGGATTCTCTTCAATCATGAATCTCCACGCCGAGGAGAAACTTTCGTGACACGTAAAATTACGATGGCGGCGGCAAGAATTAAATTGGGTATCCAGACAAAACTCTATCTCGGAAATCTCGAAGCCGTTCGTGATTGGGGTTTTGCTCCTGAGTATGTAGAAAGCATGTGGCTTATGCTTCAACAAGACAGGCCAGATGACTATGTCGTCGCAACTGGAATTGGTGCAACTGTACGAGATTTCTGTGATGCCTCTTTCTCCGCCTTGGATTTAGATTACCGCGATTTTGTCGAAACAGATGATCGCTACAATCGTCCAACAGAAGTAGATGCCCTCATTGGGGACTCATCAAAGGCAGAAAAAATCTTAGGATGGAGAGCTAAGACCTATTGGAAAGAACTCGCAGAAATAATGGTTCGAAGTGATATGGAAAAATTTTCGAATTAGCCTATGACATTTAGAAAGGCTTTTTAGATTTATGCGGTAAGAATAATCTAAATTTGATTTTGCTTTGAGCTCCCATAGTCCAGAAGAGGCTTGCCATCGTAATAAAGGGGTTCCGAAATACTTTTTTTCTTATCAGATGTTTCTCTCTATGTACTGTAGTTATCCCTTGGTCGGCTAGGCCACCAGGTTCAATTAGTGCATAAATTTCTCTCGCTCGCTGGCCACCTGAAGTTTCTATAACTTCCAGCATTGCAGCAAAATCACTTGCTAGGGAATATGCAGTGTCAAAACAACCTGAATTCCTTAATGACTCTGTTCTAATAATCATCGCTTGATGGCATCCTCCGTGACGATTAAATGCAAATGCAATCGAATTTAGAGCCCGACTTGAATACAGAAATCTCTTTTCTTTCTCTTCTCCAATAATTCCATAGCCGCCTACCACTACCCCAACACTACGGGTTGATATCTCTTTGAACGCATTCGTTAAAACATCAGGGCCTGCAAAACAATCTCCTGCATTCATAAACCAGACAAATTCACCCTTTGCAACATCTAGTCCTTCATTCATGGCACCATAAATACTTCGCCCTCTTTCTTCCAGGGCGCTTATTCGTCGGTCTTCCGATTGCAATTCTTTTGCAGCCGAAAGAGTAGAGTCCTTGGAAGCACCGACAACAATTATCATTTCCCACTCTTTAAATGTTTGCCTCACAAGGCTGGAGTGTGTGAAAAGTAATCCGTCTGCATCATCCTTCACGACGGTTACAATGGATACTAAAACCACAAGATGCCTGCCTCCTTAAAGATGTTTCCTTTTTTAAGTTTATCAGGACTATGATTTAGACGTGAAGCGCCTCATGTTTGTCACTAACTCCCTTACCGGGGGAGGTGCTGAAAGATCGATAAACTTGGTAATTAATGAACTTTTTCGTCGAGGATGGACCATCTCTTTGGTACCGATAAATTTGAGCGAATCTGATCAAGTGGTTCCAGAGTGTGAGGTCTTTCCTCTAAACCGTCGATGGCGGGGCTCGCTTCAAGATACTGCTCGAGCGTTATGGGAATTTCATAAGACGGTTCGTTTGTGGGATCCAGACATTATTGTATTGAATTGCGATTTACCTGAAATGTTTGGCGCTTTGCTCCTCAGTACTCGTAAGCTAGTAGTGATAGAACATTCAAGCATTCCATGGATACAACGCATACTGCTTGGCAAGATTGTGAGAAGAATATTGAAGCTTAGAGGAATAACCTGGGTATCCGTTTCCTCTCACGTAACTATTTGGCCCAACGGGACTAAAGCTCAGGCAATACTACAAAATCCACTTCAATCAAGTGAACGCACTGAAATTCAAGGCACTCATCAAAGGATCTCCCGTTTACTTTTCATCGGTCGTTTTAGTCCTGAAAAACACCCTGAAATTGCTTTAGAAATTGGCGCGACGACTGGCCTAGCGGTGGAATTTATTGGTGACGGGGAAATTCGTCATTCGATGGAAGTTGAAGCGTCCAAACGTGACATTAGATCGCATTTCAGAGGCCAAGTACAAAACCCCTGGCAGGAAGTTCGGGGCGGAGATTTACTAATCGTTCCATCTGCGACCGAAGGAGATGGATTGGTAGTGCTCGAAGGATTACGGCATGGGATACCAATGTTAGTGGCTGATATCCCTGCCTTCCGTCGCTTTGGTTTCTCGGAAGCGAACTATTGCCTTAACTTCTATGATTTTGTATCACGAGTAGAAGAATTCGCAAATGACTCTGGAAAACTAAAGGTGTCTGCCGAAATCGCGGACGGTATTCTTCATGAAAGAGATCTGAGCTCCGTCGGTGACTCGTGGGAAGCATTCATAAATCAATTGGGTTGACCGCCATATTAATTGGACTTTCTTGGAGTCAAACTTGCTTTATCACTGATAGCTAATGAAAACTTTCGATTCAAAATCTCTGGAATTACCAGGAATGCAACACTCCTAACTGCACGAGTACCTAGAATTAGTCTAGTTCTAAATTTAAGCCGAGAACGCGACATTACATGCAAACTACCAAAACGTGCGTAATGATCAAACTCTAGAATTTTTCGAAATTCATCTAAACCTTTTTTCGATGCAAAAGTAATATGTTGTCCTGACTCAGGAACAAAGTACCACCATGACTTTTCTGCTGGATCTGGTGGCGGCGTATCAATGGTCTCTATTGTGAAAATGAAATATTCTTTTTTCGCTGTAACATCTTTAAATGCCACAATTGGATTGACCAAGTGCTCAAAACACTCAATTGATGTCGTGAATGTTGCTGCTTCTTCCGCCTCTTCCAGCGACGCTTCAAAGCCTTCCGCGTGCTCGGCTTTCGCATATTTATCGTAACTGCGCACTTGGTACCCCTGGTCCCGTAGTAAGCGAGTAAGTAGTCCTGTACCTCCGCCCCAGTCAATACCTTTGGCAGCCTTCTTATCTTCGAGAAAGAGAAGTGTGGAGATCAATCTGCTCGCGCTAAGACATCTGGAAACCAATCCTGTGTCTAAATTTGAAATTGCTTTTGAATGCGCTTGTTCTATCCATACGGGATTATCAGCCTGCACACTAAAACAATTCGAACAAATTGAGTATGTCGCAATAAAATTTAAAATCTCCGCCGAGGAAAAGTATGATGTTTTGCCCATACAACATCTGCACCTCTCAAGAGGTTCGGATTTACTAAATTCTTCACTAAACAAATTGTGCTCCTCTCCGAACAAGATGATTACATGGGACCCATGTAAATTCTATTGGCTCATCGTGTATTTGGCTGCAGAACATTGCTGGAAATCGTGTAAATTTTATGTCGTATTATTAGGGCTACTTTGCTAGACTTCAAGTAAGTTCACTTAAATTATGAGATTGGTGGAATGTTGAGGAAGCACCAGATTGAGTCATATGGTTTTCATCAAGCATTAGTTGTGGGAACTGCCCGTAACGCATCTAGTAATATTGTCGTCGACCTCTTAAGAATCGTTGACTCACTAGATGCCATTGTGCCGACTCTTGGATTTGTGGTGGAGTCGGACTCCCAGGATGCGACTATTAGTTTGTTAGACGATTTGTCAAAGAGCGATCCAAGAATTCGATTTATATCACTTGGACATATAGCTCAACAATTTCCGGATCGAATCGCACGCTTAAGGCACTGTCGAAATGCATATGTCAGCGAAATTCGAAATAATCCGATTTACGCGAACTGTGACCTTATAATTGTCGCAGATCTCGATGGAATCAACACAAAAATAAACACAAAGTATTTGGGGCTTGCTTTGAGTTCAAAGGTTGAATGGGATGCTATTGCAGCGAATCAGAGCGCTCGCTACTACGACATTCTTGCTCTACGACATCCGTTATGGTCTCCAAACAATTGGCTAGAGGAGGCCGAATGGTTCACTCCATTCCTTGGGGAAAAAGCAGCAAAACGACATTCAATGGCTGATCGCATGATTCGAATTCCTTCCAATCTTGCTCCAATTGAAGTTGATTCCGCTTTTGGGGGGCTTTGCATATATAGAAGATGGATTTTTGATGAGTGCGACTATTCGGAAGATATCCCAGAAGCGGCACATGAAATAGACCATGTCACTCTTCACCGAAAGGCTCGAATGGCTGAAGGAAGAATATTTATTCATCCCGGATTAATTAATTCTAACTGGACCGCTCATAGCTTAAATGGATCTAAGCTAATAAGAATTTCGAAGTCTTTAGCTCATACCTTTCCATTTCGATTTTCCTTACCAATATTGAGGAAATTTGCAATTCTATTGGCTAAGCGAACATAACTACACTGAAACTTTTTATGACTCCAACTTGATGTCATGTTCAACCATCATTCCGACTAACTTTTCAAAAGAGATTTTGGGCTTCCAACCCATTTCTGCATGCGCTTTCGTTGCATCTCCCCAACTGGTTTCTATCTCCAACGGACGAACAAGCGTAGGGTCTGTCACGATATAGCTCATTGGATCTTCCGTTAAGCCAGCAGCTCGCAATGCCGTAACGGCAAAATCAAATACAGAATGTGACTTGCCGGTGGCAATAATGTAATTTTCCGGACTTTCGCGTTGAAGCATGAGCCACATTGCCTCGACGTAGTCTCCAGCAAACCCCCAATCTCTGCGCGGAGTGAGTGACCCCAAAACCATCTTCTCCTTCTTTCCAGTTGCTATCCGAGCTACTTCTCTGGAAATCTTACGGGATACGAATTTCTCACTTCTGAGTGAGCTCTCATGATTGAAAAGAATTCCACATGAGATAAACATTTCATATGCATTCTTGTAAATCTGGCAGGTTTGATGAGCGAAGAGTTTCGAAACAGCATAAGGGGAGGTAGGGGAAAATGCTGATTCTTCAGTTTTGGCGTTACCGGCACTGTTTCCGAACATCTCCGAACTAGATGCTTGGTAGAACCTGACATCCTTCTTGGCTTTAATGTGTCGCAGGATTTCGAGAATACGAACTGGCACCATAGCGGTAATTTGTGCTGTCTCAAAGGGATGATCAAAACTATATTTCACTGAACTTGCAGCAACTAGATTGTAGAATTCGTCTGGCTGCACTTCCATAATCACCCTCGAAAGAGCTTTAGAGTCATTGAAATCTAGTGCCAACAATTCGACCTGCGAGAAAGAGTTTTCCCATTCTTCATCGTGTCTAATCCTGTCAGGAGAAACGAGACCAACTACACGATATCCCTTAATCAGCAAGAATTCGGCAAGAAAACGTCCATCTTGACCTGTTATACCAGTAATGATTGCAGTTTTCATAGCGTGCCAAACCTTATCACTTGGTTCGACCCATTACCCGGCGGTATACGACCGCTACTCTAGGGAACTTAGCCGAGAATGCACTTTTCAATTGTTGATCTACCTTTGTGCGGTAGTGGTTTACTTCCGTCCAACGATCTGCTCTTTCATCTCTAAGTATGGATGAAGGAACCGCGTTTAATTGAAATGAATTTTCAATTTCTCGCGGGAGCCACCAAGGCAAATTTGAGTCATGTGTATGTGTTGCCCCTTCGCCAAAACCGACATTAATAACCAAATTTGAATTTGGGACAATCGTCAATCTTTGACGCTTCCAATTTGAGTATAGCCAACGGTAATCCCATGCGTCGTACTTCCCTCTCAAAGTGGCTTCAAATACTTTTTTCCAATATCTTTTTGATGCCCAATTCCAAAAATTTGTTGGAAAAAGGGAGTCAAGAACAGGAAATGTATCAAGGTCCTGCAAATAATCATCCCATCTATCTCTCCAAGTCGCCCATCCCCAGCTGCTTGTAAATGCACTGAATCGAACGGAGTCGTCTTTGAGGGTTATGTGCGATTCAGGAACGAAGTTCGTCCCTGCAATTGAACCCACCAATTGGTTCGATTCAAAATCCGCCAGCAATTTTGTCGCATAAGAAATGAATATCTCATTGACTCGAACATCATCCTCCAAAATAATGAGTATCTGTTCTTGGCCGAATCCCCAAGTGATAGCTTCTGTAATGCCTCTGAAGCAGCCGAGATTCTCTTTAGAAATTCGCACTCCGGCCAAATCGGATGAATAGCGATTGGCAATTTCAATGCATCTACGGGAGGCCTCAGTATTGGTTATATCGCTTTTTTTCGGAATATCCAGCGACAGATAAATCCTGCAGCCCATGTTGCTTAAAGACTTGAGCAATTCCTCAAGCAATTCAGGCCTATTGAAACCTGTAATTAAAATGGGGGCAAACAAACTCATTTCACGAGCATACATCGCCTGACTTCGATTAGTGCTAGTCACGGTCTCCTGACGCGACTAAACAGAATCGCCCGTGAGCGGGTGTAACCGAATGGAGTTGCGCGACCAAAGATCACTATGTACGTCCTCCTCTGGCTTTTCAGTATAGAAATAACTAGGCCGAACTATTAGGGAATTGTTAACACCACTCAATACAGCTCCCCACCATGAGAATGTCGAGTTTGAGCATACAAATGCAGTGCATTTTGAAAGGACCATCAGATTTTCAACTGAGGTCGTGTAGTCAGGGGGAGAAATGATTACTCCTAAAGAAGCAATGGTAGGGAAAAGTTCGCTAAGACGCCTTGGTTCATCTGTGAATAAATATGTTTTGGAGTCCGCACCTAAAACAGTTTTAAGGAATGCAATGCCTTCAAGAAAATACTCCTCGGTGGGTATCACCTTGTCCCCGAGGGTTACGTAGTCTCCTAGGCGAATATGTACGCCAATCGATTTAGACTTACCTATCTCCCTTTGTGTTTCCAGCGACCATTCAGACATAGGGGGATCTAATTCAGAAAAGACAGACTGAGGGGTTGCTCCTAAAAAGAATTTAGGTGACATAAAGAAACCGAAAAGCCTCCCTATTTCATTTCCCTTATCCCAAACACCATTTTCAAATTCTGCTTCCGAACCGATCCCTATTAATTTTCTTTTTGAGCCGCTCAACATCGAGACTAATCTCTCCATTCGACCATCTCTAGGGGTTGGCAATCGATCAATTTTGGTTGAAGCAATATTTTTGTATTGAAGGATATCAATTCTTCGTTTTGTTAAGTATATGGGATTGTTCCTATGGAGAATCGTAGGGTTCAAAAACCAATTGACGTTAATCACAAGCTCGCGTCCCGAAGCCCTTGCTAATCCAAGACCGGCCATGTATTGAAACATTTGATTTCCAAGTCCACCAGAAAGGTGGACGATTATTTTACCTCTGCGCACACTCCAAACCTCTCTATGGTTGAAAGATGAAATCTAATCTAACCTTCTGTGCTCACTTTCTGTGATTCAATTTGATCGTTAATCCACTTATAAGTGCGAGATAAACCATCCTCTAGCGTCATCTGAAAATCCCAGTTGAGTTTCTCTCGGATGAGATTATTTGAGGAGTTTCTGCCACGAACGCCGGTGGGCGCATCCAGTTTATATTTTCTGCTGAAGGTCTTATTTGCAATCCTTCCTGCAATGTCCGTCAACTCATTGATTGTGACCATCTCTTCGGAGCCAATATTTACTGGCCCTTGAAAATCAGATTCCATGAGTCTGCGTGTAGCTTCTATGCACTCATCCACATATAGAAAAGAACGTGTTTGTTTCCCATCGCCCCAAATTTCAATTTCTCCTCCAGATGTTGGAAGTTTGGCTACTTTCCTACAGATTGCTGCTGGTGACTTTTCCTTTCCTCCATCCCAAGTCCCTTCAGGTCCAAAAATGTTGTGGAATCGAGCCACAGCAATTGGAATATGATAATTACGGTTGTAGGCGAAGAACAGTCTTTCGCTGAATAGCTTTTCCCACCCATACTCACTATCTGGATTCGCTGGGTAGGCACTTTCTTCTTCACAATGCGGATTAGCTGGATCGGTCTGGTTATGTTCAGGATAAATACAAGCGCTGCTTGAATAGAAAATTTTTGTTTTGTTACTTCCCAATTTAATATTCAATTCGGCTTGAGATTGAAGGATGTTCAAATTTATGGATGCAGAATTGAACATAACATCTGCATCATTTTCTCCGGTAAAGATGTACCCCGCTCCACCCATGTCCGCTGCATATTGATACACTTGGTCAAAGCTCGCTCCTTGCGTGTCAATCATTAGAGCTTGCACAGCACTCTCTCGAAGCCGTAAGTCTAGAATTAGGAACTCATCTGCCAAAGTTTCCGAATATTCTGGATACTTCAAATCGGCACCCCGAACCCAATAACCTTCACGCTTAAGTCTTGTCACCATATGATGACCAATAAATCCTCCAGCACCAAGAACTAGGGCTCTCTTCATAACCACCACACTTTCCACATTTGTTTTTAGTATATATCTTTCTTAGAATTATAGAATTTTAACTGAAAAGCCGAAAAGTGCAGAATCGCCTCACTAAAGCCTCTGGCCATCTGAAACTCCTTACTGGAGGAAGCACATCAAGCCACTATCTCCTCTGTTTTTCTCAAACAAAAAGGATCAGTAAACTCTTTAGCTGTACTCTGTTGACGTAGACAAGAATGGTCCAGTACCAATTTCAATCATTACAAAATTCTCCGATAGGACTTCGAGGGCATGCCATGAGTCAATTTCTGTTGAATTTGCCACTGGATTATTTCCATCTAACAATTCACTTCTCAGAATTCGACCTTCCTTGTCATAGGTTGAATGCCGTGCAAGTCCATGAATTGGTATGACAACCTCTGGTCGATGCGGATGCCTATGCACCCTATCGGAATATGGACTACTGAAAGCAAGGTAGGTCACTTGTAGTAACTCGTCGGATGTTGGATGAAGGCACAGACGTGCTTTACGATTTGCGTTCAATTTCGCTTTTTCAATCAATAGCTCTATTAGATTTTCTTCAAGTGGTTGCCCCCAGGCAGCTGCATGGAATACTCCTGGCATAGTCTCCGTCGCGGACAAGATCTCTTTTCGTATCGTCAAATCCATACCCCTCTTAACATTTGTCGAAATCTATAATCATTCGTCCAGAAGTTCCGCTCTTCAACTGTGCGATTGCATCATTGATGCCTGCTAGCCGAAAGCTGTGAGTCGGATAATTATCAAAATTCAATTGCCCTTCAGAGATTAACTTCAAGAGAAGTGGGATGTCTGATTGTGGTTTACATTGACCGCCTTCAGAACCCTTGATGAGTTTACCAAAGTGGAGCGGGAGTGTATAAAGGCTTGCTTTCATCCCCTTTTTGGGAACTCCAACCAAAATAACTCGGGCTTCGGACGAAGAAATCTCATAGCAAATCTCGATTGCATCGGTTTGACCGGTTGTATCTATCGCAACGGTAGGAAGCTTCACCCCATATAACTCACTCAATGCTGAAAAAGCTTCTTGCTTATTGCTGAATTTGAGCGTATTTGAAGCGCCGAGCTCGCGTGCCTTCTGAAGTTTCTCCTCATGTATGTCCACCACAGTAATATCTCTCACGCCGAAGAGCTGAGCTACCTTTATTAGAAGTAATCCGACACCGCCTCCGCCAAATATCAGTAGAGAGTCCCTAAATCCAATTCGAGCATCATTCTCGAGCACACCTAGCGCCGTAGTTAAAGCACAGCCAAGAAGAGGAATCATATTCTTGTCATGATTAGAAGTCGGAATCTTCGTCACGCGATTCTCTGAAACGACAGCGTGATTATTCAGAGTTGTAACCCAACCAGCATTTAGTTGCTGCCCTCTCCATTTGTATATTGGCGGAGATGATTGGATTCCGGTTCCGGGGCGCCAGTGCATTACAACTTGATCGCCAGGGGTTACGGTCGTTACCGCGGGGCCAGTTTCGAGTACTCGCGCAAAGCCTTCATGACCTAGGAGGTGCGGTAAAAATTTATCAGGCCCCTTTACGGCATCAATTTCATTAATCTGCGCACCACACAGACCACTGGTTATCACCTCAACAAGGACCTGGCCGGCAAACAACTCTCCTGGTAATTGTATTTCGTCAACTACTAACGGCTTCGTTGATGTTTGTACTATGGCAGCGATTGTACTTGTAATTAATAACGTCATAAAATCAAATCCTCTGCATTGGATTGACACATAATGCAAGTAAATAATGTGCCATCGGAGTAAAGCCTGTATGCACCACTTCATCAGACATTGAGAAAATAAATACATTTTGAAAGTATTCCTTGAGATTTTTCTTCAACCCTTCACCCGATTGACAGTTTACGTGCCCGGCCTTCGAACCTGCACTCGCGTATACTTGTGATTCGGCAGAAGGCATTCCAAAAATCGCAACTCCGTATGGAGTTAATGAAGAACAAATATTTGAAAGAAAACTTCCTTGCTCGCTAGGGTGTATGTGTTCCAAAACATCAAGCGCATATACTCCTTCAAAAACTTTGTTCAGCTTTGAGTCTACGAAATTATGAACCAAATATTCTGTACCGCTTTCGCGATAAATTTCTTGAGACTCAAAATCATCCAACCAAATCTTATCGAAGTCACTCAGGGTCAGTCTTTGGACCTCGTTAAATACAACTCTTGAGTACCAGGCATCGGCCGCGCCGATTTCAAGCACAGAATCAAAATTGGCAAACATTTTTGAAACAAATTTGTATCTGCTGAGTGTTACTCCGAGTAACTTAGAATCGGAACGCCATCTATCTGTTGCCATGCTTCCCAAGACTTCATTACCTATCGAGTCTCTGTTTTCAAAATATTTCGCATACTGTTTTTCGAGCGGACCTGAGCTATCTTTGGAAACCATCGAGCCTCCTATAGGAAGAGTTTAAACTTATTAACTTGAATTGTATCTTGCAATGACCAAGGATACTTATCGTCCCAACCCTAAAACCTAATCAGTTGTTAGGCTCTAATACCGCTTATAACTATTCAAAGAAAATGAATTCGTAGTCACCAGTGAAGCCAAAGCGCTGATAAGCCCACTTCCATTCATCGGTGTCCATGATTGATTCAGCGGTTAAAGCCCAACATTCTAGATTAAACATCTCTAACTCGCTCCGGAAACTTTCAACCATGATGTAACCCTGCTTGCCAACGCGTTCGATTTCAGCAACTGCAATCTCTAGCTCATATATGTGCAAATTGTGAAGGGTTCCTAGAGATATCACAAGGTCAAAGGAGTCATCCTGAAAGGGGAAAACATCCTGTGCTCGATGTATAAATAGATTTGCCTTCAAATCTGGGTGTGCATGGTCTAAACCATATTGCGAGACGTCAAATCCGTGGATTTCTAAATCTGGTTCAATAAGTTGCATCTCGTAAAGGAGGAAACTCTTGCCGCACCCAACATCTAGAATTTTACTGCCGGCTTTTAATTGATAAAGGTCAATCAGTTTGCGAGCAACGGAAGCCCATCGTCCTGGCATGTATTTGTATCCACCATAACCAAACTTGCGATCTCCATCCCAGTAGTCGGCTCCATACTGCTTGGCGATCATCATGGCCTCTACCTTCGAGTCATTCATGCGTCCTAAGTAATCTCTTTTGGTCGCCATATGAAGACTTGTTACCAGATCTAATTCTCTTCTCATGTTCTCATCCTATGTTATTTATCATTAGTAATTAAAAGGCTCTCTACTCGCGCCACAATCTTTGGGGCAGTTAAGCCGTTGAAATCCAAATGGTCCGCTTGAGATCCATATTTGTGAGAAAACGCACTCGGTAGAGAAAGTTGATAGAGGTTTTTTGTTGATATACGGGCATTGACGAACTCGTGTAGTAATTGTGTGAAGAGGCCACCTCTGGGGATGTGTTCTTCTACGCTTAGGAGCAAACTAGCCGACCCAATTAGTGACGCTGTCTGTGAAAGGGACAAATCATTCAAATACGGGAAGTGAACTACGGTAATTGAAATCCCTTTGCTGGCAAGAAGTTCTCTTGCCCCAAGGCAATGCTGCAGCATGGTTCCTGTTGTGAATATAGCGGCCTCAGATTTATCACCACCAAAAAACTTGGGCTTATAATCAAAATTAACAAACTGCTCAGTTACGACACTCTCTCCACCCTTACCGAAGCGAATATAATGTGGATCTTTGTCATCCACAGACGCTCTCAATAGATTTTCCATCTCAAACGCATCCGCCGGCGCAAAGACTTTCATATTTGGAACACTAAGCATTAATGAAAAATCTTCTACCGCTGTGTGTGTGGGTCCGAGTGGTGCATAAACCATGCCTCCTCCGCTAGATAATAAGCGCACAGGTAAGCGATGCAGGCCAATATCAATAGAAACCTGCTCAAATGAACGTCTCGTTAAGAACGTACCAATTGTGTTGATGTATGGGATAAAGCCTTCTTGTGCTAAACCTGCGGAGAATCCAACTATGTGCTGTTCGGATATTCCCTCCATGAAAAATTGTCCAGGGAGCTCTTCGCACATCGCTTGAAGAGTCCCAGCGCCTAAATCAGAGCCGATAAACACAACTCGTGAATCATGTTTAGCTAATTCATAAACCGTTAATAATGCCTTCTGTCTCATGAGGTGATTACCTCTGCTCGGAGGGCTGAAATCTCTTCTTTAGTGATCTTTGCTTTATGGTGCCATGCAGTCGAGTTCTCCGCTGATGCAAATCCTTTTCCTTTAACTGTATAGGCGATTACAGCTCTAGGTTTACTTTGGGGATTAACAGGTTTTCCCAATACTTCTACTAACTGTGAAATGTCATGACCATTGACTTCAGACACATCAAAACCAAATGCTTCCCATTTTGAAGTTAGTGGAGTAAGTGAAATGATCGAATCAATGTCGCCAGAGGCTTGCATCCGATTGAAATCTACAATGACGGTGAGCGCTCCCAGTTTATGCTGAGAAGCGTGCAATGCACCTTCCCAAATCGACCCTTCATTTAGCTCTCCATCTCCAAGTAAAACGAAGGTGCGCCACTCCTCGTTTCGTAATCTCGAAGCCATCGCCATGCCAATACCGACAGAAAGACCATGGCCAAGTGCTCCTGTGGAGAATTCAATGCCGGGTAATGTAGCTCTTTCGGGGTGACCACCAAGATTGGAATCAAAACTGCAAAAACCTTTGAGTTCATCTGTTGGAAAATAACCATGATCTGCCAAAATTGTAAACAGCCCTAGACAACCATGGCCTTTGCTTAGAATAAATCGATCCCGCTGTTGCAATAATGGGTTTGTTGGATCATGCCGTAGCACGGAATCATAAAGCGCTCTAACTATTTCAAGCAACGATAACGCCGGACCAAGGTGTCCACGGCCTCCCCCTTCAAGGGCATCGAGAACTAATGAGCGAAGGTCTTTTGATCTCTCATCAAGAGCGATTTCGTTGGCGAGTTTAATGTAGTTAACGGTCATGGCTTGGCAATCTTACCTTCGAATGAGCCAAATGTTCTGAACGAATCCTTACTATCGGCAAACCTCAGCATATCAAAATACTCCAGGTACTTTGATCCCTTCGACTCAGCAATCTCACGCTCCGTAATCGAACCGGTGGCAACTAAAACTGACTCTCTAAATGTCCGGCCGAATGCGATCACAGCCCACTTTAGGGTCAATAATGGTAAAACTTCGATTAGCTCGCTTGGATCCCATGGTGACCTTTGGGTTATTGCCTCAATAAATCTCGAAATTTCAAACTCAGAAAACTCATTTCTAGGATGCAGCAAGAAGTCGCCGACTAGTTTATTGATGCTATCTAGACCAAAGAATTCAAAATCAATAAAATTATAATCGTTACCCGAATGAATAATATTGTGCGTCCCTAAATCAGAAACGCTAAAAGTGTGTAGAGTGAAATTAGTGTCAAGATTCTTCCCGTTGGTACAGAGGGATAATAGATCACGTAGGCGTTCACAAAGAATTTTTACATCAACCGAAGAATAGGTTTCTTCAAACTGCTGAATCCGCGTCGAAACCTGGGAATCAATTTCTGAGAGTGAAAATGCAGCATCAATTGCATTGTCAAAACTTAAGCCGCGATTGTGTATCTCCTGAAGTGCTCTGCACATATCAATAATCGCACCCATGCTGTCATGATCTGCCAAAGGCGCACTACCTTCGATCCATCGATAGACAATCAAACCCAAGTCGCCTCTTACCTCCAGAATCTCAGGGACATTCTTAAGTGCATTCTCTCTAAGAAATGTTACTGCCCGCTCCTCCCGTGAAAGCATTCGCTCAATTCTTTGTTGGTTGCCCTTGTACTTCTTTATGGCAAGTTCCGTGCCATCGGGTAGGTGCCCAATAAATACCGAACTATTTCCCCCAAATATTTCTTGAGAAATCTCTGGTACGCCGATTTCTAGGCGGTGTAAAAAATCTTCACTCATCATCATCAATAATTCCTTGTATAGCAGCTAGTGATGGAACACTTCGCACCCACGGCATCTCGTGCGCCACGTCTTGTAGTAGAAAACTTGTAACATCTTTAGGATATTCAGGCTCTTGAAACACCTCTTTCAAGTCATCAACAAAATAATTCAGGTCTAGTGCCTTAATTCTTGCGATTTTAAGCTTTCGGGTTGATTCATAGTGAATCATGCTCATTTCTGGAAAGTAAGCTGATAGTTCGCCGTTAGCTATCCATTTACTTGCTACCGCCCTCAGAGGTTTACCACCACAGAAATCTGGGGTATGCGTGGTTTTATGACTGACAATCCGTAATTCAAACTCATTTGTTTTCAAATACTCACAAAGCCCAACAGCGCCGAAGCCAGGATGGGCGAAATCAAGCCCATCTGTATACAGCCATCCTTGTGCTTCTTGCCAAAGTCGCCCTGAGGTATCAGTCGAACGGAGTAAGGCACGTAGATCATCAATGGTTCTGCACTCTTCTAAACTATTGGCATCACAGTACTCTCCAACTGAATTAGAGTAATCGACAAGGGTATTATCTAAATCAAAGCCAAATTTTCTTGGTGTGGCTTTCAAGCTAGAGACAACTCCTTCATTCTCTTAATATTAAAGTACATTGGATTTTCAAGTGAGTTCTCATATTCACTCTCTAAGAAGGCTGTCTGTATGTCTGCAATTGCCTTGTCTACCGAATAAATGGGCTTGAACCCTAATTCGTTTAGAATCTTTGATGAGTCAACACGATACGAGCGAAGATCATCTGTTGCGCTATGGTAAATCTCTAAATTAGCATCAATCTGCTTTTGGACCTTTAGTGCAATTTGGTCAAGAGATAAATTCTCACCACCGACATTAAATATTGCACCATCGATGTTTTTATCTTGTACTAGTACATGTATGTATGCTCTGGCCATATCCTGAATGTGTAAATTCGGCCTAAATTGAGATCCACCAAAGACTGTAATCTTGTGCAAGTTTATTGCGTGATTGGTAAGAATATTTACAGATAAATCAAAACGTTGACGTGTGGAAACACCACAAACAGTCGCCGGCCGCAAAACCGTGCATCTAAAATCAGCTGAGTGCTCTTTAAGAATTATCTCCTCGCAGGCTGCTTTAAATTTCGAATAATCCGTAAGTGGTTCAAGGCTTAACTCCTCAGTTACCTTCTCCTCTTCTTTCACTCCATAAACCGAGGATGATGAAGCATATATAAATCGTTGAACCCCGCCTTCTTTTGCGCTTCTTACTAACGGCGCGAAGCTATCAAGATTAATTGATTTTCCTAGTTTAGGGTCCAAGTCAAAACTTGGGTCATTCGATATACATGCCAGATGGATAACATCTGTAGCGCCCTTCAATACTTGGGAGACAGTATCCGAGTCACGAATATCGCCAGTTATCAGCTGTAAGTTTGGATTGCTTAATTCCGAAGCAAATACAGCCTTCCCATACCAAAATGTGTCGAGGACTCGAACTGCGTAACCTTCTGCAAGCAACATGGGCACCAATACTGCGCCGACATAGCCGCCTCCGCCAAATACCACCACTGTACGTTTCCCCATTGTTTAACTCCTATCCGAGAATTGATTTAGCATGTTTTCGCAGATCTGCTTGAGAGAGTGATTTTTCGTGACCAAGCTGTGAAACTTCATGCGCTGCCACTAGATTCGCAAGAAAACCGATGACCTTTAGTGGAGCTCCGACTTTGGCCAATAGTGAGGCCATAGCAAATACGGCATCACCAGCACCGACTTTATCGACAAGCTTGCCAGCTAAGGCTGGAACTTTTTCATACCCGCCTTTATTATCGAAGACCATTAACCCATCGCCACCCAATGTAACAATTGCACAAGATGCACTCATAGAAACAACTAGTTCTGGCACTATTAGTTTATAGTCCGGATTTCTCTTCCTCAATTCTAATTGCAATTCAGCGCCATTCATCGTCATAAAATCTGCCCGTGGGTACTTAGAAATTGTGTTATAGCCGCGATTCCCAGCATTTGCTTGAGTATTTACCGAAAGAAAACAGGGAGAAGATTGCAAGAATGAAATAATCTGAGAGCTAAAGAAGCCATGCCCGTAATCGGCAGCAAGAACTAAATCAAATTTAGGAAGTTGTTCTGATATTGAGCTTAGAATCTTACTGCTTGTCTCAGTTGGTAAATCGAGTTCAGAAAAATCATAATACTCAAATACTCTCGTATTGGAACCAGATTCAACATATCTATGTTTTAAGATCGTTGGCCTGTCAGAGGTTTCGATAAACTCAGTGAGAATATTCGCGTTCATTTTCCACATTAAAGAATCGAGAGTTACGTCTTTCGGAGCGGAAAATGAAATTACTTTTGCTTCATTTACCCAGCTGCTGCAATTATTAGCAATTGTTAGAACTCCTCCGGGGAAAAGATTAGTTTTATGTTGATGGAAAGCGAGAATTGGATCCTTGCTTGATTTAGCTAGCGGCGAGCAATATGTGTACTGGTCAATAATTGTTTCACCAAGCAAAAGGACATTTAATTCCCGAATTTTATCTAGAGCTTCAGCAACTTGGTCATAGCCATGGTCCAATTTGAATGTTCTTATCCATTCCTGCGCATCCGGTGCTATATTTGAAAAGAATTTATTTATCAATCGCGAACTACTAGATGTCATCTCATCTGTGAAATAGATTTGACCACCGTGTTTTTCTAGCGCTTCTCTCTCTTTCGCTATCATTCCTGTCACGTCGTCGTCCGCATTTACATAATCTGAACCTTTAACATAGTACTTTGGCTTTACTTCGTTAAGAAGTTCGATAGCTGATGGATACTCACAGATTACGACATAATCCACATCTTGAAGTGCCGCCAATGTCTCGGCTCGAATATCTTGGTTAAATATTGGGCGCCCCGGTCCTTTATTCACAAATGGGTCTGCTGTGATACTTACAACTAAAACATCCGCCAGTTTTCTTGCGACTTTAAAATGCTGCACGTGCCCAGGGTGCAAGAGATCAAACACACCATGACAAAGGGCGACGGTCGACCCTGATTCCTGTAAACGTGAAGTGAGTTCTGAGATGTCGGACCAGTTAAAGATCTTTGCCTGCTGCGCGTCGGGTTTATTAGGCATTGGTGCCCCCTTTATGGCTGGTGCCCAGGTATTTGAACCAAGACTTTGTGGCAATTTCTATTCCAGAACTATCCCACAGCGGAGCATCTTTCCAATCATCAATGTGCTCTAGCATAATTCCAACGCCTTTTTCTAAATTAATAGTTGGCGACCACTTAAGCTTTTCTTTGATTTTCGTAATGCTTGCAAATGTGCAATCGGGCTCGCCAGGGCGTTTAGGAATATGCACCACCGGGCCCTTAAGGAGTCTAACAAGCTCATTAACTTCATAGGTACTCCCCGAACCCACATTCATTATTTCTCCTGAGAGTTGTGAATTTGCTGCGGCCAAAAAGGCTTCGCATACATCACTCACAAAAGTGAAATCTCTAGTTTGTGTGCCATCTCCAACAATTGTAAATGGAGCGTCAGCTAATTTCTGTGCAAGAAATACTCCAAAGACTGCTCCGTACGTACCTGAAGTCCTTGCGCGAGGTCCATATACATTAAATAATCTTAAACACACGACTGGAAGTCCGTAGACGGAATTCCAGTGAATCATAATTTGCTCACCCAAATATTTTGTTAATGCGTACGGGTATTGAGGATCGCATACGGCCTCTTCAGTTGTGGGAAAACTTTCAGGAATTCCATAACATGATGATGAGGCTGCATATATGACTCTCTTAACCTTATTTTGAGAGGCTAATCTCGCAACATTGAAGGTCCCCACAACGTTTGCCTGAAAGTAACTATCTGGGTTTTCTATCGAAGGAACGATGTCGGCCAAAGCTGCAAGGTGGAAGACCCAATCTATGTCTATAAATACACCTGCTAAGGCTTCATAATCCGAAACGTCGAGTTCAATGAATTTGAAATTGGGTGAGTTTAAAAACCCTGAAAAATTCTTGGTTTTACCAACTGACAAGTTATCGACTACGACAACTTCGTGCCCATTTTTTAGGAGAAGTTCTGTCAAATGGCTCCCGATGAAGCCCGCTCCTCCTGTAACTAAGCACTTAATGACGATCTCCTCTACGGCTCGAGCTAAGGTTCAGTAGTATATCTATGTGCCTGTACTTCGATCGAAACCCACAAGCGGAGTGCTCTTGTGGGACATAGATGGAACTCTTATCCGCACAAAACGCCCAAATTCATCATCCCCCCATAAGAATGTTCTCCGCCGAAGGGGTTATAGATTTGATGAAGCGAAAGTTGGGCTCTCTGGTTTTACTGACTATGAGGTTTTTCTTGAACTGGTCAATAACCGTGATGAATTGAGTGAGACTCAGCTCAGGAGTATTTTTTATGAGCTGGATGAAGAAGCCCGTATTTTGGATGAGGGGTCTACCTTTGATTTGTATCCTGGCGTCCAGGCAACCCTGGAGTCTCTTACCTCTTTTGGGTGGACTCATGGAATCTTGACTGGAAATACAAGTCCCAGAATGATGTCTAAATTGAAATTGGCCGGAATCGCAGATTACTTCACAGAAGAATTCTTATTCAGTTGTAAATTTGGTGAGTCCCGTAAAGATATAACTAGAAATGCTAGAGAGGTATTGAATTACAAAAAGTATTTGAGAGTCTTAATTCTGGGGGATACCCCGAAAGATATTTCTGCCGGACAATTATCTAATTTTCCCATAATTTCTATAGCTACCGGAAGTTTTTCTGCTTCTGACTTATCAAGCCACAATCCAGATCTAGTGATTCGTAATCTTGAAGATGATGCTCACATTCTTCTGGAGTTTCTTAAAGTTTTCCCATAATAAACTCTTCGACGATATGTCGTCCAAAGGGTAGTGCGCTTGTCCATCCTGGTGAAACTGCATTCAAAATATGTATTACGCCTGGACTTTCCCTTACAATAAAATCTTGAACGAAAACCTTTGCATCGAAATCTACGAGTTGGGATCGGATACCCGCCTTTCCTCGGCGCCAAGCTTTTGAATTTGGAGTCATTGGCACTAGTTCCGATGCAGCCCGGACCATTCTCTGTAAATTCGCCTGCGATATCTGATTTGCTAACGTTTTTATTGCACTAATAGGGTCACCAAAAACGTAATTGCTTAGGGCGAGCAAGGATTGTCTGGCCTCTTCGGAAGTGAACCCATCTGAAATTGAATATTGCTCTTTCCCAAGCACTGGCATGGCCGTGGGTCCGATCTTTACTAGGCCATTAAGGGTTGGTGTGAAGTGAATTCCTAAGAATGGACTAAGGGGGTGTGGAGCTGCATAAACCATCCTTTTAAGCGGAATTTTGGCTGCCGATGCTGATATGTATCCGCCGAGCACGGGAAGTAGACCAAATTCATTGCCGACTCCGCATTCTTTAGCGATAGCGAGCGCTCCCGCTCCCGCTGAATTCACGCAGACGTTGAAACTAACAGAATTGCCTGAAGCAAAAATGGCAAGATCCCCTCGAAATTGAACCAACTGCTCCAAACACAATATCTGTCCTCCTCCTGCCAGAAATCTCCTTTTTAATGCTTGAGCAACTTCATGCGGGTCGGCTATCGCGGTAGTAGGCGACCAAAGAAACTTTTCGTGGGTCTTGGCCAAGGGTTCATAGCTGGACAATTCCTCTGCGCCCAATAACTCAACATCTACTCCGTTTACATTGGCTCGCTCTGCTAAATTTTCAAGTAGTTTTACATCACCGGAATTTTTTGCAACCACAACCTTGCCGATTTCCCTAATTGGGAGATTCTGATCACCGCAGAATTTCTTTAGTTCCAAATTCCCTAAGCGACAAAATTTTGATTTTAGAGATTCCGAAGTGTAGTAAAAACCGGCGTGTATGACACCTGAATTTCTTCCACTGGCATGAAGGCAAACTTCCTCTTCCTTTTCCATGATAATAACCTTTGAATGCGGTCGGCTTTCTTGCATTGCAATCGCAATACCCAGACCGATTACGCCCCCACCGACAATTAGGACTTCGCACCTGATTGAACTTTTCGCCATCTACGCAATCCGAATCAACAAGGTTCTAAATTCACTCAAGATTCAATTACTAACCATTGGTGCGAAATTGCGAACTTAGAAAATGGCAGATAATTGAGTGCGCGTCCTCTGCCACCCCGTAATCCCCGATCTCGGTAGGTACATGAATGGATATATCGGTAAAGTCTTTAACTTGGCCTCCACCAAAACCCGTCAAGGCTAAAATCTTCACTCCGTTGACTCTCGCCCATTCCATGGCCACCAATAGATTTCTTGAATTTCCAGAGGCCGAAAGCACCACTAACAAGTCACCCTCGACAGCTGCATTACTAAGTTGTCGAGCAAAAATATAGTCAAAGCCAAAATCATTACCAATGGCCGTTATTAAACCTGAGTTATCGCAAAGGCTTATTCCTCTAACAGGCGCGCCATTTGAGTTTGAGCATCGACTTAGGTCCGTGGCAAAATGACTTGCAGTGGCGGCACTGCCACCATTACCGGCAATCCAAATATGGTTGCCCGAATCCATCGCCTCTCCTAAGACTGAAAGTGCAGCGTCAATTTCGGTTTTTGTAAGTTTTGCTAGTGCTAAATTAATGCGACTGATATAGCCGTTAAGCGCCAATAAATTCATGTCGGAAGTTTAACCCATAATTCATAAGTGAGAGCCTTTATTCAATTATGAAATGTATAAGTCAAAATCGGATGACTGGATCAATTTCTGACTAGCAATTTGTTTACGAGACCGATATTAGCCCGACGGCTATTTCTATTTCTCGCCTAACCTCTAAAATTCAATTAGTGTTGGGGTGGGCAAGGGAACAAGAACTCGGCCCGTAAATCCGACCTCGCGAAGTCTTAACCTTAGTTTCTCCGAGTGTTGCCATGCAAGAATAATCGCTAACCCATTGGAGTCTTTGGGAATGTTAGAAAGTGATTCTACATATTTACCGCTGCCGGGAGCGAATCTCCCAACTTTATAGATATCGTCATCAAAGAGTTTTTCGATCATTCCATTCAATCTAAATTCATTACAAAGGTATGTGGTGCTGATCGATGCACCAATTCCATACGCATGGCTGTACTTCAATGAAGCCAATAAATCTCGTGTCTCGGCGCCGATTTGATTAATCCTGAAAGCCAAGTCTGTTGTGAACTTTATGGAGTTACAATTCATCCAAATTTCACGCTGCTTAAGTTGGTCAACACTCGATTGGACGGCAACTGCGGACGATTCTTTAGCAATAACAAATTGAATTGAGCCGCCCTTGTGCTCACTTCTGTTCACATCAATTATTTTCAAACCCAACCTTTTACACAAGTTAGCGACAGATTCAATAGTTAGGTAAGTTAGATGATCATGGTTAACATATTCAAACATATTGACTGCATATTGATCCGGATGGTAGCCAGTTATTACAGAGAGTATGGTGGTCGCATCCATTAACTTCGCTAAATTGGTCACAATATTTTGCAAATTTGGGATATTTGCCAATGTATAGTTGATTGAAATCAAACTGGGGTGCGGTCCGATTTCTAATATGTGTTCAACGGACTTTTCATCGAAGTATTCATTAATTGTGCGCACTCCTCTAAGCTCAGCAGTTCTGGCGTTTGCTGCGGTAGGCTCTACACCGATAACCTTGAATCCTTTTTCGAGAAAATTGACCAAAAACGTCCCATCGTTAGACCCAATATCCACGATTGTGCTGCCTTTGGTTAACGCATAATCGGATATTAATCTGTTGGTCGTTTGTTTGTAGAAAGAATTCAGCGCGTTTGTAATACTGGATCTATACAAATAGTCATCATAGGTCATATTTATGTTAGTTTTTTCAAGCAATTGCAGCATTTTGCAATCCAGGCAAAATCCCAATGTCAAAGTCTCATGCTCAACGTTAAGCGCAAGCTCTTCGGTGCCTTTAAATAGATCTCCGTAAGGGGAATTCGCTAGTTTCCATGCAATTTCTAGATTAGCGCTTTGACAAGAGCGACAATTTATTACTTTTTCTGTAAGGATCATTTTGATGAGATACTACTGAAGGTTTGCATGTGGTACATCTTGCCTTATTTTCAATAAGTTTTGTGACTCCTATACCCGATAACGATCGTCACTGCTCATGACAGGAAGGCTTTTTTGCACGAAGTGTGCCGATTATTAGATTGGCATCGCTCCACCGACGGCGCAGGCTGAACCACGGCCATTACCCATGAGACCTTCGACCTTCATTGCTATTGATCGCGAGCTCACATGTAGTCATTTAGGGCTTAAGCCTATTCAAAGGAGGTGGCTATATTTTGGGTAGTGCCGATGATTGGAAACGGCCTTGATGCCTGGGCAATTTGGACTACGTCTTAAAGGGTGAATACTTGTTTTTGTTTTATTGCCAAATTGGGTAAGTTGCAAGCGTTTTCGCTGATATTAACAAAGGGCTGAAGGTGGGTGTCGCAAATGCGAAATTTCGCGCAGACTGGCTCTTCGCATCGCAGCTTCGACAACCCCAGTTAGATTCGGAACACCTGGCATCCGATGCCCTTATAAGGTGCAGAGCACATTCATATTTCATGCATGAATCGTCCGACGATAAGACGATCATTCACCGCAAAAAACAAATAGGACTTTATCGTTGTTGTATTTTTATCGCTGGCTTAGTAAGCCTGAAATATGTATAAGGGTATACGTGAATTAGGTGGCTAGATTATGAAAGCTTGCATTTCTATTTGGCATTGTTAGCCTTCAATTTCTTGTAGAATTCTAATTTTTATTGTCTATCTGCTGAGAAAATGATAGATTTCAATGTGAAGATTTATCGGCGAAAGTTAGCAATTCTTGTTAATGGTGTCTGGGCAATCCCGTGTGTCATATTAATTAGAATCTTAAAACCGCTAGTTCTAATTCGAACTGGCCAAATATTTTCTGAAAGGATTGGGCACTTTGTCCAAGATTCTTCAGAGCATTACATTAGGCGTAAATATTTAGGCGAGGGATCCTTTGATATCCTTTCACTCGGTGGTGTTTCAAATGTTCAGTGGTTTTCGATGCTAAGGCGAGTGAATTTAGTAAGAGGGAGGTGGGCCCATTATCTACATGCTTGGAATAGAAGACTGCCGGGAAATGCCTCGCACGTTGTTCCGAGTTCTTTCACACATTCACGTGATATGCATGGACTTTTTGCCAGATTTGATGCTCAAATACCGTTTACCCCCGAAGAGAATTTAGAAGCGAAAGAGTGGCTCAAAAGCAAAGGCTGGACTGAAGGCGAAGCTTTCATTTGTCTTTTAGTTCGAGATTCTGCCTATACCATGGCTCTTGAAAGCGCACCTGAAGACTTGCATGAGACGTCTTTCCGAAATTCTAAGATTGAAACGTATGCCCCTGCCATCGATTGGCTTTCGGCCCAAGGGGTTTGGGTTATTAGAATGGGGATTCAAATGAATACAAAATTGACTTCGGAGTCAGCGCGCGTAATCGACTACAGTTTCGACGCTGGGAAGTCTGCGCTTCTAGACATTTGGTTGTTTGCAAATTGCACGGGTTGCATTAGCACCGCTAGCGGACCGGATGTGATATCGCAAGTGTACCGAAAGCCCTTATTGTTTCTAAATACTTTGCCCTTATGGCACCTAAATTCCTCATCAAACTGTATTTGGTTACCAAAGAAACTGATGTGGGCTCACAATTCCGCATCTCTCTCCCTGGACGAACACCTTAGGTTTGGATTCATGAGAGATAGTGACTATGCAAATTCTGGAATAGATATAGTGGATAACACCTCAGAAGAGATTCTTCGCACGGTTCAGGAATTTTGGCACAGGTTGGATGGATCTTGGCTCGAGACTGAGGGAATAGTTCTCCTTCAAAATGAATTCTGGGATGCTTTTTCGAAGTGGGCGTCATTCGATAGTTTCCACGAATGGAGGCACCCCGAATTCCGCTTAGCTCATTCATGGATTTCAGCCCTGCCAAAGACATTTCTTAAGTCACAAACTTAACTCGGGGAGTTCAGCATACTAATTTGATAAGCTGGGAGTTATACTCCAACTATGATGACATTCTTATCAATTCTTCTCAAAAGAGTATCTCGACCAATTCGCAACTTAATTGCGAGCTTAAGATTAATGATTTATTTCCTTAAGCTTGGATATGCGCGCACGTCTGAGATGCAAGACTGGATCAACCAAGACTTTCCTGTGCCCACCCCGCAAATCATTAAATGGTCCGTTTTAAGTCGTTGGGGAGGTACCGGGACGTGGATAGAGACCGGTACTTATCACGGTGAAACTACAAAACTGCTTTCCACTTTCGCCAATGTAGTATTTTCAATTGAGCCAGTTCATTCTTTTGCCCAAAAGGCAATGAACAAATTTGCAGGTTTTGAGAATGTGCATATCCTTGAAGGTACCTCTGAAGATGAAACTCCCAAATTACTAGAAGAATTAAGTGCATTTCAGAAGAAGGATGTTTCGTTCTGGCTGGATGGCCATTTTTCATCCGGACAAACTTTTAGAGGCTCTTCCGACACTCCAATAAGGGAGGAGTTGGCAGCTATATCATTGAGACTTCCCGAATTCCAAAGAGCAACAATTCTTGTAGATGATATTAGGTGTTTTAGTTCGAAGTTAATCGAATTCAATGAGTACCCGAGCATTTCGTACTTGACTTCTTGGGCCGAGCAGAATGGTCTAACTTGGACAATTGAGTACGATATATTTATTGCGACAAAGCGATGATTCTGCCCACAGCTTAGTAAAAAGGTCCTGCAAGTTTATGTCATTAACTTATAAAAGAAGCAAATTTATGAGCATAGGCACTTTGAATATCATTCAGAAGCAGATAAATGTTATTCAAAACTCCATGTTTATCTGGGCGTTAAACCCCTATACCGACTTCTCGAGTGAATTGCGACGTGGGAAGGCACGATTCTCAATCTTCTAATGATGTTTCTTTCAACTTGAGTCCATTGCGGCATCGGTCTCATATTATTGTCGGCAGTTATAGCAATTTGTCCCGCCTTTCTTCGGATAGATAGGTTAATGCGAGTAGCCTCACTCGGTTGCTCGCGTTCTACTACTGAAAAAGTCTTTCAACACCTACGCGGGGTCCATAAAACTCTGGAGCTCTTTTTCGGGCCAAATAACTGCCTAGGCGATCTCTCTTACCAGGGAAGTTAAGAATCGAGACTCTTCCTGGCATTAAGGTTAGGATGGAATACACTCACACAATGCGAATTTTGGTAACTGGTGGGGCTGGTTTTATTGGCTCCCATCTAAGCGAGCGACTCATCTCTGACGGGCACACAGTCACCGCTATCGACAATTTTTCTACTGGCAGAGCCTCAAATTTATCGAATCTTAATGGCGCAAATGGCTTCACTCTGGTCGAAGGTTCAATTCTTGATGCTAATATTTTGAACCCTTTAGTTAAGGATGCGGATTATGTTTTCCATCTAGCAGCAGCAGTCGGAGTATTTAATATTGTAAATAATCCACTAGCTAGTTTGTTAACTAATATTCGTGGAACGGAAAATGTTCTAGAGGCTGCACATGCAACTAAAACTCCAGTCTTCCTCACAAGTAGCAGTGAGGTATATGGAAAGAATATCTCTGACTCACTAAGAGAGAGTGATGACCGAATTCTTGGAAGTCCAGTCACTTTGCGATGGTCATATAGTGAAGCAAAAGCAATTGATGAATCTCTTGCATATGCTTACTTTGTTGAAAAACAGTTAGAGACGAGAATTGTGAGATTCTTTAACACGGTAGGGCCTCGCCAGCTTGGAGCATATGGAATGGTTGTGCCTCGCTTTGTTAAGGCAGCCCTGACTAATGATCTAATTACAATTTATGGAGATGGTAACCAAACACGTTGTTTCGCCCATGTTTATGATGTCGTTGATGCAGTTCTGGCTATCGCTTTTGCTGGTAACACAATTGGTAAAGTAATCAATATAGGAAATGATTTCGAGATTTCAATCAATGGGCTAGCGAAAAAGATTATCGAGGAGACCGGTTCAAAGAGTGAGATGGTTTATGTTCCTTATGAAGAAGCCTACGGTGATGGTTTTGAAGATATGGAACGACGTGTTCCAAATATTGAATTAATCAGTCAATTGGTTGGCTGGAAACCTAAGCGTGATTTGTCAACCATGATTGCCGACATTTCGGTAGAGATGAAGAAGATTTCTTAGAGCGAAATAACACCAGTTTGGCCTGCGAGTGAGTTCGTACAGTCAAGAATCTTGATTCCCTTAGAAATTAATTGAGTTAGATTCATTCCTGGTTGCTTAGTTGCAAGGATTGCAACATCACAATCCCAGTCTAAATCAACGGGATTTGAACCTTCCCAAATTGGAACAAGAGGATCGTGCCATTCAACCTCAGCACCCTGCCCTTTCAAGTGATTACGTAATTCTGAGACTGGAGTCTCCCGAACGTCGCCCACTCCTGGCTTGTATGCAACGCCAAGGATTAGAACCTTAGGGGTTTTAACACTGGCATCAACCATACTCAAAGCACGCTCTGCTACATATTTTGGCATGGCGTGGTTAATTGAATCTGCCGATTCTACAAATGCTGCTTTCTCGCCATTTTGGCGTGCCCACCATGTTAAGTACAAAGGATCGACGGGGATGCAGTGACCACCCACTCCCACCCCTGGTCTGAATGGCATGAAACCATATGGCTTAGAAGATGCGGCATCTATTACTTCGTGGACGTTAATTCCGCTCGCCGAACAGAGTTGAGTAAATTCATTTACTAACGCGATGTTTACAAGCCGAAAAGTATTTTCTAGAAGTTTGGCGGCTTCTGCCACTTCTGGGGTTGAAACAGATACGGCTGCATCGCAAATGGATTCGTAGAATGCGAGCGCTTTTTTACTTGACGCTTCATCAATTGCACCAACTAAGCGTGGAGTATTTTTCTGATTCCAAACCGGGTCGCCCGGGTTCACGCGTTCTGGTGCGCTAGCGAAGTAAACCGTTAAAGTTTCATCGGGTTTAAACGAGTTAACAATTGGAATAATAATGTCTCTTAGAGTTCCAGGGTATGAGGTCGATTCGCTGACGACCAAGGTTTCATTCGAAACATACGGGGCAATGCCTGTTGCTGCGCTACGTAATAGAACTAAATCTGGTTCGCGTTTATCATCCAAAGGAGTGGGAACGCAGATGGTTACCACCGAAGCTTGCGAAACCGCAGAATAATCAGTGGTTGCTTTGTAAACACCTTTTGCAATCGCGGCCTGTAGTTGTGCGTCGGAGATGTCCTCAACGGGGCTTGAGCCACTATTGATTTGGGCTACTTTGGTTTCGAAGTTATCAATGCCAATGACGGTCCAACCAGCATCAACCGCGGCCATAGCCAAGGGCAGGCCAACGTAGCCTTGGCCGATAATGGCCAGTATTTGGGGCTTTTGCGCGCTCACGGATGGAATCCTAACCTCTCAGCATGGCTTTATGTACACATGGAAACCGCGGGCCTTTTATCACTTTCTAGATGCGAATTTAAGGGAAGATTGGCCGGTGAACATGTCTGATTCAGCCCCAATTCGAGTCATGCGAATAATCGCGCGAATGAATGTGGGTGGACCTGCTGTTCAGGTTTCGGGGTTAATGAGGGGTTTTAATTCCGTTGAATTCGATCACCGGTTATACACGGGTTTTTGCGCCGCCGATGAGGCAGACTATTTAGATTCCGTTGCAACAGACGTAAAAGCTTTTCGCATTGAAGGTTTTGGGCGACGAGTAAGTCTGGGTGGGGACCTAAAAGCCTTTATTTCAATAGTTAAAGAGATTAGAAGATTCAAGCCGCACGTCATACATACGCATACAGCTAAAGCCGGATTCTTGGGTCGTATTGCTTCAATTGTTTCCTTGCAGCCATCTATACGCGTGCACACATTTCATGGACATCTACTCAATGGCTACTTTGGGGCATTTAAGCGGAGATTAGTAATTATTGCTGAAAAAGTTTTAGCGGTGTTTACTCATCAACTCTTGGCCGTCGGTGACAAAGTGCGCCAGGATTTGCTATCGGTGGGAATTGGTAATTCTAAAAAGTTTGGGTTAATGCCGCCGGGTTTAGAAATCGGCCAGCTTCCAAATAAGAAAGACTCTCAAGAATCCTACAGTCTCTCAACAACCACGCTGCAATGTGCATTTATTGGACGCGTGACACAGATTAAACGCCCCGATAGATTCCTAGATGTTGTTGCTGAGATAAAGAGGCGAGGGGTCGCACTTGAATTCTTCATGGCAGGAGATGGTGAGTTACTAGAAGTATGCCGAGAAAGAATTGCCCGCGAGCAATTGCCGGTTAAAGTTTTGGGTTGGCAGAGCAATATTGAAAAAGTCCTAGCCGCAGCTGACATTGTTGTGCTGACGAGTGATAACGAGGGCACTCCTTTAAGTCTTATCCAGGCAGGAATGGCTGGATCACCAGTTGTTACAACAAGAGTTGGATCTGTACCCGAAGTTGTATTAGACGGTGTGACTGGAATTATTACCAGCTTAGATGTCAATGAAATAGCCGATGCCTTAGAAAAGTTAGCTAACAGCAGTGACTTAAGAGGCCGCATGGGCACTGCTGCCAAGGAGTTCACATTGGCTAACTTTGGTGTAAAACGTTTAGTACATGACCATGAAGTGCTTTACAAAAAACTCTTACCTAGTCGAGCCAAGTCCTAGCCCAGAGCTCTAGCATCAACATTGGCCAGATTAGGCTGTCTTTGTCATCGCCTGCTATATGAATATCAATTACTTTCTTAACTTCTATTCCATTAAACCAGCCACGTTGAGTTGCAGTTGTGTCGGTGAGAGTTTCAATAATCATTTCTTTCATCCCGGTGCGAAGCCATTCGGCGCGAGGAATACCAAAACCCATTTTTGGGCGATCAATTAGATTGGCGGGAACTAGCGAGCGTGCAACATCTTTAAGAATGTGTTTAGTTTCGAATCCCTTAATCTTATATTTTCGAGGAAGTGAGACGCCCCATTCGACAACATTGACATCCAACATAGGCGATCTAAGTTCGAGGCTATTGGCCATTGTCGCGATATCTACTTTTACAAGTAAATCCCCTGGCAAATATGCTGCAAAGTCAGATCTAATCATTCGGTCAAAGGATGAAATGTCACTAGAGGCAAATTGATCCATGAATGCAGTTTCCGCCAAACTTGTTTGAAAATTCGGATTAAGTAACGTGGATAGCTCATGCGGTTGGGTCAATGAGAGAATAGAGCTGTATCTGGCAGCTAAAGAGGCTTTGGAGGAAAGTTGAGAGCCTACGCGGTTAATCTTTCGAGTATTTCCAAGTGATTGCTTGCCCGCAAAGTTCAATCCGGATCTGGCCAGTCCTAAAAACGGATTTAGTTTTTGCATTACAGGGGTTGCTAAGTAGCGGTCATAGCCACCAAAGACTTCATCCCCACCATCTCCACCTAGGGCAACAATTAGGTTTTCGCGTGCGAATTTAGCCAATAAATACGTTGGCACGATTGAGGAATCGGCAAATGGTTGGTCTAGGACGTGGGCAATCTTTTCTACAACCAAGGCTGGGTCCGGGCTGAGAATCTCTTCATGATGGTTAGTGCCAAGGTAATTGGCAACTTCCTTGGCGTGGTGAGCCTCGTTGAATTGGGCGCTATGAAAACCGATTGAATAAGTTTGGACTTTCTCACTCATTAACTTTGCCATATATGCCGTGACTATTGTTGAGTCGTAACCGCCACTGAGGAATGATCCGAGGGGGCGTTCGGATATTAAGCGTCGAGAGACGGATTCTTCAATTAATTTCTTGGTGGTCTCAAGTGCTTCCGCGTAGGAAATATTTTTTTTAGTATCGAAATCGGGTGCCCAGTATGTTGAGGTGGATGTCTTGCCGCCTCGCCAAGTTAGAACCGAGGCTGGGGACAGTTGGCCGATTTCGTTAAAGGCAGAGTTCGGGGCGTTGATGTATCCGTACTGCATGACTTCGGCAACCATCTCGGTGCGAAGTGTGCGATCAGGGCGGGCCAACATTAACGCTCGAACCTCGGATGCAAAGAACAAAGTGCCATCGTTTAATTGAGAGATCCACAATGGTTTTTTACCCATGCGATCGCGAATTAAGTGGAGCGAATTATCGCGTGCATCATGGATAGCGATGGCAAACATTCCGTTGAGTTTGCCGATGAAATTCAATCCGAACTTTAAATAGAGATTAATGATTACTTCGGATTCACTTGAAGTTCTACAGTGGATTCCGCTTTGTTCCAACTCATGCCGTAGCTCGCGATAGTTATAGATCTCACCGTTAAAGACCATATTTATCTGTTCGCTCGCATCGGATGCAGGTTGTTTACCTGCAGCGATTTCAACAATAGCTAAGCGGCCCATTCCTAAGCCAATGCCTTGGTTTACATAGGTGCCACTGTCATCTGGTCCACGGTGCTGGAGAGCTACGAGTTGAGCATCTAGAAGTTCTTTGTTTGGGGCGCTAGGTCCTATGCCACCGGTGATTCCACACATATAGGCAGTATTTAATCTACGGTCGCTGGGCCGTTGGCAACGCTCTGGCCAAATTCTTTAAGCCAATCAATGGTCTCAGAGAGAGCCACTTCAAATGGCTTCGGTTGAACGCTTGGAAAGAGTTTCTTTAGTAGTACTGGATCATTTTGTGACTCTTTAACATCGCCTAGGCGCTCAGATTTGAAGTTCACTTGTAGATCAGGAAAGTGTTTCTTAAGCATCTCAATAGTTTCGTTAAGGAATATCCGATTGCCGTAAGCCAAGTTCATGGCACCTTCTGTTAGTACCTTTTCCTTCATTGCGGTCATTGCAATATCAAGAACAGTATCGACGTAGGTGAAGTCACGGGAGGCGCTTCCGTCTCCATAAACATCTATCGGCTCACCTTGCATTGCTAACCAAATCCATTTTGGCAGGACGGCTGCGTATTCGTGGTCGGGACGTTGGCGCGGGCCGAAGACGTTAAAGAATCTCAAGAGCGTTGTTGGCACGTTATACGCGGCCGAATACGCCTGCACATAACCTTCGGCAGCTAACTTACTGGCAGCGTACGGAGTCATTGGACCAAGCCACATTGACTCATCTTTAGGCAGCTGCATATTGCGGCCATAGACCGATGATGATGATGAAAAGATTA
>Ga0214919_10001816_pt1 | contig 34345 bp, 30 predicted proteins | sample LL1503_MetaG_FD_177994 | JGI IMG/M metagenome (GOLD analysis project Ga0214919, IMG submission 177994) | Freshwater microbial communities from Lake Lanier, Atlanta, Georgia, United States - LL-1503 | ecosystem: Environmental > Aquatic > Freshwater > Lake | place: USA: Georgia | collected...
AACACTATCTAATGTCCCAAGTGCAGGAGTCTGCGGATTTACCGTACAAGTTCCTGCTGTCAACCCAGTTCTGTTTGGAAGATTTCTTAATATAGTATTCATATCAGCTGTGCTAATTTTGTTGTTTTCACAGTTTATTTGTTTTAACTTTGTGAGTCCAGTAATATTAATATTCGAGAAATTCAATCCTAAAGCTGAACATTGTAAAATTTCTAACTTTGTAAATGAAGTAAGGTCAAGACTACTAATTGCGAACAAATTGTATGAACAAATTAGCTTAACTAAATCTAGCAGTCCAGTAATATCGATATTTGAAAGATTGCAACTACTACATCCGATGTATTGTAATTTTGGATATACAGAAAGGTCAAGAGTTCCTCCACCGACAGGGTTTCCTGAGGAATCAAATTGTATCAAATTCGGTAAATTGCTGATATTCATATTCGCTCTAACTATATTATTATTATAAAAATTAAAATATTTCAATTTTAGTAGTCCCGACACATTAATACCAGTGAGATTTATTCCCTGAATAAAGACGGTTTCTAAATCTGGAAATGCAGTAAGGTCAAAACTAGTGGGTGTAAATGTAGGAATATCGGCACAATAAAATTGTCGTAATTTTGTGAGTCCATTAATAATAATACCAGTGAGTCCAGCAGTGACGAATCCTAAAGTCTCTAATTTTGGATAAACTAAAGCATTAAAAACTCCATTAAGTCCTCTAGCATAAGTAAAGAAAAGATTTTTTAAATTAGGTAAATTTGTTATATTAAGGTTTGTAAATGTAAGACTATTACTGTAATAGATTTCCAATTTTTCTAATTTCAGTAGTCCCGACACATTAAGCCTGGTAATACTATTAGCTCCAATATTACCACCTCCAATACTAAGTTTTTCTAAATCTGGAAATGCAGTAAAGTCAAAGACTGTATCTGTGAACGCATTTTCCAAACACTCGTAGATTCTTAACTTGGTTAGACCAGTTATAATAATACCTTGAAGATTCGGATTTGTTCTACAACTTATCTCTTCTAAATTTGACAGCATAGAAAGGTTTAGAATTCCAGTAAGGTTACTGTCGTTTAGTCTTAGTATTTTTAGGTTTGGAAACCCAGTCAAGTTAAGACCGGCCAGATTATTATTTTCACATATTAATGTAGTTATTGTTGGACTTATTTTTGAAGAATTTATAGATGCAGCAGTAAGGTTGGTATATGAAGCTACTACAATTTCCAAATCTGTTAGAGTTGAAAGATTAAAACTTGTTAGTCCTTGACCTTCACCAGATACAGCAGTTACTCCTGCTAATCCGTCAATCACACAATCTGAAAGCGGATTATTAATCGTAACATAATATGTTTTACTAGGAGCATACAAAGGATCATATACTCTATTTACAGTATAAGAACTGCATCGGTCCACAGTGATATTGATTAAATAATTGGATAAAAAACCAATCACTACTGAAGATTTAGTTGACGAGAAAACCATCTGTAACCCAACTCCCGAAACTATCTCTTCTTCTGTAACTTCATCTTCGAGGTACCTCTTGCTTACAGATGGAAGAAAGTCAAAAAGCCTTGATGCTGGTAATCTTCGAACGTATTGTTCGTTTCGTTTATTATTTTTTTTCCCGCTGTTTTGAAATTCGCTAGTTTGGATAGCACGAAATTTCTTAAATCGAGTTATTTCTGATGCATCCGCTCCAGGCATCGTTTATTATGCATAATAAGATAAAAATATATTTAACTAACAAATTCACATTATCTTTGCATACCACAACACAATGGCTTAGCCGAATACTGTAAAACCCTGAAATCAGGAGAACAGTTCACAGTAGAATAAATAGGATTCTGATTTAGTGCAACCTTTCCAGGATACTGAACTTTGACTAGTGATGACTCAGCCAGAATTCGCATTTTATTTGTGTGGGCTTGTGCACTCATTTACTTTCAGTTAAGTGGAATTATCAGCTTTTAAAACAAAAAAGGTCCTCACGAACCTATCACACGCCCCCTCTGGACACAACGCGTATGACCGTGACATACCACCCACTAGGATAAACCCAGTATATACTTATGCCTCCGTACTAGTAATTGCCCCAACCATCGCAACTACCTATGGCAACCACTTTGTTGCCCCTTTTTGAGTAAATTTGCCGAGTGAAACTAGGGAATTTTTAGTTTGGACATTGTTCCAAACCTCACCCCGCTCAATCTCCGCGAAAATACTCACCATGCCTGTGCTCCCCCACCGCACATAGCCGTCGTAACCCGCCTTCCATAAGATTTATTTGGATTTGTGTTGTTACGCCCGAAGTATCACACACATAACACCTTTTTAAGTGTTATGTGTGTCATTCATAAAATTGTTGTGTGCCCCACCTTAAATACCGCACCAACCAGTCATGCCCATCCGTCTTTATAAACTAGACACCTTTGGCACGTCCTAGGGATTGCTCCCTACCTTATACTGTCTTGGGTGCCACGAATCCGTTTTTCATGGTTCGTCGGGAAGTTTTCCGGTTCTTGTGCTTTTTCTTCAAAGTCTTTCTTGCTTTGCGACCACCTTGTGTTAAATGAGTTTCCGAATACATATCTGCAGTAACATCTAGATTACCTCTGATTTCTTCAATAAGTTGAAACATAACTTCTCGTGGACATTGTTTTGTGGAAAATAACTCTATACACAATTTATAAGCATTTTGGTATTTTGGCATGGTTTGAATTCCCGTGTTAGGATCAAACGCATCTTCTATCACAAGATTTTTGTTGTATGTTCGATAAGACGCGGGATTAAGGAAGGAACTTCTATCGCTACGAATATCAAATTTATATTTCTTACATGCTTCAGGGAAACTTGTGGTGTAATCTTTATTTACTGAAAGAGGTCCACGCAACAACACATATAAAAAATTAGAATAATCAAAAGCTTCATCTATATAATTTTTGAGCTTTCCTCGAAGTTCTATGCGTGTCACATTTCCAAACGGACCAGCATCAATTTTTGTATCCTGATCGCGTGGAATATTGCCAGCAATACTAGCGCTCAACCTACTCAAGTCTAAAGGTGCTACCTCCTTCAAAGTGTTTTTCACATCTTCGATGGAGCAAGCAATTTATTTATACATTTTAAATGAAAACGTTTTTAGTTTAGGAGATAAAAACATCGAAAAATGCTCCACCCACGCATTTATCAGTGATTACCTTCCTACACACAGTGTACTTGTAACCCCCTGTCAAAACCTGCCTTCAATAGGCTCTTCGCCATCTACAATTCTTATTATCTCATGATTGCGGCTACCGGCCGCTTATAGCTAAAGTTTTGACGTCATTCTGCTATATACTACCCTGAAAACCAAGAATCCGTTTTTCATGGTTTGCGTTTCAGCTTCTTCTTTCGTAAAGTTCTTGCTCTTCCCCTAGCTGTTCGTGTAGTTGAAAATGATTGCGAATATAATTTTGCACTAAAATCAAGATCCTTAGCAACTTCTTGGTTTAAAACATTAATATCATCTATCTTGTAATCGCATTTCACAAATACTGCCATACACTTTTCAAATGCAGTTTTATATTCGGGTATATTCTGAATACCATTGCTTTGTACCAGAGGATCTACTGGTTTTAGGTTTTGGTTGTAAGTTGTTGGATACATTTTTGGATCAAGAAATCGTTCATGGGGATAGTAAACGTCTCCAATGAACTTATATGTACTAAACGCAGACTTGTAACTAAGACCATACTCTTTATTGATAATTGGACCAGTCAACACATACAAAAAATTATAATACGCCAATGTCTTATTAATGTGATCATACAAATGTGATCGGAGTTCTTGTCTTGTAACAAGACCTAGCAGAGGGCCTGCGTCAATTTTGATGCTTTGGTCTCTGGGGAATACAATACCAGTAGGAATATTTAACTCTTTGGGTTTTATAGGTTTAAGGCATTCACGGATGTGTTCCAATGTACACATCATTTGTAATTCATTGTATAAATATTAATATTGAATTATAGTAATGGCAACCAGAGGTGGTTCTGATGCGGAATCATTCTTTTCTAGAGCCGCAGCACATTCATTAAAGCCAACAATAATAAATGAGGAAAGCAACTTTGTTGTTGTTACATATTGGTGGGGCAGAGGAAACTTGAACAAGAACACACAAAGACCTTGCCCTGAAGACAGAGACGACATTGTTGAGTGGGAGGGTATTAAGGAATATCTTTTAAAGAACCTAAGAAAAACAAATCCTAAAGCAACTGTTGATGATATTGACCCAAAAGATATTGAAGAGGACCTTAAAGAGGCAGTATCGGCATACAGAATGAAATGGCAAGATCCAAAAAAGTTTGAACAGATGATTACTGACTGGGAGAGTGCGTGTAGAAAACACAAGTGTAACTTTTTAGCAGAGGAGTATCCGGAGTTTGCAGTAAAGGGTGGATATCAACACGCTATAAACTTCAAACCGTATTTTATTGACTTAGCGTTGCAGGCGTGTTATCCTAGAAGTGTATTGTACATCGATGGAGATATGCTTATCAAAAAGTATCCGGGTGTTTGTGACATTAAGGAAGTGGATTTTATGGCTCGCGGATGGAATACAGACCCAAGAGTCAAACCATGGGCATCATCATCCTGCTTTGATCCTTACACGTTTGAAACTTCGGGAGGAACGATGTTTTTCGGAAACACATTTTATGGCAGAATGTTACTAAAGTTTTGGGAAGAGAACGTCGTAAAATATACGGGCAAAGCAGATGACCGTATTCTTGCACTAACGATTATGAAAAATCATTTATTAAGTACTATTTCGATGATTGGGCTTCCAATGGAGTATCTATGGATGACTCTAGATTACGATGCGATCTTCAAGAAGTATCCAAATGATGTTTCTCAAAAGGAAATAACAATTACGCATCCTGAATGTTTAACAGGTGAAGAAAGAGCGGAAAAGGATAGTAATGCAGTAAAGTCTACAAGAATACCGAATGGGTATGTACGAGCAGTTGAAAACAAAGTAAATTGCAAGACACCTCACATCATATATGAATACATACATTTTGATGAGAAGGGCAATATGGGAGCTTTTAAACCGTATTTTGAGTGGTTAGAGAGACATAAAGTAGTAACAGTAGTTCCTTTTTCGGAGAAATATGGTTCACACAATGGAACTGTAAATAAGAATATTAAATTGTATCAAGGTCTAGAACTTAAAATTCAGGATAATCTGGTTATAGTTACTAACTCTGATATTAATTCGAGAATAGTACACAAGACATCAAAACAAGAAACGATTGCTACGATTCTTAAATATATAATGAAGAAACAACATGTAGTGTATGTCGACCAAAAAACTAGATCAATTCGAACAGTTGTTGGAAAAGCTGTGCAAGAAAACTTGGATCTAGTAACAAAGAACACAAATACGTCGACAATCAAAGCAAAGAAGGAGTACGTTCTAAAATTAGATAAGGGTTATCCTATCTATTTTGGACCAAATAACAAAGTTCTGAGACATTTATTGCTGATGAGTGAAACGATTGAAGATTTTGAAAAGGTATTTAATGAATCTTACATATTTTTAAGTCGAATTCACTGTGGTTGGGTTTAAAGTTCTAGCACTTGGATCTGTAGTTTCAGGACTCCACTTAGGCATCCAGAAATAAGGTATTATCTTTTCAGCATGAGAGTATGATTTACTAAATAATTTTCGATAATAGTATGACTCTGCAGTGTATGGCGGTAAATGAGTAAACTCATGAACATATTTTTCCCATTCTGGTTCTCTTAACAGAGCTCTTGACTGGCATTCCTGAAACCAAGACAACCCTTGAGGTGTGCTTACGCCATCACTAAAAGCTTCCTTTTTGCGCCAAAGAACTTCAGAAGGCAGAGTTCCGTCATCAAAAGCTTTTCTAAGCACCCATTTCTCTATTTGAGTTGTAGATGGACGACGTAAGTGAACATCAACAGATTTGACTACATTAACAAAGTCTTTATCGAGAAAAGGAGTACGAGGTTCTAATCCGTGACTACTTATACATCGATCTGAACGCAAAACATCAAACAAATGAATATCTTTCAAAAGACGGGTTGATTCTTCTTCAAACTCTTCATCACTGGGTGCACGATGAAAGTAAAGATAACCGCCAAACAGTTCGTCAGAACCATCTCCATTAAAAACAACTTTACAATCAGTTTTCATAATCTCACGAGCAACCAACCAATTACCAACAGAGGCACGAACGGTAGTAATATCAAACGATTCAATATCATAAATAACAGAAGGAATAGCATCAAAAAATTCGGCAGGTGTCATTACAATTTCGGTGTGAATGGAACCGATATATTCTGAAACTATTTTTGCGTATTTTAAATCTTCAGAACCTTCGAATCCTATACTAAAAGTTTTTAAAGGAGGTTTGTTTGCTTTCTTAAGTTCTTTCTGCACTAGCGCAGCTATTAAACTACTATCCAAGCCTCCACTCAATAAAGCAGCAACGGGTCGTTCAGTCATCATTCGTATACTAACAGCATTTTCTAAAGATTCGCGAATACTTTGAATTGGGTAACTGATGTAAGATTTTTCGATAAAATGATATTTCACAAAACTAATTTTAAGTGTTGCCATATCTATTCTTGCATAGAACCCGGGTGGAAATGCAATTATGTTTGCATGTGGACTTGCTTTGATTTCGCTACTAAAAACAAATGAATCTTTATTTTTGGAAATAAACAAAGGTCGTACACCGTAAGGATCTCTACCGATAATAGCTGTGTTCGTAAATATATCTATAATAACGCATGCAAAAACTCCTCTTAAACTTCTAAAGAACGTGCCTGGTGTTTTACATTGTCTATAAAAGGACCCCAAAACTTCGCAATCGGAACCACTATTGGAAGCTCCAAGGTCTTTCCAGTTGTAAATTTCTCCGTTACAAATCCATTGAAGTTCATCGGAAACCATTGGTTGCATACCGCCATCGTTCAAACCGTTTAATGCAAGACGAGTGAATCCTAGTTGAAAGCGATGGTTTGTGACGATACGAGAACCTTCTGGTCCTCTAGCTCTCAAATTATCAAGACATGCAGCAACCAAATCCGGTTCAATTGTTTTTCCAATTAAGGCCCAAATTCCGCACATTGATATATTACATTTTTTGTCTCTAAAAGGACAATGCATCGTAAAACGCTACGAGTGCAAAAAAATAAACAAAAATCTTTGCAACAAAATAGAGCTAAACGGTCACAAACAATAGATACAAGGATGGAGGACTTGTTTCCTTCAAAAGAAGGCGTGGACTATTCTACGCTAAAGGTGACTGAAGAAGGGAAATATAGTATCACGAGAAGACGTGATGCTCAACGAATAATGAATATACTCCGAACAAACTTTAAAAATATTTCAAATATGAAGGTTACAGATGCAACAGGATGTATTGGTGGAGACACAATAAACCTTGCAATGCATTTCAAGCACGTTGATAGTATAGAAAAGAACAGTGAAAATTTTGAGGCATTGAAACATAATGTAAAGACATATGACCTAAAAAATGTAACATTGCATCATGATGATTCACTAAAAGTTTTTAATTGGAAGACAGATGTTCTGTATGTAGACCCACCATGGGGAGGTAAGGATTATAAAAATGGGACTAATTTGGATCTTTATATGTCTGATAAAAGAATAGATTTATGGTTGGAAGAAGTGGTTGTACGAAAAAACAGACCTGAGTATATAGTACTAAAACTTCCTGCAAACTATAATTTTTCGAGATTGAATGAGTTATCCAACATTGAGGATATACATGCATACCAAATTCGAAAGTATTTTATAGTTTGCATCAGAGTTCATATGAAACCTTGAAAACGGATTCTAGGTTTGCAAATCATTAGAAGTTGAACAATCGAAATGAACACAATTCAACAAATCACAATGTCAATGAATGATGCATTCAAGAATGCAACGGATGATTTCGCGGAACACTTAAAGACCCCAGAGAACTTGACACTTCTCGTAGAGCAGCTGAGACTTAGCATTACGGTACTTATCATTATGTGGGCACTTATTAGTATGTGTTCATGTTGTATGGATCCATGCGAAGATAAGCTTCGAAAGAGGCTGAAGGTTGTTGAATCCGAGTTGTCTGATGCAGAGGCTATGATTTCTGATTTGGATGAAGAGAACGACAAGCTAAAGAGCGAACTTGCAAAGGCAAGGTCAGAGATTCTAGAGATTGAATCTCGATATCTTAGTTGTCGCCAAGCCGCGCAACGATTTATTGACACGCCTGCGGATGTTCCTTCCGGAAAGCGACAGCGTGTGGACAGCAAGTAGATAAACAAAAAATGAACGTAAAGTTCTAAATTTTTTGTATTTTTTCTCCTACAATAAGTGGGTTATCTTTTTCCAATCTTTTCTTACTTTCATTTCTAAAGTCAAACGTACAATTATGATTGTCCGGATATCTACATTGAATGCAAACAATCATATCGCATTTACACGTCAACAAGACCGGCTGCCTTTTTTTGCATGAGTGACACCCATTCCTTTTGGAAAGCATGTTTTCTAGCAGCAAGCGAATAGAAGTTTGTTGTTACCACCTTCTGTTTTAGAAATTCTAATTCGTTTTCGGCTTGTGCCAACTCTTTCTCCAGCTTAGCCTTGATAGGATCGTCAGCCTTCTTGTGACGAGGAACGTACGTCCTGCTTTTTAAAGCAGTGTGATTGTTCAACTTGTCTTTAGCCGTCTTGACAATGCCAGTATACAATTTAATGTCCTTGTCGATACTAGCTCTCAAGTCAACCTTGATTCGCTGTTGCTCTAGCTCCCATGCTTCCACGAATGCTTGAGCCTGCTCCTTTTGTAGTTCAAGCTCTTCAGCATTGTTGCGCTTGACCCACTCGTCATCGGTCATAGCGCGAAACCTCAGCTTTCCTACAGGCTTCCTCTCTCGAAGAAGTTCAATAGATTCAATGACATACCTAACGTTATTAGCAAACGCGAACCTATTCTTAAAGATTTGAGCCCACTCTTCCTCACTTGCCCGATAAAGGCACTCTTGGATTTCGTCGTCGCTCAAGATTTCTGCGTGGACCATTTGGTCACTCACAGTTTCAAAGTCTTGCCACATTTTTACAATAGCTGTCATTTGTTCTCAAGCTTGTATTTGTTGGTATTAACAAATCCGTTTTCCGCGATAATATAAGGATGCCGAATGTTTCCCATGAGGAGCTTGCTGAAACAAAGGCACAGCCATTACCTTCCAATGCTTCGCTTGAAGCACTCAAGCAAATGCGAGAATCTATGTGCTCCACAACATCATCCAGAGATTTCAAACTACAATCGAATCAGCGTTTCCTTCGACGAGTTTTGAGTCCTGACTCTCCAACACGTAATTTGCTAATGGTTCACGGAACAGGTGTTGGCAAAACATGCACTGCGATTCAAATAGCAGAGGAATACATTATACGGCCCGAGTTTCAAGACAAACGTGTTTTGGTTCTTGCGAATCCATCTATTCAGGAAAATTTCAAGTCTCAAATTTTTGATATTTCACGAGTATCGGTTGATGAGAATGGATTGCTTTTATCGAAACAATGCACAGGAAGACGCTATCTTGATATGATTCGAATGTCGCAATCTCAATCGCTTATAAATACCGATAAAGAGTCGCAGCAGCGTGTCATGACTTTGGCAAATAAGATCATTGGTGAATTTTATGAATTTGTTGGATACAACACATTTGCAAACGAGTTGGATAGGCAACGAGTATTACCGCCGAATGATAGACAGCAATGGATTCGCAAAACCTTTAGCAATCGCTTAATACTTGTAGATGAAGCCCATAATTTAACCGATACAACCGAAACAGATGCAAATAAATTAATAGCAATTGCTTTAGAAGAAATCATACGTGTTGCAGATGGCATTACTTTAGTTCTTATGACAGCTACACCTATGTACGATTCATTTGATGAAATTCTATATTACCTAAAACTATTTTTGCTAAATGATCGCAGAATGGATGAGGCTAAACTAGTAACTACAAAAGGAATATTTAATGAAAACGGTGATTTTAAGGAAGGCAAAGAAATATTGTTTCGAAAATGGTGTCAGGAATATGTTTCGTTTGTCAAAGGCGAAAATCCTTTTACCTTTCCATTCCGTCTTCCTCCTCCCGACAAGTTGATTGCTCTACCTGATAGAACTACAGATATAAATGGGAAAGATATTCAGCAGCCGCGCAAGTACTTGACATTAACAAGATCATTCGTATCTCCTGAACAGAAAAAAGCAATAGAAAAATTGAAAGTACAAGCTGTACCGCAATCTGAATTAATATGCGTGTATCCGGAAAACAAAACATTTCGAGAAACTTTTAATGTCGTGGAAGGATCATTCAACTATAAAGACGAAAAGTTTTTGGCACCATCGAAAGTTGGATTGTATAGTTCGAAATTTGCGCTTATAATGAATATTATTGCTAGCACAACAGGAATTGTATTTGTTTATTCAAACATTGTAGAATCAGGCGCGCAATTGTTTGCAATGTGTCTTGAGGAGCATGGATATGAATCTACTTCAGAACGTCAATTATTAAAAGAAACGTCAGGAGAAGTACCTAGAGGGTCGAAAGGGAAGTATGCATTGTTTACATCGGAAGTAGCTGATTCGCAAATTAAAAAGTTAATGGTAAGACTCAAGCGACCTAGTAATGCAGACGGATCAGATATACGAATAGTTATTGCATCACCAAAAGTTTCAGAAGGAGTTGATTTCAGAAACGTGCGTCAGATTCACGTATTGGATCCATGGTTTAATATGAGCAGAATCGAACAAGTTTTGGGACGCGGAATGCGAACATGTTCACACTCTATGCTTCCATTTGAAGAACAAAACTGTACTGTTTATCTTCATGTATGTAGATTTGCAGATTCAACAAAGGAAACGGTTGACGAATATATCTATCGAGTGTTTGTGGAGAGAAAAGGGATGGGGATTGCAAAGGTAAAGCGTTTCATTATGGAGTCATCTATGGATTGTGATTTGCAATTATCAACGAACAGCTTACCGCCAGAATGGCGCGGCGAACCACAAGAATCAGGTGAACGTTTTTTAATTCCGCAACATAGAAATCAGGATCCTGTAGGTTCTTTAATTTCACTGCCGCTTTCTGTAATGTCTGCACCCACATTCGAAGAAGGTTCTTATCAAATAAAATGCAAATTGGAAGAATCTGTTCCTGATGAAGAACACGAAAGACCATTGTCTGCAATCCTTGATGTAAAAGATGAAGTTTTGGATAAATTGTTAAAATTATTCATAAAAAAACCAGTGTGGAAGAAAACAGATTTATTTGAGCACCGAGAACTAAATGGATATACACCGAGCACATTATCATATATAATCCAACGAGCGATTGATTCTGGTTTTCAACTAAAAGATAAAAATGGACGTATTGGACACCTGGAATCAAAAGGTGACGTATTTGCATTTGGAATTGGAGAACATGATACATTAGTTGAAAGATTAATTGATAATGAAGAACCAACGTGTGTAACATTACCGACAATTGCAGACAAAGAACCTGAAGTTGAAGTAGTCAAACCAAAACTAGATGTTGAACTAGAATCAAAACGCAATACATTTTTCTCAGAGGGAATTCGAGAAAGATTTAAGCAGGAAGTATTGGATTGGTATCTTGTAGATAGTGTATTATCAAAAGAAGAAAAGAGAGCCCATATGTTGCAGTTGGATTGGTCAAATCCTCCTGCATATGCATCACCTTTGATAACAAAAACTAGTGAAAACAAAAATCTATATATACTTGGTTCCAAAGAGATTTACAATGATGCAAAAGAAAAGATAGAACCGGTAGGCATTGAAGGAGATGCGTATAGAAACTGGTTAAAGGCTGCAAAAGATAGATTTATTGAAAATAAAGACAAAATTTTCGCGTCCGTAAAGGACGAAGAAATCATATTCAATATTGATGAAAAAGCGGATGTTGTGCGAACTGCAAAACGAAGTAAAAACATTGGTGGACGAAAGTGTACTACATTCCAACTTGATTTGTTAAATAAATTTTCAGAATGGTTATCAGGTTCTGGTTTTCCAGAAAAGATAAACCTGAAGAAGAGCAGGTGTTTATTTTTGGAATTATTGATTCGCGAAGCAGTTATTGGTAAAAAAGAAGGAATAATCTGGTTAACGCCTGAAGAATACAGTATTTTTGACGAGGATGATAATCGTGCGGATTTGATAAAGCGTATAAAGTAATGGACCAACTAAAAATGGCTTATGAGGAGTATGATATTTTGGTTAATAGAGTAAAGTCTGGAACCTATACTTCCTTTGATCTCGATATGCTTGATTTGATTCAAACATGGATAACTGCTGCAGAAAATGCATTGCGCATTTCAAAGAATACTACTTCAGAGAAAAAGCAAGATTAAAAATGGATTTAATTGTTTGAGTGTTTAAACATGTAAAATGTCAACGCAAATTCAAACGGTTGAAATCACAATGCCCAAGACTACAAAGTTTATTTTGTCGCTTGAAAAATATCCGTTGTGTCCGTATGTTATTGATGATACAGGGCCTGTTGTTGAGAAAATGCCTTCAGGTAGTGTGTATAGTTGGTATCCAACGGGACATGTAACTATTGCCTTGAAAGAAGGAAAGACAATGTACTTTTACCCAAAGCCTACTATGGAACAGGCAGTTAAATCGCAGGATAAAGGCACGTATGTTCGATTCTTTGAAGATGGTTCGGTAGAGCAGACGTTGTATGAGGGTGGGTCTGTATACTGGTGGGGGCCAGAACTAACGCCAAAGCGCTCCTATATGTCTCCATACTTTGACAAGATTGCATTTGCACTAAGCACATTCAAGTATTAAAAATTTTAAAAAGTGGCGTTTTTACTTAGGGGAAAAATGGATAAAAGAATTGTATGACTTTGGAATAACAAGATGGATCCTTTGTTCGAACGACGAGAACTTCGCAAAAATGTTCATATTCATTCCAAATTTCTTCAGAGAAATATGCAGGCTTCATTAACTGCTCAGCTAAAGATGGATTTCGAAGGCAAATGTTCGTCTGATGGATTTATTCAACGCAATAGCATTACAATTGTAAATTATTCGTTAGGACGAACTAATTATGTAAAGGGGGGAGTTGATTATGAAGTGACATTTCAGGCAGATGTTTGTATGCCGCACAATGGTCAAAAATTTAAAGCTCCTGTAACAATTCGTAGCAAGATTGGTATTCATGCAGAAACGCCTCCAATAAAAATTCTTATTCCGCGTGATCTACATATTGGTAACGAGGAATTTGATAATATAAAAATTGATGATGACATTGAATTTGAAGTAGTTGGATCGAAATTCAAACAGCAAGACAAGGACATTATTGTAGTTGCGCGTCTATTGTCTCGAATTGCTCCTCCTATTGAGGCACCTTTGCTTACAAGTGTCGTCCAACCTGTAGAAACGTATTCAGAACCAGTTTCTGAAGATGTGCGACAGGTTGTTACTAGTGAACCAGAAAAACCAAAGAAACGAAAGCTTAGACAGAGCGCTGGTAGTTTAGGAAATGACACTTTCACATTTAAAGCTGGAGAAGCTGAAGGAACAGATTGATAAACTTGACACCAATGAGCATATTCAAATTTATCAAATAATGCAAAAGGGCAATCCTGTAGTAACAACTACACAAAACGGAGTACTTATTTCATCTGAAACTCTTTCGGAGGAAACTATTGGAGAAGTCGAAAAGTATGTACTTTTTTGCATGGACCAGCGAAAGAGAATGGACGAGGATTTGAAGACTCGCAAGAATTATGAGCGAATGGTTTCTGAGTAAGGTTATTTTTTTGGAGGAAAGATGTTGCTATAAAACCCAGAGAACTGAAGCAACAAATGTAGGACACCAAATTTTAATACAAGTACACTGAATTCGGTAAACACTTCGGAATCAAGATGGTAGCCGCGTAAAATAGCCATGGCCAAGAATCCAATTGATGGTAGTATCGCCATCAAAAGTGTTTCCAAAATAAAATTCATGGTTAATTTTTTGGGATATGCCAAATCACGAATTAGCCACGAAAGAGCTACCAAGAAGAACGCACCCGCAGAAAGCATAAAAATAATACCATCAAAAATTAGGTCATAGGATGATAACCCAAAGAAACTACGAATATATGGCTCAGCACCTGCACGGCTATATATTCCGAAAACAACAGAAACAGCTAATCCGCAGAGAAGACCTATTCCCAAAGCTATCCATAATGTATCCATTTATTATAAATCTACATTAAAAATGGACTGGTTTTAATCGAAGTAAATATATAACAGTATGGATAATATCGTCACTACGCAAGTTTTGGACGAGTTATCAAGTCTTGTTAATATCGCCAAAAAAGATCCAAAGGTAGAATTAGAATGTAAGTTGCTGCATGGAAAGATACAGACAAAGGATGTTGCAGAAAGGATACTTCATTCTTTGAGAATGTTATCGGTCGGTTCTCAAAAAGAGGAACACAGACTTACTATCGGATATTCTGACAAAACCCGAGTAGTGGTTCAGGATGTTTCGAACATTCACAAACTTTGTTTGCAAAACTCTTTCAAAGAAATTCCTTTGGATGTAGAACGTAAGGAACCTTATTTCGAAGGTTCTCTTGGAAAAAAGGATGCAATAAACATTGCAGAAATATCTTCTAAATTTACGTTGAGAAGTGAACAAATAATTCGTAAAGATTGGGAAGGTAATCCAAATGATCCGAAAGGTCATATTCGAATGGTGAACAGGAAATCATTTAATACGGCTTCGGAATTATTTCGGATTGACTTTTCGATGGTAAAAACGCGACCGGCAAACTCAAAGCAAAGCATTCGTGATATGTTTAAGCAGCAGCCTACATACGAACTTGAAATAGAGTTTGTGAAAAAGAAGACACAGCTTGATGCCAAAATTGTTGTTGATGATTTCATGCAGATAATTTCGACTATTCTAAAATCGTATTATCAAACCCAGTTTCTACTTTCTGTTTCAGACATTCATCGATACCAACAGGAGTTCAAAATGTCTTCCAATATATTCCTGAATCCTGTAACTATGATACGTCGTCACTTAAATCCTGAAAATCCTCATAATGTTCTGAAAAATTATACGGTTACTACGAAGGCGGATGGTCAGAGGGCGGGACTGTACGTTACTAGAGACAGAAAGGTTATTAAAGTTACACCGTCTCTGCAAGTTACATGGACAGGTATAACCGCGAATACTGACAGTCATTCTGGGGATTTCATTGATGGAGAATTTATTGAAGACAAACAGTTGTTTTGCATCTTTGATGTATATAGATTTCGGGGACGAGATACTCGTAGTTTACCTCTCATGAAAACTGATGAAGAAACCTTGAAAGATTTAACTAAAACTCGTCTTGGATGTGCACGACTATTTGTAGAAGATTTGCGTTCAGACTTCATTATGTCTCCATCTAGCCATAGTCTTCGTGTGGAAACAAAATTGTTTATGGCAGGAGATGGTTCTACAATGCAAGAATGTATTAGAACTTTATTGGATACAAAGTACGAATACGAAACTGACGGTCTAATATTTACTCCTAGAAATAGTGCAGTAGCTCCATCTGAAGATCGCAAAGGAAAAACATGGTTACGAGTCTACAAATGGAAGCCACCACATTTGAACACAATTGATTTTCTTGTAAAGATTTTGCCGGAAGATGGGTTTGACACTATAACAAAAACAGTTGTTAAACATGCAGAATTATATATTTCACGAACTCCCGGAGAAGATGTAGTGTACCCCCGAGAAACAATGACAGGGGAATATGTGCCAAGAAATCTACCTTCTGACCTGCAGAAAATCGCAGATACGAATGTTCGAGTTCCGTCACCGTTCCAGCCAAATGTTCCCAGAGATCCAGATGCATATAAAATTATGATTACGGTAGATGACAAGAAAAACACCGTAGATTCAGTAGGAAATCGTGTGGAAGACAATACGATTGTAGAGTGTGCATTCGATATTGACACTAGAAGATGGACAATTTTGAGAACTCGTTATGATAAAACGTATCAGTATCGTGTTCTGCGAGAACCTCAGTATGGAAATGATATTTCTACCGCGAATTCGATATGGACATCCATGCATGTTCCAATCACCGAATCTATGATTAGGGAATTTGTGAGTAATCCTCCCGATGCCACGTTTGAAGATGACATGTATTACCGTGATGATTTACGCCGGTCTACACGATTGTTTAATGATGTTTATAATTTCCATAATCGAATCAAGGATGACATGTATAAGAACAATGTTAAAAAGGATGATACTTTATTAGAACTAGGTGTTGGGCGTGGCGGAGATATGAACAAATGGAAACGAGTAAAGCCGTCAAAAGTTGTTGGCGTAGATGTATCATTGTCAAACATTACATCCCCAACGCAAGGATCGGCGGTGCGATATATTGTCGATCGAAAAAAGAATCCTCATGATTACATGCCTCATTGTTTATTCATTGAAGGCGATATGACAGTGTACCCTCTACTAAATCAGGAAGATAAATACATGCCAATTTTGCGAGGAGATGAGACAGGGCCTACTAAATATTTATCAAACTTTGAGGGGCTTCATTCATTTGATGTTGTATCGTGTCAATTTGCAATGCACTACGCATGTGAAACTGAAGAAGTGTTTCGTTCGTTTGCAAAAAATCTTCAGAAATATGGGAAAGATACATTCTTTGGAACGTGTTCTGACGGAAAGTCAATTTATTCTTTATTGGCTGGAAAGAAGACGCACTTGTTTGGATCTGAAAAGCAGAAGTCAGGTGAGTATACGAAAGAATATGATGACAAAGAATCGTGGCGCGAAGAATTTGGAATGCCTGTAAAAGTATTTCTGGAAAGCTTTGATAAGCCTGCAACTGAATACCTTGTTCCTTTCGAAAAGGTTACATCAATTATGGAAGAACACGGGTGGGACCTTGTTGAAACCAAGCTGTTTTCAGAAATTTATGCGATGCAGAATGAAGTTGCTCTTACAGAAGAACAGAAAGAGTTCTCATTTCTTAATCGAACATTTGTCTTCAAAAGAGGCAAGAAGCATGAACCCAAAATTGAAACTACAGCTGAACCAGAAGAGAAAGAGAAGGAGAAGGAGAAGGTAAAGAAGATAAAACTTACAAAAAGCGACGAACCAGAACCTGTGTTATTTCATGGAGCGGATGAAAGCAAAGGAGAATACCGAAATTTCAGCAATATGTCAGAACACCGTATCGAAATCGATGGAATTACCTATCCATCGGTAGAGCATTACTTTCAAGCTATGAAGTCCAAAGAGTTTAAGGATGATGAGATGTATGAAAAAATCTTGAAAGCAAAAACCACAAAAGCTGTAAAGGCTCTAGGTAAAAAAGTCAAGGGATTTGAAAAGGAAATATGGGATGCAAAAAAAGACGAGATTATGTTTCGAGGAATAAAGGCAAAGTTTGTTCAGCATCCAGAATTGCGAAAACAACTGGAAAATACTGGAGATAAAATGATTGGTGAAGCAGATGCGCGTAATACATATTGGGGAATTGGAACTTCTATGGCATCTGAAAAATCAAAACATCCTGCAAAATGGCGAGGCCAAAACCGAATCGGCAAGATGCTAATGGATTTGCGAAAAGAGTTTAGCATGTAACTTGAACCATGCGCTTGGACGCTTTATCGTATACGTAACGAATAGGAGGACGTTTTTGTCCATATATTATAGGACAACTTGGCATTTTATATTTAGTAATAGAAAATGCGAAGAGGTGGAACTGAAGTAGGTCAAATAGCAAATGCAGGATTGTGGGGCGTGGCATACGCAAACTCCGATGGTAGCATTATGGGAACTATTGCAACGCGATTATGGTATGGGTTTTTGATTTTAAGTCCGTTGTTACTAATCGGTGTACTATTTATGTTGTTTGGTCATACGACTAAAAAAGAACCATTTAAAAACAAAGATGTAAGAAAACGTCCTATGTTTACTAATACAAATTAATTATCTAGCTCAAGTATATCATTTATTTGCGCCTTTACTACCTCGGGACTGTAACGCTCTTTTAGTACTAAGCTTACTGTTTCGAAGTGGCGAGAGTATTTCTGATAATTATTAAAGACATCCGTTAGTTTATTTACTATATCGTTGACTGCACATACGTGGACAACTCCTCCGTGTGCATCCATATGATTAGGAATATGATAGGATGTTGTTGGTTCAACTACTGACATTGTTCCTTGAAAAATATCTTGAAGACCTCCAACATTACTTACAATCTGTGGTTTACCAACCAGAGCGTGTTCCACGCTACATAATCCAAACCCTTCACCAATACACGTATTCATCCCAACATCACATGCGTTATATAGTATATTCATAACTTCATCTTCAATTACTTTATTTTTTAATTGCAGAATGCGTGTATTGATAATTTCATTGAAATTTAATCCAAGTAACAAACACTCAGATTCTATAATCGTAACAAGGTTGTAACCATAAGATGAATCTGGCTGCATATGAAGCAACAAAAATAATCTAGGGTCCATTTGCTGTTGCTTCAAAAATACCAGAAAGCTTCTAATTGTTAAATCAATTGCCTTTCTATACGAATTTCTATTAGAATTTAAGACTATGAATGAATTCTCTGGAAGGTTAAGAAGTGCTTTTGACTGTAGAGTGTCTAGTTTTGTAAACTTATCACTGTCTATAGAATGATATAAAACCGACATTTTGTGTAACGGAAACCCTAAGTTACACAGATGATTCTTCCAATAGTCTGTAAACAAAATTACTTTATCGGAATTGTTGAAAACATGTCGAAGATATTCTGGTCTCTCACAGTCATATACTAAATCTAAGTATGTAAAAAGTTTAAAAGTCTGTGCATTATTTCTTCTAAATTCCAATAGTTTATTTAATAATCGAGAAACTACAATTATATCATTATACAAAAATACAAGGTCGGGTTTCTCATTTAGCAATGTTTCAATAAAAATATTGGTTCCATATGTATCGGGATCTTTGGGAAATTTCTTATGCTCTTCATCGTAAACATCAATGTATTTGATTTTAGGATGAAACCCACGATTTACTTTAGGATTTTCTGGAAAATTCGAAAATCCAAAATACACTACTTCTATTGATTCCTTATCTGCTAAAAAATTGCTAATAAAATGACCAACCTTTGAATACCCAATATCAATATTGGGATAAGATGCTGCTAGCAAAATTTTGTATGTCATTTATTAGATTAAAATAGTCTTGTTTAAGTGATTTAGCCGAATATCATACGCGGAATAATGTGCATAGCTTCTAATTCTTGAGACCATAGTTTTACTGCATAAGGAATTGTTTTTTGTTCAAAATGAGTTTGAACACCACATGACCCACACGAATAGATATTTTCTAGTGGATTTGTTACTGCTAATGTACCGCATCCCGTACAAAATCCTGTAGTGAATGGATCGCTTACATCCATTAATCTCTCTTTTGTGAACATCGATACGCCATGTGAAATCATACAATCGCGTTCCATTTCTCCAACACGCAAGCCACCATCTCGTGAACGCCCCTCGCAAGGTTGGCGAGTAAGAGATACAATAGGGCCACGTGCTCGAGAATGTTTTTTGTCAATAACCATATGCTTGAGACGTTGATAAAACGTCGGTCCCATAAATATTTCTGCTTCCATCATTTCACCTGTTTGTCCGTTATACAAAATCTCATTTCCATACGGATGCATTCCGAGTGAAAGCAGTTGTTCCCTAATGTTTTCAATTGGAAGATGAGAGTAAGGAGTTCCATCTCCAAGTGTTCCTTTTTCTACACAAATCTTACCATACATTGTCTCCATCAGCTGAGCAATTGTCATACGAGAAGGGACAGCATGAGGGTTCATGATTAAATCAGGTCTTACCCCACTGGATGTATACGGCATGTCTTCTTCGTTCAACATTATTCCACATGTTCCTTTTTGTCCATGTCTCGACGAAAACTTGTCGCCGATTTCAGGAACTCTTTCGGATACTACTCGTACTTTGACAAATGGATACCCGTCTGAATTTCTGTCTTGCCATACTCCGTCAACTCTACATGTTTCCGAGTTTTTGTGGGTTGTAGAAGAATCTCGATACTGATATCCATTAGCATCGTTTTTTATTGAAGTCACTTTTCCAATTACAATATCATTTTCATGCACAAGAGAATTCAGTATAGGTACTCCATTATCTCCAATTGCGTGGTATGACGATGTTTTAAATCCGCGAGTGTTTTCTTTTCTTGCTTTCACAAATTTTTCTTCCTTACCTGCAGCAATATTTCGATGTTCTTCGTCTTTATAAATTGTGTAGTATAGCGTTCGAAACAATCCACGATTAACGGAGCCTCGGTTTAAAATCACAGAATCCTCTTGGTTATAACCACCATAACATCCAATTGCAACCATAATATTGTCTCCCGACGGCATATCGTGTGTTTTCAAAGTACTCATCATTCGTGTCTCAACAAATGGTCTCATTGGAGAGCACAAAATATAGCCGTTTTTATCAAGACGTTTCGCATAATTTCTTGCAAATATTCCCATTGCCTGCTTACCCATCGCAGATTGGTATGTATTTCGAGGTGATTGGTTGTGATCACTGAACGGAATACTGCTGGCCATGTGTCCAAGAATTAATGTTGGATGAATCTCGCAATGTGTATGAGTTAGTGTTAGTTCATCTGCAGTCATTCCGATTCTACTGGCTTCAGTTTCACAAGGATCAATATATTCAACATTTGTGCGAACCCAGTCATTCCATTCACTGCTTTCGGAAGGCCCTTTTAGTATTTCTCCTTTTTCTACTCGAAATACAGGTCTTACAACACGACCACTATCTGTTTCAATATTGATAAGATAGTCGCGCACATTCCAAGAAATTCCAGTGTGAGAATGCAATGAGAAATTACGCTTCGCCTTTCTAAGAAAAGCGTGAACTTCAACAGGGTTATCTGTAAATGCTACAATTACGCCGTTTACAACAATCATAGTTCCAGAATATGTGTCTTCAATCGTTTTCACCCAGTGAATATTCGGAGTTTTTTCCAGAATATTAAGTACTACGTTTGATGGAGTATGCTGCGTTACTGCAGCTAGCATTGATAACGACTTAACAATACCAACTGAGTGACCTTCGGGAGTTTCCACGGGACATACATAACCCCATGATGTTCCGTGCAACTTACGTGGAGCCAATAGCTTTCCCGACTTTTCAACAGGAGTCTGAATTCGTCTCAAATGACTGATTGTTGCAGAATATGACAAACGGTTCAACACTTGCGAAACTCCCACCTTTGTTGCATTTGAAATTGCTGCCGAACTTGGCGAACCAATACCTTGCACTGCAAAGTTTCCTGTCGCAAGTGCTTGTTTTAGCTTTCCTTCTATCGTCAAAACTTTCAAAATTTTGTAAAGATTGTTTACATTCAAGATTTCAAGAGGCCGAGGTGTATCACCCCTCTTCCAGCTGTCATTGTTAACTTCGTGCACAAACTTACTCCGAATATCTTTGCAAACTTTTTGAAACAGTTGGCGAAATAGATGTGTTAATAATGCTCCCGTAGTAACTACTCGTTTGTTCGGATATGCATCTCTATCATCGATTCCAATAACTCCTTCCGACGCAAGAATTAAACGTCGAACCATCCAAGAAGTAATAAGGAGTTTACGAGTATTCAAAACACTTGCCGACGATTTGTCTCCTCCGAATTTTACATGAGGTAAATATTCGGTATCTAACAAACTACATACATAACCACGTTTATCTTCCGATAGGGTACCATATTGCATATGATGTGTCAAATATGAAATTGCATCTTCTCGCGTATAAACATTAATATCAGCACACTCCTTGAATGATGCAGCAAGAAGATTCACATATTCCCCCGATGGACAAATTAACTTAGCAATTTGCTCGTCAGTTTCAACTCCAAAAGCCCTATAGATTACACCAAGTGGTACGTCTTCTCGAAACCTAGGAAGACATACAGTTAGAGGATATCCAAGACCATTGAACTTTGAGGATACTCGAATTTCAAGTTTTTTAGGAGGTGTCGTAAATGACTCGTGTAATGACTTCATTTCCACCGAATAAGTAAATTTCGACGATGGTTTTTTGTTAAAGAAAATCATCACGCGATTATCGGCAACTTTTTCTTGGCAAATAATAGTTCTTTCAGAACCATGGATTAGAAAGTATCCGAAAGGATCATACGGGCACTCTCCTATTTCTTCTTTTGTTAATGGATAGTCGTTCATGATACACAGAGAAGAACCCAACATAACGGGAATTTTTCCAAGCGAAACTCCTTCAAATACTTTTACTTGTTCGTCGTATTCCGACAAGGTTTCTCCCTTGTATGTGCGAGCTGTGAAACGAACATCGCAAAACATTTGAGCAGCATATGTAAAGTTTCTAACACGTGCTTCTTGGGGAAACATTGGCTTAATTCGCCCCGTTGCTTCTTGAATACGTGGTTTCATGTATGTTATGTTTTCAAATCCAAGTCGTAGCTCATATTTATATTTTTTTAGCTTTTCGTCTTGCTCATGCCACACTACAATTGGCGCAGTCGATGCGACAATTAAAGGAATCTTATTTCGAATAAAATCTTCATATGACTCGACTTGGTGCTCGACAAGCTTAGGAATCCCTTTCGTTTGGAAGTATGTTTGAATTGTTTCCCACTCCATACTGTCTTTCTACATCCGAATGTTCGTAAATCTATTATTCGTTTTCAATAATAAGATGGAACAGAAAATCAGCATTACAAAATTGGATGTTGTTCCTGACAAACCTGCAGGAGGTAAAAAACATAAGACCCTAAAGACATTTCCAAGGGGTATCATGAAATCTTCAAAGGTGAAAATTAAACCCGTTTCGGACCCGGCAAAACACCCACAACTTAAAAAAACTATGAAAAAACATACAATTCGATTTCTTACCGATTCAGGTGTTAACTTTCGTAGAAAAACTATTAAGAAAAAGTTATCTAAAATGTCTAATGAAAAGGTTAAAGAACTCGCTATAAAATCTGGTCTTTCAAAAGGGAACGCTCCCCCCGAAATTATTCGCCAAATTGTTGAAGGCGGAATGTTGGCAGGTTTCATTTCCGAGCAATAAATAATCGTAATGACAAAGGTATGGGGACCACTGGGATGGATGATGGCACATTCGGTTTCTGTATGCTATCCAGAAACACCTACGAATGAAGACAAGCGCATCGCATCCGAATTTATGGATGCATTTGGTAAAACAATAACATGCGAAATTTGCAGAAGTCATTTTTCTACTCTTTTCGAGATATACAAGAGAAATGTTCCAACTTGGCTAAATAGTAGAAAAGACTTTTTCCTTGCAGTATGCAGAATGCATAATAATGTGAACAAAAGATTAGAAAAACCAACACCATCTACTGTTTTGGAATGCCTAAATTCTCTTAAAAATGCAACAAGCTATACAAGTCCTTTTGAATTTAGAAAAAAGTATGTCGAATATCTTTTTCGTGATTGGAATATTTTTGGTAAGCGTACATCATATTACTTCAGTGCAATTAACGAGGTCCAAAAGATGCAAAAAATTAATCAAGAGTATTGGAATCTCAGAGAAGTTTCATATTCCGATTTATCATTTAGTGAAGATGATGTTTTAAGTTTTGCAAATAATCCCGCAAATACACCGATTGTGTTTGGAAAGCTGTCTCTTAAAAATGTTCGTTGGAGTCCGAGATAGTTGTAAGATTGAACTCTGGATTCCAAGGTAATGAAATTCGAGGTTTCATTTCCCAATCATGCCGTTTCATCCACGGATTTCGCGTTTCACAATAAACTTCATCAGGATATTTTACTAATCTCTTTGCTAAGCGCAAAGATTTTTTAGGCATAATAAATGACAGCTGCTGTCTTGTACCAAACCTTACATTTTGGAAATCGTAATACACTGTTTCTTTTAGATAACTAATATCTTGAAGAAGTGGTGCATCGCTATAAGGATACACCCAATACCAGTTCATTGGCTGACTTTTTTGAAAATAATAAAGTGTCCAATGAAATGTTTTCCAATATGCTTCTACAACGGGAGTCATGTCCCGGACACCATCTAAAACATGCAAACCATATTTTTTTGAAATTAACGAATCTGTTTTTCCCAATACACCTTTTTCTTCAGGACGTTTTCGAAGAGAAACTCTCTCTTTGAGAATTTTCAGTTCTTTTTCGGATGCAAATGCAAGGAAGGTATGTCTTCCTTCAACTGTTGTTAAATCTGGACTTCCGCTTTGTTCATATATATGGATTGCTCTGTCATATCCGTCTTCACGTAGTGAAAACATCCCCAAATTAGGCATGAAATCATTCCCAAAACACATAATGCACAATACAATATATTGTTCAATTGGTAGTGGTAATTCTGCTAAAAGTTTCCATACAGACAATGCTGCAAATTCAGCTTCTTTTAGTTTAGGATCATTAAACTCCCCACTTTCACGCAAAAGCCACATATTGTGAGGCGCAGATAGTTTATGATGCTGAAGTGATATCAAGATTAAATCAGCATCTAACCCATATATACAAATGCTTCTTCTTTGGTTGTCTGTTAAATTTTGAAGTTCTGTTATCATCTTATGCTCTCCTTCGCCTGCGATACCTGTTCCATTAACAATAACGTGTGGAAAACGTTGTCGTACTGCCGTTTCCAATTCTCGCATGTATGGTGTATCTGGCGATATTTGGGTTCTATCGAATGTTCCTGTTTCCCCTTCTTTTACTCGCATACGACGATATCTCTGATTAACAATTTTTGCGTATGGAACTAGACCATCCACTGCTATAATAATTGTTTTGGCCTTACACACTGTTTTAATTATGTAATCCAAAGCATCGAGAATTGAGTTTATCGGTTCTTCATCTTTCAAATAACGATGAATCAAACAGTTAAAATCGATTGCAAACACATCGACTTCAAATAAAATACCTTTTTTTAATCCCTGAATAATACCTTTGTGACTTTTTAACAAACTTGCAAAATAGTAAGGAATTCCCATTCCTTTATGTTAGGTTGTTAAGTGAAAACTCTTGGTAAGAAACAAATGTATTGGTTTGCATTAGTTCTGTTTTTGATAGGGGTATTTGCATATGCATATTCAGTTTCTGCAAAGGTAAAAGTGGCGACCTCGAGCTGCAACTCTTGCCCCAAAAATAATTCGCATCCTGAATGAATTAACAAAAAAACTCTGTATAAACACAAAATGATGTACGTAAAATTCGCAGTATCCGCCCTCGTATTTGCTTTGTTCGTTCCTGGCGTTTTCGTAACCCTCCCACCTGGTGGCTCGCGATTGGTAGTGCTCGCGGTTCACGCCGTTCTTTTTGCTGTACTCCACCACTTCGTAATGAAGACAGTGCTTCAAGCTCTTGGAAAGCTATAAAAATCTTATGTGTTGAAACATAAATGGATCTAGTTAGCGCCCTACTTTCTACATTGTTATTCGCAGCGTTTGTTCCAGGTGTTCTTGTGAGGTTCCCCAAGTCTGGGTCCTTTAAAACTGTTTTACTTGTTCATTCTCTTGCGTTCGCGGCGGTTGCATCGTTCGTAATGAACTATTATTGGACACACAAAAACGAGTTTTTTGGAAATTATGGACCAACTTGCCCTAACGGGCATGCTCCTGGAACGAACCAAGGTGGCAAAGATGACTGCGTACCCATTGGTCAGGCAACATATTCTCCCGACTCCAAATAAATGTGGATAAATATTTTTCTGAAAGCTGTGATTTTTGCTCTTCTTGTTCCAGGAGTTAGTATAAACATCCCTCTTGGAACATCTCTTCATGAAAAAGCTTTAGTTCATGGAATAGTGTTTGCGGTTGTAAATTTTTTAGTATATAAATATGTTCGTCCTGCATTAGAAACGTTTGAGAACCCAAACACAAAAATTGACCACCCATGTCCTCCAAATTATGTAAAATGTCCTTCAGGAGATTGTAGATTAAAAAATGACTTATACGGTCTTTGTTCTTAATTCCTAAATGGAAGATCCAGTCGATTTTTTCTTGGGGATTTCTGGAATTATAGCTCTATCAATGGGTGTAGGCTGTCTTATTTATGATTGTTTTTCTCCTGTCAGACAATCTAGATATTCACCTGTAACAGTTTGAGATTGATAATTTTTTTCCAGCGGATTGATTTGAAGAACCATTTCTATTAGCTCACTAAACTCATTGCCAACTTTCGCTCTACGAATTTTCAAACTCATTCTATCATTAGCAACAAACAGGGTTCTCAGTCTTTCCATGAAACTGTCTCTTGTAACTATGACATGCATGGCTTCAATAGTTCCAGGAATTCGTTCAACACGTCCAATCACTTCATGCCAATCTGAAAATACGTATGAGAATAGAGGCACGGAAACAGGAATACTTGATGTTTCGGCAAACGCCATAGATCGAGCAATCCTTCCGTAATCAACGCGCCTCAGAACTTCTTCCAAACACTTTCGTTGAATACAGTCATCGGGCCAATCTCGGTCGAATTCACTGAGAAGTTGCGTAATCATTTGATGGTATAATCTAATTATATGAACTAAGTAATCCGTTTTTCACACACTTCGAATGAACTCCCATTTCAAATAATCGCAAATCTTTTTCCAAATAAGGTCATGTGAAATTAATCTATCACGACTTTTTAGCAAAGGAAAATACATCTTGTATTCGTCTAATTCGAGAAGTTCGAAAAATTTATAAAGAATGTACGAATAAGACAGAAAGTTAGTGCGATCATCAGGACAGTAAAGCAAAAAAGGAGCCTGAATTTCTTGAAACATTGCGCGTATCTTTTCTTCAATTTCTGGGGTGATGGTTGGAGGCGGATTTCCATTAAGTCTTGAAAGGATGTGGGCGGCATGTTCGTAGTACTTAGATTTGTTGAGTTTCTTTAAAATCTCACGCATTCCAATCTCATTCAGTTCCGCAATATTCTGGATTCGTCGCTTTTTTATTTCACATATGACTTCATGCATAACATCATCGGGTATAATCGTACTTTCCTTTGCTTGAAACTGGTTTAGAATTTCATTCAAATGATTTATTTTTTTATAAGCATAATTATTACGTTCTTTTGGAGGATCACGGAATGACGGAAAATCTGAAACTACCAACATATATTCTTGAGAACCACATTTAGGACATACAAGAATTCCTTCGTCAGAAAGCTCTTCACGAGCAATGTTACATGTATTGCAATGTTCTGTTATACACGTCTTTTCCGAAAAGTCTGTGTCAATATTTATCCTCATTCGCATCGCAAACTCTTCCATGAGTTCCTTTTTCGATGATTGCTGTGTCTCATTATGTGTCGGCATTAAATATTTAACAAATGTGTTTTGGTCTGCAGGAGTCGTAGAAATACTTTGTGTGCGAGATGAATCTCCATAATAATTTAGCATGATATCTGCATTTCGAATATAATAGTCACCTACGGGATCCTTTTGCGACAATACATGTTCAATCATTTGCAATTCATCTTGCAGTTTCGTAAATTTATGAATTTCACCAATACTTTCTATTTCTGATTGTAATTCTAACTTACGTTTTTCTAAACTTTGAGTATCGGTTTTACGCAAATCTGAAATTATAGTTTGATGAATAGAATCTAGGGTTCCCGAGACTATATCTGAAACTTTTGGCTTCGAATCAGCATCTTTTGACCTTTTGATTCGAAACGTTCCATCCATTTAATCATTCTTCATTTTCTGCCTGAAAATACGAAATACAAAATTCCCAATCCTGCCAAAATTGTTGGAATTGTTTCTAGAAAATTTGATTGATTTGCGAATGATTCTTTATTTGTACCTAAGCAAACAGAAGAATCTACTTGTGTACAACTACTGCCTGTCAAATCAGGAGATAAATCTTGATTCAAAAATTTTGCATCAGAACCAGTTGTTGTTGAAGTAGGACATGACATACATACACACGCTGGACTTGAATCAACCATTAATGACGAAAAAAGATGAATAGGGTTCAAACCTTCAATATCATCCACAATTCCAGGAATCAACCCATTAAAATCTGACCCAAGTTCCGACATTGCAGCTGGCATAGCTGCTGCTCCTGACGACATGTTATTGATGTAATTGTATCGCGGTTGAATGGAACCGTCGGGAGCTGTACACGTTCCGCCTGTATTTACAAAATACTGATTGCCTAACGGAGGGTTTCCTGTGATCAAAGCTTCGACGTAATAAGCAATAGCACTTGCATTTGAACCCAGTTGACCAAAACTTCCGTTGGAACCTACACCCAATGATGATGGACCTGTAATAGAATCTGCGTAACTATAACTTGGCCCCAAAATTTCAGTTTGGACATCTTGTCCGTTACTCATATCCGACCACAGACTGTTCGTGCCAAGGTCTGCCATTATTCTTTAAGGAAGGTTTTTGATATACTTAACTACTTGTTTTCGAAATTCTAGGTTGCTAAACATGCATGGCCTTTGCATAGTCATGTTTTTTATTGCAGTTTCTAATTGAAACCCCATTTTTATACATACATACATTAGCGTCAAGAAAGCACTTCTGTTAATTCCACATTCACAGTGAACGTAAACTGATTTACAATCAGGATCTGATAAGAACAGAGTCATTGCTTTTTCAAATTTCGGATACCACATAACAATATTTTCCGACAAACCGTCAATTGCATCAACGCAGACATAACGTGATGGAAAATCTTTTTTGAACCATTGTGCTCCCATATCATCGCTTGCACAATTTATTACATGTGTGATTCCATGCTTTTCAAATATTGTATGATAAGACATGAATGCAGGACCCACGATTATTCGCGGATGTACCTTCGCTAGTTCGTCGCGTCTCCATCCCTTTGTGTTTCTCCTGTATCGTTCCCATAATTCATCCATTATTATATTCGTTTCAAAATGAAAAACGTATTCGTTTTACGTAATGTATTAACATGTAACAAAATGATTGATTATAGCCCTGTTCACAACACAAGTTTTCATTATGCTGAGATTTACAAGAGGAATAAGTTGATGGCCTCTTCGAGGAATAGGGTAGGCAGTAGGTCTAGGGGGTGCGGATGGTCCGACCAGACTTTACATGCAGAACGGGCAGTTGTGAAGCGTTTTGGAGATGTTTCACAACTTCACGGATGTATTCTCGTGGTTATTCGGATCGGAAAGCAAGGAGATATTATGGGTTCAAAGCCTTGTGCTGATTGCCAAAAATTTCTTGAAAAGTGTATGAAAGAGTATGGTTTGCGAAAAGTAATTTACTCTTAGAAAAGAGAACCAAACAAAGTTCCAACAACATACGCGATTGCAACTGCAACTCCTGCTAATATGGCAGCACCCATATAAGAAGGTACTCCTCCTGCAGTATATGTATTAGGAATATATTGTAAAATTAAAGACCGAGGAGTTGAAAGAGAAATAATCATAGCTGCAGCGAAAAATCCAAAATATACCATCAAGTTTTTTACTGCATATCGAACTGTATTGAACGTATGCGTGTTATTTGTTAAAGCCATTGCAGGCTTTTGTTGACCTTGTGGCGAAATGAAAGGATCAACGCCTCCTGTTACAATGGGGGAAAATGTGGTTGACTGTGGCAGGGAAGGATTCTGGACAGGACCACTTCCTAGCAAATCATTTAAGTCGGTTGCTCCGTCTGCCATTTATTTAGAAGGCAGGATTTCGCACTGAGCATCCTCCGCGTGATATTTGTAACACTTTTTATTTATTTCTACTACTTTGCCTTCTATTTTGTCAACGGGAAGAGATAATGTAGCTTTTGATTGAAAAGGTTTATGAAACAAAAGAACGGCTACTCCTAGACCGACTATGAAAGACAACAAAGGCAGGGTTTCATTTGAAATTGGATTCATTTGTGAGATGCTATGAAATTAAGAGAGGTCGCATTTTTCGTACATGGAGTTTCTGTAGTTCTGAATTTTACACATCCCGAAGGTGTATAGACTGATGTTTCGTCATGTGGCGTTGGAACCATTGGCACCTGACGCAGCGGTGGAGTAAATACTGCTGAAATTGTCAGGCCTACGAGAAACCCTACAAACAGCCAGAATAATGAGAACATTATATTATCTATTAGATTTAACTATGAAATACTATTTCGAATTTGCTTGTATGGTAATATAGTGGTTTATAGTTTGAATCACTATTAGCATTGCTATAACCTCTTATCGGTCTAATAAACAGTGAGTTACTACTTGTAGAACTAGGAGAAAGTTCTATACCGCTTGCATTTATAACTATTGAATTAGGTGGCTGACTAATATATCCAGCACTATTTCCTATCGCAATTGCAGATGTCCCCTGATTCGAATATCCTGCACCACTTCCTATCGAAACTGCATATATTTGCTGACTAGTAGTTCCTGCATTCTCTCCTATCGCAACTGTAGAATCTTGCTGATTATCATTTCCTGCATTAGTTCCTATCGCAACTGCATTCGATTGCTGATTATCATAACCGGCACTGTTTCCTATCGCAACTGCACTCATTTGCTGTCTACTAGCTCCTGCACTATATCCTATTGCAACTGCATTTTCTTGCTGACTCGTGGCTCCTGCATTAATTCCTATCCCAATTGCATTTTGTTGCTGCTTAGTTTTTCCCGCTTGATTCCCTATCGCAACTGCACTCGTTTGCTGACTATCATTTCCTGCACTGTTTCCTATCGCAACTGCATTAGATTGCTGACTAGTATTTCCTGCTCCATTTCCTATCGCAACTGCAGAATCTTGTTGACTAGAATATCCCGCACTCTCTCCTATGGCAACTGCATATGGTTGCTGACTAGAATTTCCTGCATTATATCCTATCGCAATTGCATTTGATTGCTGACTAGAAAATCCTGCAGAAAATCCTATGGCAACTGCATATGGTTGCTGACTAGATTTTCCTGCTTCCTTTCCTATCGCAATTGCATTTGATTGCTGACTAGTATTTCCTGCACTCTCTCCTATCGCAACTGCATTTGGTTGCTGTTTATTATTTCCTGCACTATATCCTATCGCAACTGCAGTTGTTTGTTGACTAGTATATCCTGCTAAATACCCTATCGCAACTGCGTTTGGTTGCTGATTCGAATATCCTGCTTGCCTTCCTATCGCAACTGCATTTGATTGCTGACTAGTATTTCCTGCAGAATAACCTATCGCAACTGCACCTCTTTCCTGTCTAGTTTCTCCTGCTAAAGAACCTATCGCAGTTGCATTATCACTCTGAAAAGAATATCCTGATTTATAACCTATCGCAAGTGCAGATTCTTGCTGACTAGTATTTCCTGCCATTTCTCCTATGGCAACCGTATTTCCTTTCTGATTATCATTTCCTGCACTGTTTCCTATCGCAACCGCATTTGCTTGCTGATTAGATTTTCCTGCTTCCTTTCCTATCGCAACTGCATTTGGTTGCTGATTAGACGTTCCTGCTGAATACCCTATCGCAACTGCACTTCCTTGCTGATTACTGGCTCCCGCATCACTTCCTATCGCAACTGCATATGATTTCTGACTATCATTTCCTGCATTCTGTCCTACCGCAACTGCATTTGGTTGCTGATTAGAACATCCTGCATTACTTCCTATCGCAACTGCATTCGATTGCTGACTAGATTTTCCTGCACTATTTCCTATCGCAACTGCATTTGTTCCTTGACTATTGTTTCCTGCTTGATAACCTACCGCAACTGCATTTTGTTGCTGACTAGTATTTCCTGCAATATTTCCTATCGCAACTGCATTTGCTTGCTGACTATTATTTCCCGCATTGGCTCCTACCGCAACTGCATATGGTTGCTGAGTAGAATTTCCTGCATTATATCCTATCGCAACTGCATTTGCTTGCTGACTAGTATTTCCCGCATTGGCTCCTATCGCAACTGCTGAATCTTGCTGACTAGAATTTCCTGCTGAAGAACCTATCGCGACTGCATATGTCCCCTGACTAGTATAAGCCGCACTATTTCCTATCGCAACTGCATTTTGTTGCTGACCAGTATTTCCTGCACTATTCCCTATCGCAACTGCATTTAATTGCTGACCGTCATTTCCTGCACTAAGTCCTATCGCAACTGCATTTGGTTGCTGATTAGATTTTCCTGCACTATTTCCTATCGCAATTGCTTCTGCTTGCTGACTGATTTGTCCTGCACTAGTTCCTATCGCAATTGCATTTGATTGCTGATTATCATTTCCTGCATTCTCCCCTATCGCAACTGCATTCGATTGCTGATTAGACATTCCTGCAGTGGTTCCTATCGCAACTGCAGATGTTTGCTGGCTATCATTTCCTGCTTCCTTTCCTATCGCAATTGCAGAATCTTGCTGACTAGAATTTCCTGCACTATCTCCTATCGCAATTGCAAATTGTTGTTGATTTGTTTTTCCTGCAAAAGGACCTAGTGCAACTGCATTTGCTTGCTGGCTATCATTTCCTGCTTCCTTTCCTATCGCAATTGCAGAATCTTTTTGACTAGTATAACCTGCGTTACTTCCTATAGCAATTGCTTTTGATTGCTGATTAGATTTTCCTGCACTATTTCCTATCGCAACTGCATTTGTTTCTTGACTATTGTTTCCTGCCTGATAACCTATCGCGACTGCATATGTCCCCTGAATATTATTTCCTGCATTATTTCCTATCGCGACTGCATATGTCCCCTGACTAGTATAAGCCGCACTATCTCCTATCGCAATTGCAGAATCTTGCTGATTATTATTTCCTGCAAAAGGACCTAATGCAACTGCATTTGCTTGCTGACTAGTATAAGCCGCACTATCTCCTATCGCAATTGCAGAATCTTGCTGATTGATTTGTCCTGCAGCATTTCCTATTGCAACTGCATTTAGTTGCTGGCTTTCATTTCCTGAATCATTCCCTATCGCAACTGCAGAATTTTGCTGATTAGATTTTCCTGCACCAAAACCTATGGCAACTGTTGATTCACCCTGACTAGAATTTCCCGCATTTCTTCCTATCGCAACTGCATTCGATTTTTGAGTAGAATTTCCTGCTCGATATCCTATCGCAACTGCAAAATCTTGCTGACCATTACTCGCCGATTGATAGCCTATCGCAACTGCAGAATCTTGTTGACTATTGTTTCCTGCCTGATAACCTATCGCGACTGCATACGTCCCCTGAATATTATTTCCTGCACTATTTCCTATCGCGACTGCAGAATCTTGCTGACTAGATTTTCCTGCACTATTTCCTATCGCAACCGTATTTTCTTGCTGAAGATTACTTCCTGCATTAGTTCCTATGGCAACTGCATTCGATTGCTGACTATCATTTCCTGCCTGATATCCTATCGCAACTGCATTTTCTTGCTGACTAGTATAAGCCGCACTATTTCCTATCGCAACTGCACTTATTTGCTGATTAGAATTTCCTGCACTGTTTCCTATCGCAACTGCGTTTGATTTCTGTGTAATATTTCCCGCGTTAGTTCCTATCGCAACTGCATTTGGTTCCTGACTGTTACTTCCAGCATTCTTTCCTATCGCAATTGCTTCTACTTGCTGATTATCATTTCCTGCATTCTCTCCTATCGCAACTGCATTCGATTGCTGACTAATTAATCCTGCATTACTTCCTATCGCAACTGCATTTGGTTGCTGACTAGAATTTCCTGCCTGAAATCCTATCGCAACTGCATTCGATTGCTGACTAATTAATCCTGCAGTATATCCTATTGCAACTGCAGAAGCTTGCTGACTAGAATTTCCCGCGCCATTTCCTATCGCAACTGCATTTGGTTGCTGACTTTCATATCCTGCTTGATAACCTATAGCAACCGCATTATCTTGCTGAAGATTACTTCCTGCTTCCTTTCCTATCGCAACTGCAGAATCTTGCTGATCAGTATTTCCTGCACTATATCCTATTGCAACCGCAGAATCTTGCTGACTAGATTTTCCTGCACTAGTCCCTACCGCAACTGCGTTTGGTTTCTGAAGATTACTTCCTGCTTCCTTTCCTATCGCAACTGCATTTTGTTGCTGACCAGTATTTCCTGCACTATTCCCTATCGCAACTGCATTTGGTTGCTGATTAGAACATCCTGCATTACTTCCTATCGCAACTGCATTCGATTGCTGATTGTTGCTTCCCGCGCTATTCCCTATCGCAACTGCACTTGCTTGTTGAGTTGTGTTCCCCGCACCAAATCCTATCGCAGTTGC
>Ga0214919_10001817_pt1 | contig 34330 bp, 34 predicted proteins | sample LL1503_MetaG_FD_177994 | JGI IMG/M metagenome (GOLD analysis project Ga0214919, IMG submission 177994) | Freshwater microbial communities from Lake Lanier, Atlanta, Georgia, United States - LL-1503 | ecosystem: Environmental > Aquatic > Freshwater > Lake | place: USA: Georgia | collected...
CGCGTCAGCAGCTCGCACGCTATCTGCAATTTCTGCAATCGAAATTCCATATCGGTCAGTTAGTTCAACCGCACGTTCTGTCCGCTTCTCGCAAACCGCAATATCGGTAGGGGTTTGACCATAAGCAATCAGGCCAGCGATTAACGCCTCGCCCATATTTCCAGCACCTATTACCGCGGTCTTCATCTCGCAATCGTACCTGTTCGTGATGTGCGCTTTTTGGTAATTACGCATAGGCTCAACCTCTATGTCCGAAGTAAAAGCAGGTTTTGCGCGCGATTGGGTCGAGTTCATTGACCCTAACGATGACGAAGAGATCTTTAAGTGTGATCTCACTTGGTTAACTTCACATTGGACCTGTATTTATGGCGATGGTTGTAAAGGTGTATTCGCAGATCGTCCAAATGATGGTTGCTGCACAGAAGGCGCGATGTATTCGGATGCCGAAGATGAAGCTCGCACTCAGCGCGCAGCCGCTCTATTAACGCGCGATATGTGGCAGTACTTTGATGTTGCGCAACCAAAAAAACCAGGTGGTTTGCTACAAATTTCTGAGACCGATGAAGATAATGAACGCAAAACTCGAGTCGTTGAAGAATCTTGCATTTTCTTAAATCGTAAAGGTCACGAAGCTCCTGGTTTTACCGGGTCTTTTGGTTGCGTACTTCATCATCTTGCGCAAAAAGAAAATAAACACTTTGTTGACACGAAGCCAGATGTTTGTTGGCAGTTACCAATGCGTCGATCTTTTGAGTCGCGCGAAGTTGGCGAGCGAACTTACTCAGTTACAGTACTGGGTGAGTATGAGCGACTTGCTTGGGGCGATGGCGGCGAAGATTTTGATTGGTATTGCACCAGTAATTCTGATGCTCACGTTGGAACTCAACCGGTTTATCTTTCTAATCGCGCTGAACTGGTTGCACTAATGGGACAAGCTGCGTACGACGTTCTGGCTAAGTTATGTGATGCGCGTGTTGAAGGAATCAGAGCAGCGCAAGCACGTTCACTGCCACTATTCGTTATTCAACATCCAGCAACTTTGTTGGCACAGACAGAAAAAAGTCAGTCCTAGCAGCTAGGGTTTAATTGTGGCTAAGGTAGAAAAAGACCCCTTTAAGTGCGCTGAATGTGGCTGGACTTCGCAAAAATGGGTTGGGCGCTGCGGTGAATGTCAGGCTTGGGGCAGCGTCGAAGAGATTGCCGCACCTAAGAAACTATCGCTCGTTGCTGGTCGCGTTACGCATTCAGCAACTCCAATCGGCGATGTTGATTTATCTGCCGCAAGTGCCAAACCAACTGGGGTATCTGAGCTAGATCGCGTACTAGGTGGTGGTTTAGTTCCTGGGGCTGCGATTTTATTAGCTGGCGAACCCGGTGTTGGAAAATCAACCCTCTTGCTTTCAGTTGCAGCTCAAACTGCCAAGAACAATATTCCGGCACTTTATATAAGTGGCGAAGAATCAGCTTCACAAGTTCGCTTGCGTGCCGAACGCATTAACGCCATTGATCCAAAGTTATGGCTCGCCTCTGAAACTGATTTAGGTGCGGTAATTACACATATTGATGAAGTTAAGCCCCAACTATTAATTATTGACTCAATTCAAACTATTGGGTCAAGTGCAGCCGATGGCGCACCTGGTGGCGTTACTCAAGTACGCGAAGTGGCTGGTGCACTTATTCGAATCTGTAAAGATCGCGACATTACTTTGCTATTAGTTGGCCATGTAACTAAAGACGGATCTATCGCTGGTCCACGAATGCTCGAACATATCGTCGATGTCGTTTTACAGTTCGAGGGTGAACGTCACTCACGACTACGTTTAATCCGTGCCATTAAAAATCGCTTTGGCGCTAGCGATGAAGTTGGTTGCTTTGATTTAAGTGATACCGGCATCGAAAGTGTGCTCGATCCAACTGGTTTATTTACCTCGCGACATGCCGAACCTGTTCCAGGCACTTGTGTGACAGTAACGCTCGAAGGTCGCCGGCCATTACTCGCCGAAATTCAAGCGCTAGTTTCGCAAGGGCGCGAAAATGATTTCGGAAATGCTCGCCGTGTCACCAGTGGTTTAGATTCTGCTCGAACTTCTATGACCCTTGCAGTGTTAGAGCTTCGCGCAAATGTCCGCATTAATGGTCGTGATGTTTACGCAGCTACAGTCGGTGGCATGAAAATGTCCGAACCTGCTGCCGATTTAGCGCTAGCTCTAGCGGTGGCATCTGCGGCTAAAGCCCTTGCTTTACCTGCTGATTTAGTAGCTATTGGCGAAGTTGGGCTAGCTGGTGAGATCCGCAAAGTCAGTGGCGTATCGCGACGATTAGCCGAAGCGCATCGCTTAGGTTTTAAGCGGGCTCTGGTGCCAGTGGGTTCTGATGTGAAAATTGCCGGTATGGAAATCTACGAAGTTTCTCGACTAGATCAAGCAATACAGCGCGTAAAAATCGCAGAGTAATTAAATATCGACGGCAAGTTCAGCTGCGCGCTGGGCGATATCGCAATCAGAGATACTAATTCGCTCGCTAAAAAATGAGTTAAGCGCCTTTGCCATAAAGGAACCTGCTTGGCAGACTCCCCCGGCAATGACAATACGAGGAGCATTCTCAATCTGCGTGTCGAGTTGATGCACCAAAGCAATTAAGAACTGGCTGGCCTCATAAATAATGCCTTGTGCATCGGCGTTGCCGGCATCTGCCAATCGGCCAACGGTTGCAGCTAATTTAGCAATCTCTGAACGGTCGCTGGAATAAACAAAAGCTTTGATGCTATCCCAATTAGTTGCACCGATCTCTTTTAAGATCACATCACTTAACGAATCTGGTTCAACTTCTTCACCAGTATCAAGGCCGGCAAGCACCCAACGAATTGATTCGCGCCCAATCCAATAGGCACCACCTTCATCGCCTAATAGATAACCCCAGCCGCCAGCACGAACTGGTCCAGCTTCATCATCGATATACATTGCAACTGAACCAGTGCCCGCGTAGAGCAAAATTCCTTCGCCGACTTCAAAATTTGCGTAATACGCCAATTCAATATCGTGAATAATTCGAACTTTTGCATTAGGAAAAAAACTATGAAAAATTTCTCCGAGTGGGTCGGTTGCACTATCTTCGGCAGCTGCGCCAGTGATGCCAGCAAACACACCACTTATTTCAGCGCCATTGACCGCCGCCGAAATCTCGGTTAAGACTTCGTGGGCACGTGCTTTTGATTCTGGCCGGTAAATATGACCATCCATGGCAGCACATTTTCCAGCGGCCACAATCTGCGACCCGTCATATAAAGCCCATTTAGTAGCGGTTGCACCAGCGTCTATTCCTAAGTAACCCATACCCCTAGCCTTTCACAGCTCCGGCAGTAAGTCCTTTAATAAATTGTTCCGAGAGCAGCAAGTACAAGATGATGAGAGGTAACGCCGCGATGGTTAAACCCGCAAAGAGCACGCCCCACTGCGATGAATATTCACCAAAGAAGAGCGTTAGACCTTGCATAATCGTCTTTTTCTCTGGGCTTTGCAGGAACACCAGCGGCAAGAAGAAGTCATTCCAGATTGGAATTGCTGAGTAGATAGCCACGATTGCTAACCCAGGTCGCACAAGTGGTGCCAGAACTAAACGCAATAATTGAAGTTCCGAGGCGCCATCAATTCGAGCAGCGCTATCAATATCTGCCGGCAGTGATCTAAAGAAACCTGCCATGATAAAGATTGCAGCAGGTAGCGCCCCTGATGCATAAACCAAAATCAAGCCGATATGCGAATCAATTAAGTGCATCCACTTTAGTTGAATAAAGAGCGGCAAGATCGCAAGTTTTGCAGGAACCAACATGCCGGTTAATACAAAACCATAAATCAAACTATTGCCCTTAAATTCGTAGCGACCTAAAACAAATCCAGCACCAAGAGCGCAGACCAAAATCACAACCAGCGAGCCCAAAGTCACAATTAATGAGTTCTTTAAGAAGATCGGAAATTCGCCACCAGACCAAACTTGGGTGAAGTTATTCCATTCCGGGTCACGCGCTAATTCGAGTGGATTTGCACCAAAGCTACCTGTCTCACGTAGCGCTGAGTTCAATAAGAAAAAGACTGGTAACAAAACTAGTAATGCATTAATTACCAAAACTGCTTTAAAGAAGGTGCCAGTTAGTATTTTGCTAATCATTGCTCTACCTCGCGACGACGCATCAAGTTAGAACCAACGCCTGCACCTACACCAACGATTATGAAAATGATTACTCCGAGAGCAGAGCCAACTCCAATATCGTTTGAAACCGAATCTGCACTACCAAAGGAAAGTCGATAGAACATCAACGCCAAAGTATCGGTAGAGCCAGCAGGACTACCAACAGTGCCGCCAATTACATACGGCAGATCGAACCATTCGTAGGCTCCGATGAAAGTCAGGATAGTGATGATGGTCATTGATGGAGCAAGCAGCGGGAAAAGAATCTTGCGGAATATCTGGCCTTCTTTGGCCCCGTCAATCTTTGCCGCTTCAATGTAGTCGTTGCTAATGGCATTTAGGCCAGCCAAAAAAATGATGGCAGGAAATCCGACCCAACGCCATAAATTAATAAAGACCAGAGTTGGAAGTGCTGTTGAAGTTTGCCCAAGCCAAGGTTGTGCCCAGCTTTCTAACCCGATATCAGTCAAAATTTTATTAATTGGGCCAAAGTAAGAATTAAGCATTACTTGCCACATATAGCCAACAATCACCAACGAGAAAATAACTGGCAAAAAAGTTACGGTACGGAAAAAGCGCTGTCCACGCTTTAATCTAAATAATGCATAAGCGATCAAAATTCCGAGCGAAGTCTGAATAATCATGATTGCAATAAAAACAATGGTGTTGTGCGCCAAAGCCGCTAGAAATTGATCTCGCCATGGAAACTCAAAAAGATTTTGGAAGTTTTCAAAACCAACAAAGGAACCACGAACAAACCCCTCCCAACTAAAAAAGGAGTAGCTCAAGGTAGTGACAGCAGGAATTGTGGTGAAAACCAGAATTGTTAAAAGTCCCGGTGCCAAGAAAATCCAAATGAACTTTCGCTGTTGTTGTTTCAAAGTTCTGCTTTGCATTGCCAACTTCCCAAAAGATTAAAGAAGCTGGGTGCAGGTTTGAACCTGCACCCAGCTCTTAGTTACTTGTTTATTCTTTACCAGCCAATGGCTTGTACCAAGAGGCAACTGCAGCCTGGGTGTCCTTGGCAAGAGCCGCAGATGTGGTTCCACCAGCCACCAACTTCTGGAGACCAGGTTGGAGGATATTTGAAGAAGTTGGAGTTCCGAAGCGGAAACCAACTACGTTCAAGAATGGTGTACTGAACTGCGAACGAGCAGAGTTGATCTTGTTTACAACAGGATCTGTGATCTTCACGTATGGAGCTACTGGAATTGTGAAGATTTCATCAGCCATTGCTTGACCAAATTGCTTTGATGCTAAGAAGTTTAGGAACTTCATAGCAGCTTCTTTGTTAGCAGACTTAGCGTTGATTGCATATGAACCATCGCCCCATGCAGTTACGAACTTAGGTGATCCAGCTGACTTCGCAGGAGCCTGGAACCAACCAATGCTTGCAGTTGGGTTGATCTGCTTAAAGTAAGTAAGTTCGTAGTTACCACCGATGTAAATCGCAGCCTTACCGGTTGCAAATAATGAACGTGCGGTGTTGTAGTCAATACCTTCATGGCCAGCTGGGAAGTACTTAGAAAGTGTCTTTACAGCTTCTAGGCCATCAATGTATGCCTTGTTAGTGAAAGTAGTTCTTCCAGCAACTAGATCGTTGTAGAAATTATTTCCACCGTAGAAAGTAGGCGCAATAGTCGCGTGCATCTGCTCGAGACCTGGACCGTTTCCTGGGTTACCGCTTGAGTTGGCAAGTGGTTGGATTCCAGCAGCCTTTAGACGATTCAAGGTGTTGATGAATGAATCAAAAGTTGTTGGAGTCTGACGAATGCCAGCCTTTGCGAATAGATCTGGGTTGTACCAAACACCCATAACTGAAGCTGCATAAGGAACACCAAACTGGCGCTTGTCTGTGTAACCCTGTGCTGCAGCCAAGATTCCTGGTGCAAGCTTCGCTAGCGCTGGAACATCTTTGGTAGTTAGAGGCACAAAGTTTCCGGCATCTGAAAGTGCAGACATACCACCGTATGGACGTAACTGAAGTAGATCTGGACCCTTACCTGCAGTTAGTGCAGTTGCAAGAATCGCGTTGTACTCAGTTGCCACATATGGAGTGAACTTGATGCTGATGCTTGGATTAGTGTCTTGGAAGATCGCAATCTGCTTTTCGTAGAAAGCTTTATCTTCTGGACGCCAGCTCCAGAATGTTAGTTCTGTAGCTGCATTTGCAGGTAGAGCGGCAACTGCTGGAACCACGATTGATCCAACAGCGAAAGCAGCTGCTACCAAGCCGCGGGTGCGGCGTGAAGTGAGTTTCACTTATTTTCCTCCTCTAGAGCGGGTTGGTTTTTGGTCAGCTTTCCGGGTATTGGATTCGACCATCTTTCTTCCGGAGCGGCTTCCCACGGCCGCCCTAGATTCATCCAGTGCAGCACGAGTGCCACTCCAGTTTCTTTGTGCTAAAGCAACACAAAGACAATCAACCACAGTTAATTGCGCAATTCGACTTGCAGTTGCGCCGCTTCGGAATGTGGTTTCCCGAGCTGAGGTAGTTAAAACTATGTCGGCAACAGTTGTTGCTGGGCTGCGTAGTGCATTAGTAATCAAGATAATTGTTACGCCGCGATTCTTAAATGCTTGCATCACATCTACGGTATCTACTGTTGTACCACTGTGGCTGATAGCAACCAAAGCATCACCTGGACCAAGAAGTGAGAGCGAAGTCAATGCATTATGGCTGTCGCGCCACGCAATTGCGTTTTTGCCTTGACGGTTTAATTTAAGTTGAAGATCCATTGCAACAAAGCCACCAGATGCCACACCAAATAGTCCAATCGTCTTTGCTTTTTCCCAAGCATCAACAGTGGCGGAAAAACTTGCCACATCTAATCTTTGAGCTGTCGCTTGAATTGCTAGCGCATCAGCTGCTGCAATTTTTCTAATAATTTCAGCTGGCGAATCTTCAACTGTAATACCGCTATCGAGTTCAGAAGAATCAATGCCGACTTGGCCCATGCGGCTAACTTCACCGACCAACGCCATGCGAAATTCTGGAAAACCTTTATATCCAACGGTTTTACTAAAGCGAACAACAGAGGCAACTGATGTTTCACTATGTTCTGCGAGCTTAGAAATATTCATCCGCGAAACTTGAACTGGATCTTGCAAAATGCAATTAGCTATTGCAAGTTCCGTAGCGTGGAAAGCTGAGAGTGAATTGCGAATATGGCCCAAGAGGTCAGAAGATGAGGCGCTTTGTGGTTCAACCGCAACAACTTTCTTAACCATCGAACTCACCACCTTCGCACTCAACATGAAAAAAACCTTCAGCAGTTGGCAATGTTAGGTGAAACTCTTGGCCAAGTTAAGGGTGATTTTGGGCTATTTAGATAACGATTTGGCTACTTTTTCTACTAAAGCGTTGAGAATTAGCCCTCAGTGAGTGCTTGGCGAATTCGATTCTGTGAAGCAGATAATCGCTCTTTGGCGGAATTAGCGTCGATATTTAATAAAAGCATCAAAATCGCAACTTTCACTTGATGTCCTGAGTCATTTAGCGCAGCGGCTGAGGCAGCTTTGGTTGCACCGGTCGCTTTCTCAATGATTCGGATTGCTCGATCTTGTAATTTCTCATTACTGATCTGCAAATCGACCATTAAATTTCCAAATGTCTTACCTAGTCGGACCATGGTTACAGTTGAAATCATATTTAGAACTAACTTTTGAGCTGTGCCAGATTTCAATCTAGTAGATCCAGCCAATAATTCAGGGCCAGAGTCAACATCGAGGGCATGAGCACTTCGCTTGCCAGCTTCAGAATTTGGATTACAAGTGATCGCAATTGTGAGTGCGCCAACTGAATTTGCATAATCTAAAGCGCCAAGTACATAAGGCGTACGACCACTTGCTGCAATTCCTACTACACAATCAGTTGCTTTTAGATTTATTGATTTTAAATCTGCGATACCGAGTTCGGGGCGATCTTCGGCACCTTCGGCAGGTAAACGTAGAGCTGAATCTCCGCCGGCGATAAATGCAACTACTTGATCAGTACTAACTGAAAAAGTTGGACCGCATTCAGCGGCATCAAGCACACCAAGACGACCAGATGTTCCGGCACCTAAATAAACTAACCGACCACCTTGTAACATCCGATCAACAACTGCATCAATTGCTTTTTCGATTCGTGGCAAAATTGCATTTACTGCTTTAGGAACTTCGGTATCGCTTTCATTCATTGCCTGCAAAAGCTCAGAGATCGACATGACATCAAGTAACTGGAACTTTGCGTCAACTTGTTCAGTGCGCAAAAGTCCTAGCTCTGGTTCGTTTTGATTAATTGTCATTCTTGCCTCTCTAGTGCGCTAAGAATAGGCAGAGAAAAGGGCATTAAACAACTACTGTTTCAATGGATTCTTGACCTGATTACCTCAAAGCCATAAGTTTGCTGAGTGATTATCTCTGCAGCCACCGTGCTGATCGATCAAGAGCTGCAGAAAGAGGTATGGCTAGAGATCGAAGAAGGTGTAATTCGCTCGATTAATAGCGGAACCACACCTGAATATGATTTTCGTTACGAAGGGATACTGATCCCGGGTTTTGTTGATATTCATTGTCATGGCGGTGGCGGTAAATATTTTGGCAGTCTGACAGATTCGCAAATTGAGCAAGTAATCACTACTCACCGCGCTGGCGGAACTGTCGCTGGCTTAGCCAGTTTGGTTACTGAGCCAATTCCAAATCTAATTTCGCAGATCAAGCGATTGGTGCCATTTGTCGAGCGTGATGAAATCGCAGGCATTCATTTAGAAGGTCCATACCTTTCACATGCCCGTTGCGGAGCACATGATCGAAATCTTTTGCGCACGCCAACTATTTCTGAAGTCCAAACTTTGCTTGATGCTGGGCAAGGTTTTATCAAAATGATCACCATTGCTCCTGAGCTCGATAGTGCACTAGAAGTTATTGAGTATTTAGCAAAATCAGGTGTTATTGCCGCAATTGGTCATTCCCAATCAGATGCTGCAACAGCTCAAGCCGCAATTGATCGCGGCGCAAGCGTGGTTACTCATTTCAACAATGCCATGCCTAAAGTTGTTGATGGATCGGGCACCATGTCGACTGCAGTTATGAGCGATTCACGAGTAAGCCTGGAATTGATTCTCGACGGCGAGCACGTGGCCACAAATATTGTGCGTGATGTTTTCGAAGCGGCGCCAAATCGTATTGTCATGATCACCGATGCCATGTCTGCCGCCGGCTCAACTGATGGAACGTACAAAATCGCCAACCTTGAAGTAACCGTTAAAGATGGCGTGGCACGTTTAGCCTCAAATGGTGCGCTGGCGGGGAGTACTTTGACCATGGCCAAAGCCTTTAGCCATGCTTTAAATGAGATCGGAATCAGCATTACCGAAGCAGTGCATGCTGCATCAACGCTACCGGCACTAATTCTGGGGCGGTCTGACTTGGGTGAAATTGCAGTAGGTAAGAGTGGTTTACTGAATCACTTAGCAAAAAACGGCGAGATCACCCCAATAAAATGTTAATTCGCCCAGCAACTAAATCTGATTTACCAGCCATCATGCAATTGATTCATGATCTTGCGCTCTATGAGAAAGCGCCTGAACAAGTAGAAACAAATGAGACCGAAATTGGTGCAGCACTTTTCGCGGATGAACCAAAAGTTTTCTGTTCAATTGCAGATGTTGATGGTGAAGTAGTTGGTATTGCCATCTGGTTTCTTAACTTTTCAACTTGGCAAGGTAAGCATGGAATTTATTTAGAGGATCTATTCATCAAACCTGAATACCGCGGAAACGGTTATGGTTTAGCGATGCTTAAGCACTTAGCTGCTATTTGTAACGAGCGCGGCTATGGTCGTTTTCAATGGTGGGTACTCGATTGGAATACGCCAGCAATTGAGTTTTATAAATCGCAAGGCGCAGTAGCCATGGATGAATGGACCGTTTACCGCGTTAGCGGCGATGCTCTGAAGGAACTTGGAAAGTAGCAGCAGTTAAGCAGTAGGTGCTTGAGCTAAATCTTCTGGTGAATCTGGTGTAATCGCTTTTGGCGAACCAGTGAAAGTGAATTTCGCATCTGCGCCTTCGCCCTCAACATCAACCACAATAATCTCGCCAGCCTTTAACTCGCTGAACAAGATTCGCTCTGAGAGTGAATCCTCAATTTCGCGTTGAATGGTGCGACGTAATGGACGAGCACCAAGTAGTGGGTCGTAACCGCGAGCAGCAAGTAAGTCCTTAGCTGCTTGAGTTAACTCGATACCCATATCTTTTACCTTTAGGCGCTCATCAAGGGAGGCAATCATCAGATCAACGATCTGAATAATTTCTTCCTTGTGTAGCTGATGGAATACCACGATGTCATCAATACGGTTTAGGAACTCTGGGCGGAAGTGCGACTTAAGCTCATCGCCGACCTTTGCCTTCATGCGCTCGTAATTTGAGAGATCATCGGAAGAATTCGCAAAACCAAGACCGGCGCCCTTAGAAATATCTTTAGTTCCGAGGTTGGTAGTCATAATGATCACGGTGTTTTTGAAGTCAACAACGCGACCTTGTGAGTCAGTTAAGCGGCCATCTTCTAGAACCTGCAAGAGTGAGTTGAAGATATCTGGGTGAGCTTTTTCGATTTCATCGAATAGCACAACTGAGAATGGGCGACGACGTACTTTTTCAGTTAGCTGACCACCTTCGTCATAACCAACGTATCCTGGAGGTGCACCGAATAAACGTGAAGCTGTGTGGCGCTCAGAGTATTCAGACATATCAAGTTGAATTAACGCATCAGCATCGCCGAATAAGAATGACGCAAGCGTGCGAGAAAGTTCGGTCTTGCCAACACCTGAAGGACCAGCAAAAATAAATGAACCACCTGGGCGCTTAGGATCTTTAAGGCCCGCGCGAGTACGACGAATTGCTTGCGACAAAGCTTTGATCGCTTGATCTTGGCCAATTACGCGCTTGTGCAATTCATCTTCCATGCGTAGCAAGCGAGCAGTTTCTTCTTCAGTTAACTTAAACACTGGAATACCAGTTGCGATGGATAAAACCTGGGCGATGAGTTCTTCATCAACTTCAGTTACCTTATCGAGATCAGTTGCTTTCCAATTCTTCTCAGCTTCGGATTTCTCAGAAGCAAGTGTTTTTTCAAGATCGCGGAAAGATGCGGCCTTTTCAAAATCTTGACCATCAATTGCTGACTCTTTTTCTTTACGTGCAGCTGAGATTTTTTCATCGAATTCACGAAGTTCAGCAGGTGCGGTCATGCGCTTAATGCGCAGACGTGAACCAGCTTCATCAATCAAATCGATTGCCTTATCTGGCAAGAAACGATCGGAAACATAGCGATCAGCCATGTTTGCTGCAGCCGCTAGAGCGCCATCGGTAATAGAGACTCGGTGGTGGGTTTCGTAGCGATCGCGTAGGCCTTTAAGAATTTCAATAGTGTGCGCGACTGATGGTTCTTTAACTTGAATTGGTTGGAAGCGACGTTCTAGAGCAGCATCTTTTTCGAGGTGCTTACGATATTCATCAAGAGTTGTTGCGCCAATTGTCTGCAGCTCACCGCGAGCAAGCATTGGCTTTAAAATGCTAGCTGCATCAATTGCGCCTTCAGCTGCACCGGCACCGACCAAAGTATGAATTTCATCAATGAAAAGAATGATGTCGCCACGAGTTTTAATCTCCTTAAGCACTTTCTTTAAGCGCTCTTCGAAATCACCGCGGTAGCGAGAACCGGCAACTAATGCGCCGAGATCAAGTGAGTAAAGCTGCTTATCTTTAAGGGTTTCAGGCACATCGTTCTTAACAATCGCTTGTGCTAGACCTTCGACAACTGCAGTTTTACCAACACCTGGTTCGCCAATTAACACTGGATTATTCTTGGTGCGACGAGAGAGCACCTGCATAACGCGTTCGATCTCTAATTCGCGGCCGATAACTGGATCAAGTTTTCCTTCACGAGCAGCTTGAGTTAAATTGCGACCGAATTGATCAAGTACTAGCGAAGTTGAAGGAGTTCCTTCGGCAGGACCATTAGCAGCAACTGCTTCTTTTCCTTGATAACCAGAAAGCAATTGAATTACTTGCTGACGAACGCGATTTAAATCAGCGCCAAGTTTTACTAATACTTGTGCAGCTACGCCTTCGCCTTCGCGAATAAGGCCCAGCAAAATATGCTCGGTGCCAATGTAGTTGTGTCCAAGTTGCAACGCTTCGCGAAGTGAAAGTTCGAGAACTTTCTTAGCGCGCGGGGTAAATGGAATATGACCACTTGGCGCTTGCTGACCTTGGCCAATAATTTCTTCAACTTGTGCGCGCACGGCTTCGAGTGAAATGCCCATGCCTTCCATCGCTTTAGCGGCAACGCCTTCGCCTTCATGTATCAGACCAAGCAGAATGTGCTCGGTGCCGATGTAATTGTGGTTGAGCATGCGTGCTTCTTCTTGGGCCAAAACAACAACCCGGCGGGCACGGTCGGTAAAACGCTCAAACATTGGCGGTACTCCTTTATTCGTATCTCGCTAAGCCTAATACCCGAGGGGGCAAGCTCGCGAGGCGGGATTTACGCTTGCAAAAACCACTAGATATGCCAGTTATAACCAGCTTGAACCCCAATTTATGCCCCAGAACCGTCAGGCAATCAGAGGATTTTAAGCATTCGGGTGTTGCCCAAAGTGTTTGGCTTAACCGATTCGAGGTCAAGGAATTCAGCCACGCCTGAGTCATATGACTTTAGAAGTTGCGTGTAAACCTCGGGTTCAACAGGGGTTCCTTGAATTTCTTCAAAGCCATGACGGCCAAAAAATTTAGTTTCAAAAGTTAAACAGAAAATTCGGGATAGACCAAGTTCGCGGGCACGATCAATAATTCGTTCCAGAATTTGATTTCCGATTCCGTTTCCGCGCAAGTTTTCGGTAATTGCAACTGAGCGAACTTCAGCTAAATCTTCCCAAAGCACGTGCAATGCGCCACAGCCAACTACTTGGCCATCTTGAACTGCAACCACAAATTCCTGCACACTTTCATAAAGTGTCACAGTTTCTTTTTGCAGCATGCGACCACCGGAAGCAAAATCTACAATTAATTTGTGAATTGCTTTAATGTCACTTGTGCGAGCTGGCCGAACTTCGATCATTACTCAATCTCCGGCTTAACTAATGGGAACAAAATTGTTTCGCGAATTCCGAGGCCAGTTAATGCCATAAGCAAACGATCAACACCCATACCCATTCCACCCATTGGTGGCATTCCAAATTCCATCGCGCGCAAGAAATCTTCATCAACTTGCATTGCTTCAACATCGCCCTTTGCGCCGAGGCGAGCTTGTTCAACTAAACGATCGCGCTGAATAACTGGATCAATAAGTTCGGAGTAACCAGTGGCTAATTCGAAACCTTCAACATAGAGATCCCACTTTTCAGCAACGCCAGGAATTTCACGATGTGCGCGAACTAACGGCGAAGTATCAACTGGGAAACCCATTACAAAAGTCGGTTCAATTAATTGATCTTTTGCAACATGTTCAAAAATTTCTTCAGCTAACTTGCCCGCAATCCAAGCTGGATCAACTTTGATGTCTAACTTAGTCGCGATCCGCTTTAAATCTTCCATGGGCGTTAGTGCTGTTACGGTCTCGCCCGCACCTTCAGAAATCGCTTCATATAGCGATATCTCGCGCCATTTTCCGCTGAAATCTATTCGGCGACCATCTTGATGAGTAACTACTAACGAGCCTGAAACAGCCATGGCGGCGTTCTGAATTAGCTTTTGAGTTAGTTCGGCAATTGAGCGCCAATCACCGAAAGCTTGGTAGCTCTCGATCATTGCAAATTCTGGCGAGTGCGAAGAATCGGCACCTTCATTACGGAAGTTTCGGTTAATTTCAAATACTCGGTCAATGCCACCAACAACACATCGCTTCAAGAAAAGTTCAGGTGCAATTCGCAAGAAGAGATCCATATCGTAGGCATTACTAAAAGATTTAAATGGGCGAGCAGCCGCACCACCATGTTGAACCTGCAACATTGGGGTTTCTACTTCAATGAAATCTAATTCATGAAAAGTTTGACGTAATGAACGTATTACCGTAGGACGCATACGAGCGGTTACTCGTGCTTCAGGGCGCACAATTAAATCTACATAACGCATACGAACGCGAGTTTCTTCAGAGAGCGGATTGTGTTCATTAGGCAATGGGCGCAAAGATTTAGAAGCAAGTTGCCATGAGTTAGCTAGAATAGAAAGTTCGCCACGCTTTGAAGTGATGATTTCACCAGTAACACTAACAATGTCACCAAGATCTATTTGAGTCTTCCAGGCAGAAATTGAATCTTCACCAACTTTGTCGAGTGAAAACATAGCTTGTAGTTCGGTGCCATCACCTTCGCGCAGCGTTGCGAAGCAGAGTTTGCCAGTATCGCGCTTAAAGATAATGCGGCCGGTCAAACTCTCGATATCACCAGTTGCGGTATCAGTTTCTAACCCGTGGTACTTAGTGCGAACTTCGCTCAAAGTTTTTGTGCGAGCAACCGCAACTGGGTATGGCTCAACGCCTTGGGCAATTAAATCGGCACGCTTTTCGCGCCTAATGCGCAATTGCTCAGGTAGATCTTCACCGATATTTGGAGTCTGCTCGCTCATAAGAAGTGCAGTCTAACTGCTACTGATTGCGCTCGTGAATCAGACGCAAACCGATCAACGTTAGATCAGGTTCGTGTTCATCAATCGTCTCAGAAACGCCCAAAATTAAGGGTGCCAGGCCGCCAGTAGCAACAACAGTTGGCGTATCGCTATAGCTCAATGCAAGTTCTTCAGTGATGCGATTTACCAAGCCATCGACTTGGCCAGCAAAGCCAAAGATAGTTCCGGACTGCAGCGCTTCAACGGTATTTTTCCCAATTACTGATTTCGGAAGAATTAGTTCTACTTTGCGCAATTGTGCGGCTCTGGCAGCAAGTGCTTCAACTGAGATTTCTATGCCTGGCGCAAGCGCTCCACCTAGAAACTCACCAGTTGGTGAAACCACATCAAAGTTTGTGGAAGTTCCAAAATCGACCACGATTGCTGGTCCGTCAAATAAAGTGTGAGCGGCTAAAGTATTTACGATGCGGTCAGCGCCAATTTCTTTCGGATTATCTACTAGCAGTGGAACACCAGTTTTAATTCCTGGTTCAACGATGGTGGTTGGTACATCTTCAAAGTAATCAGCGATCATGCGACGTAATTCGCGCAGAGTTGCGGGTACGGTGCTGCAAATTGCTAAGCCAGTTAAGTCATACTCCGAAACCAGAGCTTCGTATTGCAACCAAAGTTCATCGGCCGTGTTGCGTGGGTCGGTCTTAACTCGCCAAGACTGGGTTAAATTCTCACCTTCGAAAATTCCCAGCACGGTATTGGTGTTACCAACATCTACAGTTAACAACATAGTTATTTGCTCCTTACGTCAAGGCCGATATCGAAATTTTTTGCCGAATGCGTGAGTGCGCCAATTGCTAGGAAATCAACGCCAGTTTCGGCATATGTGCGAGCTTTATCTAGCGTGATGCCACCCGAAGCTTCTAATTTAGTTTGGCCCGCAACTAGTGAAACTGCTGCTCGACATTGGTCAGGTGTCATATTGTCGAGTAGAACTAAATCCGGCTTTAGTGGCAGAACTTCGGCTAACTGTTCCAAAGTATAGACTTCGATCTCGATCGGAGCGTTCGGAAATGCGCTGCGAACCGCGCCAAACGCTGCTTTCACGCCACCAGCTGCGGCAATGTGATTATCTTTAATCAGAGCTGCATCAGACAATGACATTCGATGATTAGTTCCACCGCCCAGATGCACGGCAAACTTTTCTAATTCACGCCAACCAGGTGTGGTCTTGCGAGTATCGCGAATTTCGCACTTTGTGCCAGAAACAGCTTTAACCCATTGGTTAGTTAAGGTAGCAATGCCAGATAAGTGTCCTAGGAAATTTAGTGCGGTTCGTTCTGCTAGCAAGATCGCACGCGCATTTCCGGAAACTCTAATTAATACATCACCGGCATTTACTGATGCGCCATCTTCAACCAGGACTGAGATACCCACAACTCCAACTTCAGTTAAAACTGCTTTTGCCATTTCGAGGCCAGCAACTACGCCAGATTCACGTGCTACAAACTCTGCCTGTAGCTCGGCATCGGCCGCAATAGTTGCAACTGAAGTTACATCTACTCCCCCTGCTAAATCTTCGGCAAGGGCGGCTTTTACTAAATCGTAATTAATCATTTATTTATCACCTGCGCATATTCAGTTGCCCAATTACCAACTTCATCAATTTGTTGCACAATTCTTTTTTCCCATGCGAAACTTGTATCTGGGAAATCTTCGCGCCAGTGCGAACCGCGCGTTTCTTGTCTAATCAACGCTGCTCGCAAAATTGTTTGGGCAAGTTGAAATAGATTGGTAGTTTCCCAAGCATCAACTTGTGGGGAATCGCTTTGTCGAACTTCGAGTCTAGAAAGTGCATTACTGGTCTCAATCAGCGAGTCAGCTGAACGCAATACGCCAGCACCACGACTCATGGCAGTTTGTAGCTCTTTGCGAACAGCGGGGTCGAGCAAGAAAGATTGACTGTTGTTCTCAACTGGTTCAGATTCGGCCGGCAAATTTGCGGCAATATCTGCTGCGATACGAGCACTGAAAACTAGGCCTTCGAGCAGTGAATTTGAGGCTAATCGGTTAGCTCCGTGAACGCCAGAACAAGCGGTTTCACCACAGGCATATAGGCCAGCAATACTGCTGTGACCATTTAAATCTACGCGCACTCCACCTGAGGCATAGTGAGAAGCTGGTGCTACTGGAATTAAATCTTTACTTGGGTCGATACCGTGAGATAAACATGATGCGTTAATGGTTGGAAATCTTTCAGCGAAACCAGTTAAGTGGCGAACATCGAGCCAGACATGGTCTTGGCCGCTGTCTTTCATTTTGCGCATGATTGCAATTGCCACAACATCGCGTGGCGCTAATTCAGCCAACGGATGTAGCTCTTGCATAAATCGAATTCCGTTGTCATCAACTAAATATGCACCTTCACCGCGAACCGCTTCAGAAATTAATGGTTGCTGACCACGTGATTTTCCACCTAACCAAAGTACGGTGGGATGGAACTGAATAAATTCTACATCTGCAATTTTTGCACCAGCTCGCAGCGCAAGAGCAACTCCGTCGCCAGTAGATACCGATGGATTAGTCGTGCTCGCAAAAACTTGCCCGAGCCCGCCGGTGCCAAGAACCACAGCTTTGCCAAGTGCTTGACCAACTCCATCACGAGAGCCGGCACCAATTACGTGCAGAGTAACGCCGCATACGCGACCAGTTTTATCTTTTAGCGCATCTAGTACCAAAGCATCTTCAACAACCTCAATTTGTGGATCATTACGAACTGCAGCCAATAGCGCACGTGATACTTCAGCACCAGTTGCGTCTCCGCCAGCATGCAAAATGCGATTACGTAAATGGCCACCTTCGCGAGTTAGCGCAATTTCGCCATCGGCTTCAGTATCAAATTTGGCGCCACGCTCAATTAATTTGCGCACAGCTTCAGGACCTTCAGTCACCAAAACTCGAACTGCTTCAACATCGCAAAGGCCGACACCTGCCGTCAAAGTATCTGTTAAATGGGCCTCTGGTGAGTCACCGTCGCCAAGTGCTGCTGCGATTCCGCCTTGCGCCCACTTAGTTGAACCTTCGTCCACTTTTGCTTTCGTAACTATTAAAACTGATAAGCCAAAAGTTCGAAGCTGTAGTGCAGTAGTCATGCCCGCGATTCCAGAGCCGACCACAATTACATCGGCGCGCGAAGTCCAACCTGGCTTGGGGGCAAGTAACTTCATGAGTTGGTTTCCACAACCGCATTATCTAGCAATCGAACTCCATTTATCCAACCAGCGATGATGGCCCGCCTGTGTTGAGTAATTGCGCTAGCTTTTTGAAAAGTTTTCTCATCAATAATCTCGGCATAATCTAATTTGAAATCTGGCTCGGTTGCCAAGATTTCCTGCATTCGCGCGGGTTCATTGAGTGCTTTAGAAATAATTAACGCAGCTGCTCGATCTGATTCGGTTAACCGAATATTCCGTGATGATAGAGCTAGGCCGTCAAATTCACGCACAGTCGGTACTGCGTCAATTTCAATCTTTTTAAAGTGATTTTTGATTAGCCACAACTGCTGAAAATCTTTCTCACCGAATACAGCCGCAGTTGGTTTAACAATTTCAAATAGCCGATTAACTACAGTTAAGACACCAGCAAAGTGACCCGGCCGTGAGGCACCTTCATAAAGATCGCCAACCGAACCAGCTGATATCTGAACTGGATCAGTTGGATAAATTTCTTCATAATTTGGAAACCATACTTCGGTAGCACCTGCCAAAGTTGCAACTTGGATATCGGTTTCAGGAGTTCGCGGATATCTTTCTAAATCAGTGGCATCAGAAAATTGCAGCGGATTAACAAAAATGCTTACAACTACCTCTTTATCTAATTCTCGAGCACGCTTAATCAACGCTTGGTGCCCCTTGTGAAGGGCGCCCATTGTCGGAACTAGTACGGTCATCTTTTGGCTCCAGTCCTTTTGCGGTCCCGGGCGATGCGTTCTTATTCTAAATCAGTATTTAGTAGATCCGAAATCCGGCCGTGCGTAAGCAAGATTGCCTCGGGCTCAATCTCAAACCAGGGCGCTAAAACAAAGTGACGTTCGTGAGCTCGTGGGTGGGGCAAGGTCAATTTCTCATCATGGACTAATAATCCGCCATATTGAATCAAATCTAAATCAATTACCCGTGGTCCCCAATGAATTTCACGAGTGCGACCCATCGCAGTTTCAATGCCATTTAACAGGGCCAACAAATCTTTAGCTGGCAACTCTGACTCGATAATTGCAACAGCATTTTGATAGTCAGGTTGCTCTGGTCCACCTACGGGTTTCGTTTGCAGATAACTGGAAACAGCAATCACATCGGTTGCTTCGCGCAAAAGTGCAACTGCTAAATCTAAATTTGCTTTCGGATCTCCGATATTGGCACCTAACGAAACTACAGCTTTCATCGAGTACGAATAACCATCACATTAATATCGCTAGTGACGGCATTTACTGGCGCACTTGGTTTGTGCACTGTGACTAGCGCGATTTCGACCAAGCTCGCAGTTGCCAAAATCTCATCAGCAATCACGCCAGCTAACTTTTCAATCAATTTATATGGTGTGCCAGTTATCGCAGCAACAACTAAGTCACAGATTGCGCCATAGTCAACCGTGTCGGATAAATCATCACTAATTGAGGCTTTTTCTAAATCTAGAATTAATTCAACATCGACCAGGAACTCTTGGCCATTCTTCGTTTCCTCAGCAAATACTCCGTGATAACCGAAGCCCTTAATGCCATTTATGCGAATTGAATCATTCACTGCAAGACCGCCTTGTTAGCTGCTACTCCGTGAACTCTAACTGCCCAGATACCGCTTTGGCTAAGCCGCTTAGTTAGCTCGACAGTGGCTGCTTCACGAGAGGTTGGATCATCTCCCCCTAGGAATCGTTTACGTGATGCGCCAACAAGTACTGGGTAACCAAGGGCTACAAACCGCTCAATTTCCTCGATTATTAGCCAGTTATCTGCGGCTTCTTTAGCAAAGCCGATTCCTGGATCAATAATCAAATTTGATTTACTAACACCTGCTGAAAGTGCTGCCTCAATTCGCAAACTTAACTCTGCGATGACTTCTTCGACCACATTTGTGTAAACCGCCAAATTATTCATCTCTTTAGAGTGGCCACGCCAATGCATGGCGATGTAAGGAACCTTTAACTCAGCCACGGTATCTAACATGGCAGCATCTGCCAGTCCGCCACTTACATCATTAATTATTGATGCACCAGCAATTACTGCTGCTCGCGCAGTTGAAGCCCGCATGGTGTCGATACTTATTGGTTTACCGGCATCAGTTAACTTTGAAATTACATTAATTACCCGACGTTCTTCTTCAGCAGCTGAAACTCGCTCGGCACCTGGTCGAGTAGATTCACCGCCTACATCAATAATGTCAGCGCCTTCGGAAATTAATTTTAAACCGTGCTCAACGGCAGCTGGATAAGTGAAGTGTTCGCCACCATCGGCAAAGGAATCCGGTGTCGCATTAAGAATTCCCATTACCAACATGAATTATCTACCGAGCTGTAATTAGTGACATTGCTTCGGCGCGAGTAGCCGGATCGCGTAGCACTCCACGCACTGCGCTAGTAATTGTGCGGGCCTCAGATTTGCGTACTCCACGCATTGACATGCATAAATGCTCACAATCGATAATTACGATTACACCCATTGGCTTTAGAATTTCCATCATGGCATCTGCAATTTGCGAAGTCATGCGCTCTTGAACTTGAGGTCGCTTGGCAAAAACATCTACTAGGCGTGCAATTTTCGACAGGCCAGTAATTTTCCCATTTGGAATATAGCCAACATGAGCAACGCCGTGAAAAGGTGTTAAGTGGTGCTCGCACTGTGAAAACAAGTCAATATCTCTAATAATTACCAGTTCTTCGTGGCCAATATCAAAAGTTGTGGTTAGTACATCTTCGGGTGATTGGTAGAGCCCTGCGAAGTTTTCGGCCATGGCACGCGCTACTCGCGCCGGTGTATCTCGCAATCCATCGCGCTCAGGGTCTTCACCTAGCGCAAGTAGCAGCTCGCGAACTGCTGCTTCGGCGCGTGCTGCGTCATATGGTTGCTTGGCGCGACCATCGCCATCTTCAATTGAGATTGAATTTATCTCACTCACTAGTTTTCTTTCTAGTACGTGGTTTTTTGGCTTCAATGACTTCTTGCGCCTTAGCCCTAGCCGGAACTTCTACCGGCGGGATATCTGAAGGAACGCGAGTGATTGACCCAGTCCAGGCTGGTCGCTCTGCCCAAGACTTAACTTTCTTAAAGATTTCGGCGATGTCATCTTTGTTAATGGTTTCGCGATCAAGTAACTCAAGAACCATGGCATCGAGAGTTTTTCGATTTGCTACCAAAATGTCGAACGCTTCTTGATGTGCATTTTCAATTAACTTACGTACTTCAGCATCGATAATTGAGGCAACTTTTTCAGAGTAGTCACGTTCATGTCCATAACTACGACCCATAAATGGTTCCGAGCCATCGTTGCCAAGTTTGATTGCGCCGATTGCTTCAGTCATTCCGTATTGAGTAACCATTGCTTTCGCGAGCGCAGTTGCTTTCTCAATGTCATTAGATGCGCCAGTGGTTGGATCATGGAAAATAAGTTCTTCAGCTGCACGTCCACCAAGTGAATATGCCAATTGATCAAGTAATTGATTACGAGTAGTTGAGTACTTATCGTCATCAGGTAAAACCATGGTGAAACCAAGAGCACGGCCTCGCGGCATGATGGTGACTTTGTGAACTGGATCTGTATGTGGCAGAGCGTGGGCGACAAGTGCGTGGCCAGCCTCGTGATAAGCCGTAACTAAACGTTCTGAGTCCGACATTAAGCGTGATTTACGCTGTGGTCCAGCCATGACGCGATCGATAGCTTCATCTAGTTCGCGATTACCAATTTCGGTTTTTAGTTCACGAGCCGCAAGCAGGGCTGCCTCATTAAGAACATTTGCTAAGTCAGCACCAGTAAACCCAGGAGTGCGACGGGCATATTCCAGTAGCACTAAATCTTTTGCAACTGGTTTCCCTTTTGCGTGTACTTGCAAAATTGCTTCGCGACCTTTGAGGTCAGGACGATCAACTGCAATTTGGCGATCAAAACGTCCTGGCCGAAGTAACGCTGGATCTAGCACGTCAGGACGGTTAGTTGCTGCGATCAGAATTACTTGACCATTTGCTTCGAAGCCATCCATCTCTACTAAGAGTTGGTTAAGGGTTTGTTCACGTTCATCGTGACCGCCACCCATACCGGTTCCACGTTGGCGGCCGACGGCATCAATTTCATCAACAAAAATAATTGCGGGTGCATTTGCTTTTGCTTGGTTGAACAGATCACGCACTCTCGCTGCACCAACACCGACGAACATCTCAACAAAGTCAGAACCAGAGATTGAGTAGAACGGAACGCCTGCTTCGCCAGCAACTGCACGAGCTAACAATGTTTTTCCAGTTCCGGGCGGACCATAAAGCAAAACACCTTTTGGAATTTTGGCACCCAACTCGGCGTACTTGGCTGAATTCGCTAAGAAATCTTTGATCTCATGTAATTCAGCAATAGCTTCGTCGGCACCCGCTACATCAGCAAAAGTTGTCTTTGGAACTTCATCACTTTGTAACTTCGCCCGTGATTTACCAAAACTAAATACTTTATTTCCACCTTGTGACTGACTTAGCATGAAGAAGAAAAGCAAGCCGATAATCAGAATTGGAGCTAGCGAGAACAAGAAACTTAGAATCAGAGGTGTTTTAGGAACCTCGATATTCCAGCCTCTTAGCGGCGGATTAGCGCTCAAAGCATCAACAATTGTTGGCTCTTGGCGAACTACATAAGAAGCTTCGACTTTGGAAGCACCATTAATTGTGCGACCAGGCTTTAGTTCAACTCGAATTATTTGATCTTTATCAATAACGGTTGCGCTGTTTACTTCTGATTGTGCAATCGCATCAAGAATTTGAGAAGTATTAACTTTTGTATAAGCGCTACCTGCGCCAGAAATCTGGCCGAAAACTGAAACCGCAATAATCGCAAAGACAATCCAAAACAACGGGCCGCGGAAAATTCGACCAGCTTTTGTGGCTGCCTTCTTTTCGCCGCGTTTAGCCACAGTTTTCACTACTTTCTTTTTCTTTTCTTTCTTGATTTCGTCAGTCATAAATTGCTTCTATTCGTACATGTGCTTTGCGAGCACACCGATAAATGGCAAGTTCCGATATTTCTCATCGAAATCGAGTCCGTAACCAACAACAAAGTCTGTTGGAATATCAAAACCGACATACTTAACTGCAACTTCAACTTTTGCAGCTTCTGGTTTGCGCAAAATTGCCAAGATATCAACGTTGGCAGCGCCGCGAGATTCGAGGTTTGACTTCAACCAAGAAAGAGTCAAGCCTGAGTCAACGATATCTTCCACGATTAAAACATTGCGACCAGTGATATCACGATCAAGATCCTTCAAGATGCGGACAACGCCACTTGATTTGGTGCCAGAACCGTATGAAGAGACCGCCATCCAATCCATTTCCAGATGACGTTGCATTGCACGAGTTAAATCAGCCATCGCCATAACTGCGCCTTTTAGTACGCCAACAAGTAGTACATCACGACCTTCATAATCGGCATCGACTTGCGCTGCCAATTCTTTGATACGTGCTTGTAGATCTACTTCGCTAACTATTACGCGCTCGATATCGCTTTCAATAACTGATAAATCCACGGTGCTCCTTCATTGATTTGGCAGGCTTACTTTAACTAGCGGGACAGGAGCGAAAGTCTGCCCGAAATTCGGGAAACCTTCACACCGCCGGGGAGGTTACAGGCGCCTTGACCGTGCCAAGAGGTGACAAAGGCCTCAACGCAGGCCACGTGATCGGCGGTAATTGAGCCCATTGGCGCTCCCGCCGCATAAATCGCCTTGCGCAAGACCCTAGTTCTGACCGCCTTAGGTAAGCCATTTAACGCAGAGATATCTAGATCAGCTAGATCTAGTTTGACTGCAACTTCATTCGCCCATCCATCTAGCGCATCAGCATCGTCTCGCAAAAGCTCGGCACTTCGCGCCAGCGCTTCGGTAATTCCAGGACCAATGCTTTCTTCTAATTTTGGAATCGCATCGGTGCGCACGCGAACACGCGCAAATTGCGAATCTGAATTATGCGGGTCAATCCAAGGCGATAATTTATTTTCATCGCAAGCAGCCAAGGTTTGAGATCTGGTGATTCCCAAAAGTGGTCGACAATATTTTCCAGTGCAGCGCGCCATTCCAGAAAGTGAACGCGCGCCTGATCCGCGCGCTAAACCTAGTAAAACACTTTCAGCTTGATCGTTGAGAGTGTGGCCAAGAAAAACTAATTTTGCACTGTGCTTTTCGGCCACGGCGTCGAGTGCGGAATAGCGAGCACGTCGAGCAGATGCTTCCAAGCCATCGACTAGTTCAACTGCAACTTTTACAATCTCAACTTGTGCAATTCCTAATTCCAAAAGTTGTGAGTGAACTTTCGTAGCTTGTGCGTCAGAATTATTTTGTAATTGATGATCAATAGTTACGCCGATTAAGTTAACTAACAAATTTTTCGTTTCTGGCACAAGTGCAGCTGCGAGCGCTAAGGAGTCAGCGCCACCTGAGACTGCAACTAGAACAGTGTCGCCAGCGCTGCAGCTAGCTAGGCACTCACGCACCGCACTTCGGATCGCGACGGTTGCTGGGTTTGCACTCACAGGGTTAAGACTAGACCCGACCACCAAATGGCATTAAGCCCTTAATGCTGTAAATATTTGAATAAATTAAGCCTTTTTTGGTTGAGTTGGCTTCCCACATCATGCCATTTCCAGCATAGATCGTGATGTGGTGGATGCTCGAGATAGTTCCCTTATACGAGTAGAACAAAAGATCACCGGGCACGAGTTCGCTAAGGGAAACATGCTTGGTGTAACCCGCATAAAGTGCTGAGTTCAGGCGATCCCAGTCCGGCCAAGTCAAGCCAGCAGATCTGTAAGCCGCGAATACTAAGCCCGAGCAGTCAAAGGAATTTGGTCCTTCGGCGCCCCAGATGTACGGCTTGCGCGCTAACACTTGTTTCTTGGCATACGCAACAGCAGCATCACGCTGCTCTTGAGTGGTTCGAATTGTTGAACGTCCCTTGAAGCCAATATCTGGCCAAACTTTCGACTGACCAGGGGTCTGCGCTGCTTGCCCAGCTTGTGCTTCTTCAAGAAGAGCTAATTGTCGTTGTTGTTCTAGCGTAACGCGAACATTTTTAGCTTTCGTCAATTCCTTAATCAATTGATCTTGGACTGCCCGCAATTTATCTACTTCTTTTTGCTGAAGCGCTTTAGCATCATCGGCAACTTTCTTAGCTGCGGCAACTTTTTCAGTCGCAGCAACTTGTTTAACTTTTGCGGCGTCGGCAACCACTTTGGCGGCCCGTGCAATAACTTCAGCTGCTTTAAATCTTTCAAGCGCGGCAGTATTTTGATCACCAAGAGATTGCAGAATAGTAATTCGATCCATTAAATCTTGTGGACCATTTGTACTCAACAAAGGTTCGATATCACTAAATGTGCCACCCATAATGTAGGCATTAGCTGCCAACTTGCCAATTGTTCGATGCGCCAGAGCTACCTCGGCAGCGGTTTTACGGGCATATTCCGCAGCAGCATCTGCTTCGGCGGTGGCCTTAGCTAATTCAGCTTTTGCCTTTACATAAAGTCCTTGAGCTTGATTTGCTTTTGCAGTCAGAGCTTTCAACGTCAAATTTGCAGCAGCTAATTTCTTCGCTGCTGCATCAGCTGCTTTCTTTTTAGCGGCTTCGGCTTTCTTCGCTGCCTCAATTTGCGCCAAAGTTGGTTTTGGGGAAGCGGCATAAACAGCCGTGCTACTACCTAGAAAAGTAAGCGCGACTGCGAGCGCAATTAGCCGCTTCGACATGTTCCTAGGATAAATGGGGCACCTTGGAAATGGGTTAGAAGCGCCGTTGTGTCAGTACTTAATTAGTTTGATACATCACGGCGTTTGAACAGTGTCGAAACAATCAATGCGCCGACTACTAAATAAATCGCGGTGAATGAAATCGCGTGTGTATATGAAACTTCGGATGTGCCACCAGTAGCAATAGTGGACATCAAATTGCCTGGCATCCATTTTCCTAAGCTTGCTTTAACTGCAATCAAGATATTCTCCACAATCAATAACCAGATAACACCCAGCGAAATAGAGCTAATTGGTGAGCGAAGCAAGAGTCCTAAAATCATGCCAACAGTGCCGAATGCAATTACCGATAAGAGAACATTTCCAAATGTTTTTGCCAGTTCTTGAAGTGCATCGGAAGTAACCCACGCGTCAGTTTCAACTTTGGCTTTGCCTGATAGCCCAAAAGCTAAAGACATGCTGACTGCTGCAGCCAGAATCACCATCACTACTGCAAATGAAGCCATAGATACATATTTTCCAAGTAGCAACTGCATACGTCGTGGTTGACGTACTAATAAATTGCGTAGCGTTCCATAGGTATATTCCTGCGCGGTTTGGGCAGCAAAAACGCATAAGGCAACTATTCCCAGTAACCCAGCTGCATTACTAAAGCCAATAGTTAAGCCACTTGGTAACTGCAAAATTTCACGGGACACCATGTTGCCACGATCAGAGTTTCCTTGCGGAGAATCAATTAACAAGAACAGTAAAGAGGTAACCAAACCAGTCAAGCCAGCTGATGCCAACAGGGTGCCAAGAAAAAGCGTTGGTCGACGAAGTTTGCGCCATTCGGCTTTAAATACTCTAATCATTCGGAATCCCCCGTCATCTCGAAGAAGGTTTCTTCCAAACTTGGCAGCATGGGTGATAACTGTGAAAGGGTTATTCCTGCGGCGAAAGCTGACTTATTTAGTTCAGCTGCCCATTCGGCTGGCCCTTCTATATGTGCTACACCGCTGCGAATCGTGGATTTATGGCCGGCAGCCACTGCAATTTCAGAAATCTTTAGTAAATCACTTTCGTTTGGCGTCTTGACCAGAATGAAAGGTTGTTGTGCTAAAAACAAATCTTCGATTTTGCCGGCAAATAAAACTTTGCCTTTGCGTAACATAACTAGATGCTGACTGATTAGCTCAAGCTCTGAAAGCAAGTGTGAAGAAACGAAAACAGTGGTGCCTTCTTGTGCTAAAGATTTGAGTAAGTCTCTAATCTCTTGAATTCCTTCGGGATCAAGTCCGTTAGTTGGTTCGTCGAGAATTAGTAGTTTTGGACTAGGCAAAAGTGCCGCTGCGATGCCCAAACGTTGTTTCATTCCGAGTGAATAAGTTTTGTATTTTGAATTGCCTCGATCACCTAAGCCAACTCGCTCAAGGAGAGATTGCACGTGGTCGGTTCCGTAGTTACCCAAAGTTGCTAATACATTTAAGTTTTCGCGACCAGTTAGTGCTGGATAGAAAGCTGGGCCTTCAATCATTGCGCCAACGCTGGCTAAATACTTTTCCGGATGCTTAATTGAATGGCCCAAGATTTCACCGGAGCCACCAGTTGGCGAAATCAAGCCAAGCAGCATGCGAATAGTGGTGGTTTTCCCAGAGCCATTTGGCCCAACGAATCCGCACACAGTTCCCATTGGGACTTCGAAATTAGCGTGCGATACCGCAAACGTATCGCCATATTTCTTGCTTAAATCTTGAACAGCTACTGCGAGATTACTCATGCCCACCACAATAGTCCTTCCCCTTACACTTGGCGCATGAGTAAAGACGCCTGGGGCTACCAAGAACCCAACCGCCGACCCGCCCCGAATTGGAAAGTTAACCCACAAACTTCTCAGGTTCGCGCAGGTCTCACTCGCACTGGCTTTGGCGAAACTTCTGAAGCACTCTTTTTAAATAGCGGATTTACCTATTCATCTGCCCAAGAAGCGGAAGATTCCTTTACCGATGAGATCGATCACTTTGTTTATAGCCGATTTGGTAATCCAACTGTTGCGATGTTTGAAAATCGTTTAGCTGAGCTCGAAGGTGCCGAACTTTGCGTAGCTACTGGGTCTGGTATGGCTGCCATGTTTGCCTCGGTTGCCTGCATGGTTAAAGCGGGTGATCGCGTAGTCGCAACAGCTGCCATGTTTAGTTCTTGCCATGTCGTACTCACTGAATTTTTGCCAGCTTGGGGCGTTGAAGTTGAATTAGTGAAAGGTACTGATGAAAAAGTTTGGGCACAAGCGCTAAGCAAACCAACCAAAGTTGTTTTTATCGAGTCGCCAAGTAATCCATTAATGGAAATTGTTGATATCCGAATGATTTCTGACTTGGCGCATAAAGTTGGCGCAACTGTGATCGTCGATAACGTAATGGCGTCACCAATGATGCAACGCCCACTTGAGCTTGGTGCCGATGTAGTTATGTATTCAGCAACAAAACATCTTGATGGCCAAGGTCGCGTTCTAGCTGGCGCCGTACTCGGAAGCTTCGGGTACATGAATGAGTATTTCAAACCATTCTTCCGTCATACCGGCCCATCATTGAGTCCTTTCAATGCGTGGGTACTTTTAAAATCACTGGAAACTTTGGATATGCGCGTAGAACGCATGGCTAATAACGCGCAGAAAATTGCTGAGTTTTTAGCCACTAGGCCCGAAATTGAAATTGTCAGCTTCCCTGGTTTGCCTTCGCACCCGGGTCATGAATTAGCAAAGAGGCAAATGACTGGATTCGGCACAACAATTGGTATTACGTTCAAGGGCACTAAAAAAGATGTATATAAGTTCATGGATGCCTTGCGAATCATCGATATTTCCAACAATTTAGGTGATAGCAAGTCACTAATTACTCACCCAGCCTCGACCACACATCGCCGGCTGAGCCCGCAAGATCAGCTAGCAATGGGAATCACGGCAACAACTTTGCGGCTCTCAGTTGGCTTAGAACACAGTGATGATCTAATTAAAGATATCGCGCAAGCCTTAGGCTAAACAAACTTAGATTAAAACTGCGGCAACAAGTAAAACCGAGTACAAACTTAAGTAAGAGATTGACCACTGGAAAACTTTGGCTGCCACTTTTCCATAATCTGGATTACTACCACGAAGTTGCGCAAGAGTTAAAGCAAAAACGGAAAACAAAATAACGTTAACAAGCTGCACCCAGAGTGAAAGTCCAGCAAAGTTAATTGTTACAACGGAAGCGATAAACATCGCAATTGTATGGAACCACATTTGGCCATGTAAATTTGCCTGCGATGTCACGCCTGGCAACATTGGGATTCCCGCAGCGTTGTAGTCATCTTTGTATTTAATAGCCAGTGCCCAAAAATGTGGTGGCGTCCAAAAGAAAATAACAAAGAAAAATGCCCACGCAACCCTTGATAAGTCATTGGTTACCGCTGCCCAACCGATCAACACCGGCATGCAGCCAGCGATTCCACCCCAAACAATATTCTGCGCAGTTCGTCGCTTTAGCGCCATCGTGTAAACAACGACATAGAAAACAATTGCAATAAGAGTTAAGCAAGTAGCAAGCGGTGTTGTGAAAAACCAAAAAACTAGAAGTGAAATTATGCCTATACTGGCTGCAAAAATTGTTGCAGCTCCACGAGAAATAACTCCAGTTGCAATCGGACGTTGCGCGGTTCGCTTCATCAACTTATCGGTTTCACTCTCGATCACCATGTTGAATGCATTCGCACTACCAGCTGCCAAGGTTCCGCCCAGAATTGTGGCGATGGATAGACCCACAGATGGGATGCCATTTTGGGCTAGAACTAGCGCTGGCAAAGTAGTCACAAGCAACAGCTCGACGACCCGCAATTTCATGAGGTCTAGGTAGCCACGAACCCGAAGATCCGAACTCTTATCTGGCTGATTCACGCTCACCAGGCAAGGCTACTAAGTTAAATACACAGCCCTCACCGCTGGCGTTCCCAGAAGGCTCACAGGTTCATGAATTATTTTCTGGTCATGGAAAACAATCAGAAACCTGAATGGTTCGAACTAGCTGATAACGATCAGCCGGTAAACCGCACGATGAAGAAAGCGCCGAAGCGCAATTTTGCCTTCATTTTGGCCGGCATTTTAGTTATTCCAGTCGGCGCCGGTTTTGCACTTCTCTCACACGAAGACCAATCTGCCAGCGCTCTTGAAACTTCAAATTTAACCCAAGAGTCCCCAACGATTGCTAGTTCGGCGCCTACCCAGTCAAGCAACGCAATAACTATGCCGACTACTTTTCGTGAAGATGACGATTAATTAACTGTTTGTCGACTGAGTTGCATCTGGGCTTGGTAGCACGCCTGATGGACTTGGCGAAATAGTAGGAACAGGTTTTGCAAATTTAGCTAAAACTTTATCAAATGCTACGCGTGCTGCCCTAGCAGCTGTTGGATTCTTGGCAATCTGATCAGCGATAGCAACAAATATGTACTCATGATCGCCACCTTGCACATAACCAGCCATTGAAACAACGCCAGTTAATGAGCCAGTTTTAGTTCGCACTAAACCAATTGCTTTAGGCGCACTTGTGACAAACCGATTACGCATCGTGCCATTAACACCACCTACCGGAAGTCCACCATAAATAGTGCGGTATTTATCGTTGTTATAAGTCTTAAGCAGTAGTTGACTCAGCATCTCTGCCGATACTCGATTAGCTCGAGAGAGCCCACTACCATCAACAGCAATTAAGCCAGTCGCATCAATTTCTAGATTAGTTAATGTTTTTACAAACGTTTTTTCTATACCAGACTCGCTATATCCATTTCCAGCTTTCATCGAGGCATACATGGCCATTCGGTTACCAAGCGTGTTATCGCTCCAGATCAACATCCAGTCCATGATTTTTTGCAGGGCTGGTGACTGGAATTTTGCAATCGACTCTTTTGAATAAAGCAAGGCTTCTTCGGGAGTTACTTTGACCATACTAACTTTGATATCTCGTGCGGAAAATTGCGCTTTTATAAAACTTAAATCTGCGATGTGCATTTGGGAATACTCGACTCTTAAAGTTTTTATTGGCGCTCCGTTATCGGCATCAAGTTTCTTCAGAGCTGTTTTTACAAGTTTGGGCAAAGATGCCCGACCCATTTTTATAGCCAGAACACCGTTTCGTTCCATCCAGGGATCTAGCGAGCCCGCAATAATCAAGGTGTTTGGCTCAGCGCCAGTGAGAATTTCGGTAGTGAATCTAAATTCTGGATCTACATAATCTAATAAAGCCACCGCAGAGAATATTTTTAGAAGTGATGCTGGCATGCGCAGTGAATCAGCACTGTATTTGAAAATTGTTTCACCAGTTACTGGATCAAGTAAAATCATTCCCGGATGGGCGAGAGTTTTAGATACTGCAGCGCTCTTTAAAATTGGGGTAATGGCGCTACTTTTTAGGGTTGCAGGAGCCCCAGATGTCGTGACCGCAGTTAGTGTGATGATGATTGCGCCGACAGAGACAAATGATTTCAGGCGTAATTTCATGCTGCGAATACTACTTTCTTATTACTAAAGATAGATTGACCCAATGAGTATGCCACCAGCTGAAATTGGTCCGGGTGAATTTTTCCCGGTTGTTGGAGTTGGTCCACACCCAAAACCTTGGCCAACTGGTGCTGAATATGACTTAGAACTTCTGGAGAATGGTGATCGTCGCAATGTGCTCAACAAGTATCGCTATTGGTCCGTTGCCGCAATCGTTGCTGACTTAGACACCAAGCGCCACAAACTGCAGATCGCAATTGAAAATTGGCAACATGATTTAAATATCGGTTCAGTGGTTAGAACTGCGAACGCTTTTAATGTAAGTGCGGTCCATATTGTGGGCAAGCGTGATTGGAATAAACGCGGCGCAATGGTTACCGATAGATACTTAACAGTTGTCCACCACCCAACTGTTGAAGACTTTGGAAATCACTGTCGTGAAGCTGGACTACCAATAATCGGAATTGATAATTTGCCTGGCATTTCAAAGCAACTTGAATCGACCCAATTGCCAGAGAATTGCGTTCTGCTATTTGGCCAAGAAGGTGCCGGAATGAGTGAAGAAGCAGTTGCCGTTTGCGAAGTAGTTCTTGAAATTAATCAGTACGGCTCTACTCGCAGCATGAATGCATCAGCTGCTGGCGCAATTGCTATGTACCACTGGGCGCTACAACACTTGCCAAAATGAATAAAAACTCTCGTTGGCTAACGCCAAATCTGATTGTCTTAACTCTAGTTTCATTTACCCAAGATGCTGCCAGCGATCTACTTTATCCATTGCTTCCGATTTTATTAACTGGCGTAATTGGTGCTGCACCAATCGCCCTTGGCTTAATTGAGGGATGTGCCGAAGCCGCGGCTGGATTCACCAAACTTTGGGCAGGCAATAAATCTGATTATCTAGGCCGTAAACCCTTTGTTGTAGCGGGTTATGGCTTAGCTGGAATTGGTAAAGCTCTGGTCGTCATTGCAACGGCTTGGCCCTTAGTTTTCTTTGGTCGAATTACCGATCGCATTGGAAAAGGAATGCGAAGTACGCCTCGTGATGCATTGATTAACGATTCGGTTCCAACAGAACATTTAGGAAAAGCTTTTGGTTTCCATCGAGCTGGCGATAACTTTGGCGCAGTTGTTGGTCCACTATTGGCCGTCGGGGGCCTTTGGCTGCTAGATGGTGACGTCCGCAAAGTTGCGCAATGGGCACTAATCCCAGCTCTCCTAAGTGGACTATTAACACTTTTAATTAAAGACAAGTATGTAAAAAAGGTAAAGGTTGCCAAAGAAAAACGCCAAAAGGTTTTGCTTCCTTTGTCACTTAAAAGATCAATCGGTGTACTGGTTCTGATTCAACTGACTAATATCCCCGACGCACTACTTTTGCTTCGACTGCACGACATCGGTCTGAGTACAACTATGGTCGTTCTTGCATATGCATTTGCAAATCTAGTCGCAACTTTTGCCGCTTATCCTGCCGGAGTAATTGCCGATAAATTTTCTCCGCAATTGGTTTACATGTTTGGGTTGATAACTTTTGCAATCGCTTACTGCACTTTAGGATTAACTCAGAGCCACCACTTGGCTTTCCTAATGCTTGGCCTTTATGGCTTCTTTGGCGCGCTTACTGACGGGGTAGGTAAATCTTGGATTGCGCGTTTGAGCCAGCCTGAACATCGTGGTCGAGCGCAAGGTGTCTATCAAGCAAGTATGAACTTTGCGATTCTGGGTGCCGGAATTTGGGGCGGGGCACTCTGGAGTCGCGGCACTCACGAATTACCGCTGGTTTTGGCTGGGATAGGCGCAGCGTTAGGAGCCGCTTACTTCGCTCTCGACCTCGTCGGCAAGCGCTTCGCGCACTGATACTAAACGTCGATCTATCTCATCAGCTTCGACATTACGACCTTGAAGTCGCATGACTGCAGCGATAGAGGTTTCAATATCTACAATAAACTCAAAGTCTTTTGGATCTTCATCGGTGGCAACGGTTAAAACTTGATCGAGGGTATTTAAACCTTCTTCGTAGTTCTCCAAAAGCACCTGGGCTTTACCGTATTCAAAGAGTGCATTATTTGAACGAATGTGGTCATGCGCAGTTTGAAAAACATCGAGTGCTTTACGGGCACGTGTTAAAGCTAAATCGCCTTCACCTAATGCAACGTGGCACGAAGCAATTTTTTGATCACAACGAGCAACTTGAATTACTTCTTTGTTGCGCTTAAACAGATCGCGGGCTTCGTAGAACGAAACGATTGCCTCGCGGAAATTCTTAAGTGAACGATGAGCGCAACCAATCAAATAGAGATCATTTGCAGCTCCGTACTCATTTCCATCAAGCAAATGTTCTTGAGCGCATTCATCCATTGTGAAAATTACTTTTTCGTAATTCTTAGAAGCAAACCACCATTCACCCAATGTGCAAGCGAGTTCTAGAGCAATAGATGACTTATTCGCACGCAAGATCTCAACTGCTTTCGACATTGCAGTAGCGGCTTCTTCCATGCGCTTTAACTGATTTAAGTTGTAACCAATTGCGCTATATGCCTGGGCGACACCTTCAGATGGTGCACTTGCACCAAGTTCGTTGTAAATATCGCAAGCAGTTTCAGCGAGAGCTAGAGCTTCGTCATATTGGCCGCGGGCAAAAATTCGCGCACTTAATTCGTAGTAAGTACTGGCACGTTCTGCGCCTTCAACTTCGGGGATTCGATCCCAGAGCATTTCTTCGGTTACAAGATCTTCTAAGCCTTCGTCATCGCCCATTTGGATCTCCCCAATCGAAGTTTCTTGCCCTATCGAGTAACCGTGACTCTATACGCCTTGGCCTGCCTTTGCCTGGGAGTTTGCCTCCGAAACACCCGTGAATGACGCTCATTTGAGGAAAATTAACCTCAAGTTTGCCATCAAGATGCAGATGCGAATGATTTGCATTAACATTTTCTTATGCATATTCCTGACGGATTTATCGATCTGCCTACTTCGGCTGTTTTTGCTGCGGCCTCAGCTGGCGCGATTGCTTATTCTTTGGCTGGCGCGCGCAAGCAACTAGATGAGAAGAGCG
>Ga0214919_10001818_pt1 | contig 34323 bp, 32 predicted proteins | sample LL1503_MetaG_FD_177994 | JGI IMG/M metagenome (GOLD analysis project Ga0214919, IMG submission 177994) | Freshwater microbial communities from Lake Lanier, Atlanta, Georgia, United States - LL-1503 | ecosystem: Environmental > Aquatic > Freshwater > Lake | place: USA: Georgia | collected...
CAACGAGCATCTGCTTCGGTCATTGAAACATCTCCGCTTCGCGGAACAACTGTCACTATGTCTCGCCTGCGCAAGGTAATTGCGACGCGCATGGTTGAATCTCTTCAAGTTAGCGCGCAGTTAACTACCGTTATTGAAGTAGACGTTACGAAGATTGCACGATTACGCGATCGCTCAAAAGCAACTTTTGAAGCACGAGAAGGTGTAAAACTTTCATTCCTTCCATTTTTCGCCGTCGCTGTTTGTGAAGCGCTAAAGCAACACCCTGTTTTGAACTCATCTGTTGAGGGCGATCAGATTATTTATCACGGTGCAGAACACCTTGGTATTGCAGTTGATACCGAACGCGGTCTATTGGTTCCGGTAATTCATAACGCTGGTGATCTAAATATGGGTGGCATCGCTCGTAAAATTGCAGATCTTGCAGCGCGCACTCGCGATAACAAGGTAACGCCTGATGAACTCGGCGGCGGAACATTTACACTAACCAACACCGGCAGCCGTGGAGCGCTCTTTGATACACCGATCATCAACCAACCACAGGTTGCCATCTTGGGACTGGGCGCGGTTGTAAAGCGTCCAATGGTAGTAAAGGGTGAAGATGGTGGCGAGACAATTGCAATTCGCTCAATGGTTTACCTAGGCCTTTCATACGATCATCGCGTTGTTGATGGTGCCGATGCAGCTCGCTTCCTAGTCACTCTTAAAGAGCGTCTAGAAGGCGGAGCATTTGAATCTGATCTAGGTCTTTAATTCTGATGCCAGTTCCGCAACGCGTCGCCATAACTGGCGCCTCCGGTTTAATCGGAAGCGCTCTTGTTGGTCACTTGAAATCGGAAGGCCACACGGTGCAACGCTTGGTGCGACGCGCTCCCGTCTCCCCCGATGAAATTCAATGGGATCCAAAGACTGGTCATGTAGATATCGAAGCTCTTCGCGGCGTTGATGCAGTTATTCACCTGGCCGGAGTTGGTGTTGGAGATAAGCGCTGGAGCAAGCGCTATAAATCTGAGATTCTTAATTCACGTTTGCTTGGCACGACTGCAATCGCAAACGCAGTAGCCGAAGTTAAGCCGCAAGTATTTATCTCTGCCAGTGCAATTGGTTGGTATGGAGATTCTGGAAATCGCGCAGTAGTCGAGAGCGATTCAGTTGGAAACGATTTCCTGGCAGCCGTCTGTCGCGAATGGGAAGGCGCCGCTGATTTGGCGGGCGATGTCCGCACCGTAAAACTGCGCACTGGTTTGGTTCTTGATCCAACCGGCGGAGCGCTTGGTCGCATGCTTCCGCTATTTCGTTTTGGTCTCGGTGGAAAACTTGGATCAGGAAAGCAATGGTGGTCTTGGATCACGTTGCACGATGTCGTGCGTGCCATTGAATTTGCCCTTGCAAATCCAATTTCTGGGCCAATTAATTTAACTTCACCAAACCCAGTTACTAATCAAGAATTCACTGCTGCTCTTGCACAGGCGCTAAAACGCCCCGCGCTATTTCCAGCTCCAGCAATTGCTTTGAAACTGGCGCTAGGTGGTTTTTCTAGCGAAATATTGGGATCTAAGAAGGTTCTACCAAACGCGCTAAGCGCGGCTGGCTTTGTTTGGGATTACCCACACATCACCAACGCGCTAACTGCGTTGATCGATCAGTAACTGCTCTGCAGCCCTGCGCCCCGAAAGTAACGCACCATTTTGTGAAGGCGATTCGAGGTAATCGCCAGCACAGTAAATATTCCTCTCAGATTTATAGGTGGCTTCCCTGCGATATCCCGGTTGAAATAACGGTAGCGCCGAGTTGATTTCGTATTTAGCTAAGAATTGCCAATCCGCACTTGATCTCCCCCACATTTGCGCGAGCTGGCGGCGGACTTCTGATTCTGAGGCGTGCGCAATGGTTGTCGAAGAGATCAAGCTCTGACCAACTGGTGCGTAGGACTTAGATAGGTTGGAGATAACGATTGAATTAACCACGGGTCCGCGATTTTCAGAATCGATAATAAGTTCTGCACGATGTGTAGGTGTATTCGAGGTTGCGTGATACCAAGTAGTCGAACCGGTTAATCGTTCAACTCTCTTTGCTCCCAAAAGTTGGCCTGCTGTAGTTAAGTCGGTAGCGAGAATTATCCTCTCGGCGCCAATAAAGCCACGGTTAGTTTGAATCCCTAAACTAGAGATCTCTTCCACTTGGGTATTTAAGCGAAGGTCGATTATCCGATCGGCCATCGCATGGGCTAACTCACCAACTCCATTTGCCGGAATTCCTGAGCGAGCATTTATAAATGAACCGATAACTTCTCGACCAACTACCGCACTTACCTGGCCAGGGTCGGCTAAGAAAACGCCCGTGAGGAAAGGATTTAGAACCTTAAGGTAAAGGTCTTCAACTCCAGTACGAAGGAAATGATCTTGCACGCTCTCATTAATTTTCGGAGCGCTGGCTAGGTATCGAAGGAAACTGGCTTTTGCATATATTGATCCAGACTTTGCAGAAAAGATTGATAGCAATGCGCTACGTGGATCGCCTAGCCGAACAATTCCGGTAGCCGTAGCTACGCCAACAGTGCGAGGTGCAATTTTGAAGTCAATTTCTTCCAGTAGATTCCATCGCTTAATTTCAGAATAGTTGGCGTTGATTAACTGAAAGCCACGATCCAAGATGAAACCGTCGATGTGATCGCTTGCCACTCGACCTCCAGCGCGGTCGGAGGCTTCGACAAGTGCGACTTGAACTCCGCTCTCTTGCAGAGTTAAGGCAGCCGCCATTCCGGCTAATCCAGCGCCCACGACTACGTACATTTGGTTACCGTAACGCTAGTTGCAAGAAAATTACTTATTCTGCAATTTAGATGGCCACCAGATCTTAGGTCCGATCTCATGAACCAACGCTGGCACCAGGATAGATCGCACAATGATCGTATCCAGCAAGACACCAAAGCCAACTGCAAAACCAAGTTCGGCAAGTGGCACAAGTGGTAACAAGCCAAGCACGGCAAAAGTTGCAGCTAAGACGATTCCGGCAGAAGTAATAACTGCACCAGTAACCGTTACGCCTTTAATTACGCCAGCGCGAGTTCCGATCTTCGCGCTCTCTTCACGAACACGTGTCATCAAGAAAATGTTGTAATCAATGCCAAGTGCAACTAAGAAAATGAATGCAAATAGTGGGAATGAGTTATCTCCACCTGCAAATCCAAAAATATGGTTGAAGACCAGAGCGCAAACACCAAGTGTGGCGAAATAGCTGAGAACCACTGTTCCAAGAAGTACAACGGCACTCAAAATGCTGCGAAGCAAGAGGCCGAGGATCAAGGTAATGACCAGAAGAATAATTGGAATGATCGTATGGTTATCTCTTTTATTCGCGGTGCGAATATCAAAATAGGTTGCGCTAGTTCCACCAACTAGCGAGGTTGAGTCGACTTGATGCGCGATCTCGCGAATCTTAGGAATGTCATTACCAGCATCAACGCTGTCGGGAGCCTTATCGAGTGTTACGTTAATGATGGCTCGACCATTGACGACCTTTAACTTTGGAGCAGGTTTACCTTCTACTGGCACTCCATCCAACATCGGCGCCGCATCAGTAACGCCCGGGGCGCTCTTAACTGCCGCGACGACTGCAGGTAATTTATTTACATCTACAACAATTTGAGTTGGATCGCCTTCTCCACCAGGGAAATGTTTAACTAGCAACTTTTGTCCAACTACTGATTCAGGGTTTCCTGTGAAGGTATCGACAGTTCCGATGCCGTCCGCCTTCAAGGTCGTAGATGCACCTGCAAAACCTAGAAGAATTACGCCAGTGATGATCCATGCCTTTCGTGGATTACGGCCAATACCATTAGCAATCTTTGACCACGTACCAGTCATGACGTGGTCATCACCATCATTGCGCGGTATCCGCGGCCAGAAGATCCATCGGCCGAAGATAAGCAGTAAGGCAGGAAGCAGCGTCAAAATTGTGATCATTGAGCAGACGATGCCGATCGCGCCAATTGGTCCAAGACCTGCGGTATTTGTAAGTTGGCTAAAGAGAAGTATCAAAAGCGAAATTGAAACAGTCGAACCCGAAGCCAGAATTGGTTCCCAAACTCCTTTATAGGCGCCCCGCATGGCATGGAACCGGTTCTCGTGGAAATGTAACTCTTCACGATAACGGGCAATAAGTAAGAGCGCGTAATCGGTTGCCGCACCAATGACAAGTACCGAAAGAATTCCTTGAGATTGTCCATCCACATCAATAATGTTGTTTTTCGCTAATAGATAAACAATTCCGCCAGCCGTGGAAAGGGCAAATAGCGCTGAAAGCAGTGGGATGATCCAAAGAATTGGCGAACGATAGACAGCGATAAGAATTACTGCGACCACACCTAGCGTTGTAAGAAGTAAGGTGGAATCAAGAGTTCCAAAAGCGCCAAAGAGATCACCAAGCAATCCACCAGGACCGGTGACATATGGTGTAAATCCGTTGGCTTTGGCGACAGGTGCAATATCTGCACGTAGCGCTTCGATAACCGCAGGCAGAACTGGCTTATCGTTTGGAAGAACTTCTGCAATAGCATTTCCATCTAGCGGAATATTTGCAAGGAGCGCTTGTCTATCCATTGATGGGAATACTGTTACCGCCTCTCCTGGAGCAAGATAATCAGAAATCTTTGCGGTGGTTCCAGCCAAAGTAAGTGAACCAACCTGCCCAATTTTCTCATTAACTGCAGCAAAGGTTGCCGGGGTGAATTTTCCTTCGAAGAGAACCAACGTTGGAAAGTTAAACGATTCTTTGCCGGAGAAAGTCTTGATCTGATCTGCCGCTAAGGTTGCTTCTGCACCCTTAGGCAAGAAAGAAGAGTTGTTGTTCTCTTGAACTGAAGATAATTTGCCGAAAAGTGGTCCGAAGATTCCGGTGACCATAAACCAGGCGATAACAACTAACATCGCCAGCGCAAATGGCTTACGGTTTTTTTGAGCAGATTTCATCAATATATCTTGAGACACGATAAATGGCCTTTCGCCGCTTGAGTTGAGCTAAATTCGCTAGGAGCAGATCATACCTTTAGGCTGTACCCGTGAAAGTTCAAGCCGCCACTAACTCGCCAATAGTCGCTTGTATTAACGCCGGGTTAATGGATTATGAATCGGCTTTAGTGATGCAACGCACCTTTCATAGCGAAGTTGCTGCAGGAGTTAGAAGTAATTCAGTAATTTTCTTAGAGCATCCATCCGTTTACACCGCCGGCAAGCGCACCCAGGACTATGAAAAACCAAATGATGGAACTCCTGTTATCGCTGTTGATCGCGGCGGTCGAATAACTTGGCATGGTCCAGGTCAATTGGTGGGATACCCAATTGTTAAATTAGCTAAGCCGACAGAATTAGTTGGATTTGTAAGAACATTAGAAGGCGCCCTGATCGAATTTTGTGCTGACTTTGGAATTGCCACGGTTCGCGTAGAAGGTAGATCCGGTGTTTGGATAGTTGACGATAAGGGCGCACGAAAAATCGCCGCAATTGGCATCCGCGTTGCATCCGGCGTCAGCATGCATGGCTTTGCCCTAAATGTCTGTCCAGATCTCTCTGCTTTTGCGCAGATTATTCCGTGCGGCATTGATGATGCGGCGGTTACTTCGATGGCTCAGGAACTTGGCCGGGAAATCTCCATAGCCGAAATCTCCCCTGCGGTAGAAAAACATATCTCTCACGCACTGAGTAAGGTAAGCCTATGAGCATCGCTCCAGACGGTCGCAAACTCCTTCGCATCGAAGCACGTAATACCGAGACTCCAATTGAACGCAAACCAGAATGGATTAAAACTCGCGCCAATATGGGGCCTGAGTACACACGATTGCGATCTTTAGTTAAGCGCGAAGGTCTGCACACTGTTTGCCAAGAAGCAGCTTGCCCAAATATCTTCGAATGTTGGGAAGATAAAGAAGCGACATTTCTAATCGGCGGCGATCGCTGCACACGCCGCTGCGATTTCTGCAATATTGATACCGGTAAACCTCTTCCGATTGACCGCGAAGAACCGCGCAAAGTTGCCGCTTCAGTTAAGGCGATGGGGCTTCGGTACGCAACGATCACTGGAGTCACACGCGATGATCTCGCCGATGAAGGCGCTTGGCTCTACGCCGAGACCATTCGCCAAGTCCACGAGGTAAATCCGGGATGCGGTTTAGAAATGTTGGCGCCAGATTTCCACGCTAAACCTGAACTTTTAAATCAAATATTCGAAACAAAGCCTGAAGTATTTGCACATAACTTAGAAACAGTCCCCCGTATTTTCAAGCGGATTCGCCCCGCCTTCACCTATGAGAAGTCTCTGAAGGTAATCAATATGGCGCGCGAATACGGCTTAATTACTAAATCAAATTTGATTCTGGGTCTAGGTGAAACCCGAAGCGAAGTTTCGCAAGCCTTGGTTGATTTGCACGACGCTGGCTGCGATCTGATAACTATTACTCAGTATTTGCGACCAACAAATAAGCACCACCCTGTTGAGCGATGGGTTAAGCCTGAGGAATTTGTAGAGCTTGCTGCACAGGCCAAGGAAGTTGGATTCCTTGGAGTCATGAGTGGCCCTCTGGTCCGCTCAAGTTATCGCGCGGGTCGTCTCTATAAGCAAGCGCTTGAAGCGCGTGCAACAGAGAGCGCATCACGTGGCTGAAATCGTCTATCCGCCAGTAATCGTGGCGTTGAAGACTTTTTGGAAATATCTCGGTTTGCGATTCACTTTTGAAGGTGAAGCACATATTCCTCGCAAAGGTGGGGCAATTCTTGCGATGAATCATATTGGCTATCTCGATTTTGCTTTGATTGGTACAGCGGTGCTTCCCGCAAATCGCTTGGTGCGCTTCATGGCCAAGAAGGAGATTTTTGATAATAGATTAGCTGGTCCACTGATGCGCGGAATGCACCATATAAATGTAGATCGCAACAATGGATCTGCCTCATTTGTTGCAGCTCTTCGCGCGCTACGTCGCGGAGAAATCGTTGGAATATTTCCAGAAGGAACTATCTCTCGCAGTTTTGAAATTAAAGAGCTCAAATCTGGCGCAGTCCGTTTAGCGATGGGCTCAAATGTTCCAGTAATTCCCACAGTTGTCTGGGGTTCACAGCGCATCTGGACTAAAGGTGTTAAGCGCGATTTGCGTCGTAAGAAGGTGCCGATTTTTGTGACATTTGGTGAACCTCTCTACTTCGAAAAAAACGGTGACGTCGAAGCTGGCGAAAAGATTTTGCGTGAGACAATGATTGAGCTGCTGCACGAAGTGCAAGGTAAATACCCGGATAGCCATGTGGGGCAGCGTTGGGCGCCGCTTCGTCTTGGTGGTACAGCGCCCGCTCCCCTAAACTAACGCTCATGTTTAAAAAGAAGGCGAAAGAGCCGAAGATCAAAAAAGTCCGTTTCCAAACTTTCCGCGATGCATATTCAGTCACCAAGAGCGTTAAGCCTTGGATTGGCGCGGGAATTTTCGGAGTCTTTGCCATCATCTGGGCGATAGGAATATCTGTAGGTATCGCAATTGGACATCCGATCTATCTTGGTTTCGTAGCCTTGCCGATTGCGGTTCTGGCAGCGATGTTTTTCTTTACTCGTATCGCATCATCAGCGGCATACGTTTCGATTGAGGGACAAGTTGGCGCAGGCGCCAGCGTTTTAATGGCGATCCGTAAAGGTTGGGTGACAACTCCCGCCGTGGCTGTAACTAAGAATCAAGATATGGTTCATCGCAGTATTGGTCGTGCTGGAATTGTTATAACTGGAGAAGGCTCACAAGCAGTTCGTGCCATGTTGCAGGATGAACGCAAGAAATCAGAACGATTTGCTCCTGGTGTACCTATAACCGAAATTTATGTTGGAGATGGCCCTGGCCAAGTTCCGCTTCGCAAACTACAAAAGCATGTCGCCAAACTTCCAAAGAAATTATCTGCGCACCAGATGCGTGAGGTCCGTGCGCGTTTTAAGGCGGTTGGCGGAATGTCACTACCAATTCCAAAGGGGCCAATGCCAAAAGGCATTCGCGTTCCTAAACGTTAATTTTTCTTAAATCCAGCAACTTGGTGCCACTTAACCTTTCATGTATTCCTCTGCCATTTTCATCGTAGGTAATCGCGGTAACAACAAGGCAGAGCAATACAGTACGAATTAGCGCTTGCAGTGGCGTTGGGCTAGCGCCGGTTTGAAAATTCACGACCTTGACCCTGATTAAGCGGTGGCCGGCGGTGGCGCCGCCGAAGGCGGTCAGGAGCAGAGTTTCAATGAAGAAGACCGCCAAGGTTAATCTCACATCGCCGAGTAGTCCGTAGGCGATGGTGTAACACATCAGCCAATCGATAGTTAAGCCAAGTAGGCGGCGGCCGAGGCTGATCTCATGTTTCATGCGCGCCAGCGTAGTGATTGATAGATATCCCCGCAGGTTTTTGCAGGTTTTACATGGTTGTAACACGCCAGTTATGCCAAACAGCCCTCTAAGTCTTAGGGTTTACCCAGATCGGTCGCCCTCAAAGGTGAGGCCCCGAGTACACCCGGCAGAGCAAAACTCAGCCTAACGCTCGAAAAATTCGATAACACGAGGAGTGCCTTTAATGTTTAAAAATTCAGCAGAAATTTTTGCTTACATCAAGAAAGAAGATGTAAAGCTAATTGATGTTCGCTTTACCGATCTACCTGGGATTCAGCACCACTTCAACGTACCAGTTGAATCATTCGACGAAGCTGTCTTCACTGATGGTCTGATGTTCGATGGTTCTTCAATCCGCGGGTTTCAGTCAATCCACGAATCAGATATGAAGTTGCTGCCAGTTCCATCATCAGCATTTATCGATCCATTCCGTTTGGAAAAAACACTGGTAATCATTTTCTCTGTTCACAACCCAACAGATAACACTCCTTACTCACGCGATCCCCGTGGCGTCGTTGCAAAGGCTGTCGATTACTTGAAGTCAACTGGAATCGCAGATCAAGCATTCTTCGCGCCAGAAGCAGAGTTCTACGTCTTTGATGCAGTCCGTTTCAACACTGGAATGAACGAGTCATATCACCACATCGATTCATACGAAGGCGCTTGGAACACTGGCGTAGTTGCAGATTCAGATGGAACTCCAAACCGCGGATACCGCACTCGTATCAAGGGTGGATATTTCCCAGTATCACCAACAGATCAATTCGCTGATCTTCGCGATGAAATGGTTATGGAGCTTGGCCGCGCAGGTTTGCAGGTTGAGCGTTCACATCACGAAGTAGGAACTGCGGGACAGATGGAAATCAATTACCGCTTCACCGACATCCTTAGGGCTGGCGATGAATTGATGAAGTTCAAGTACATAATCCGCAACGTTGCCTGGGAAGGCGGCAAGACTGCAACATTTATGCCAAAGCCACTCTTCGGAGATAACGGTTCAGGTATGCACGTTCACCAATCTCTTTGGAAAGATGGCAAGCCACTCTTTTTCGAAGCAGGAACATATGGCGATCTTTCAGATATAGCCCGCTGGTATATCGGTGGACTCTTGAAGCACGCACCATCACTTCTTGCATTTACCAACCCAACAGTTAATTCATACCGACGCTTGGTTCCAGGCTACGAAGCTCCAGTAAACCTTGTTTACTCAGCACGTAACCGTTCCGCATGTATCCGTATTCCAATTACCGGAACATCACCAAAAGCAAAGCGCGTTGAGTTCCGCTGCCCAGATCCATCATCTAACCCATATCTCGCATTCGCTGCGATGTTAATGGCTGGTATCGACGGAATCGTAAATAAGATCGAACCACCTGCCCCAGTTGATAAAGATCTTTATGAACTCGAAGGCGAAGAAGCTGCGGCTATTCCTCAAGTTCCAGGTTCTCTTGATGCCGTACTTAACAACCTCGAAAAAGATCACGAGTTCCTTACTAAGGGTGGAGTCTTCACTGAAGATCTCATCTCAACATGGATTGAATGGAAGCGTAAGAACGAAGTTGATTACGTTCGCTTGCGTCCACATCCAGCAGAGTTTGAACTCTACTTCGATATCTAAATCTAATTACGCGAAAGCCCCGTCGATTATTCGGCGGGGCTTTCGCCATTTCTAGTACTCTTGCCAACATGTTTCTTGATATCTTGATCGCCATCTTCTTTATCTTCGTTGGACTAGAGATCACTACAACGCTAAGCCACCCGAAACAGATAGTTCTGCCGACACTGGCAGCTCTCGGTGGCATGGTTTTACCTGCCACAATTTACGTAACTTTAAATCCAAATAGCCCGGCGTGGGCTACAGCAATGCCAACTGATTTAGCTTTGGCGTTAGGCGTCTTTGCACTACTTGGTAAACGTGCTAATCCAGCGGCACGTATATTTCTATTAACTCTCGCCGTTGCAGACGATCTATTTTCACTAATCGTTCTCGCAATTTTTTACGGCGATAAATTGGATATCGCTCATAGCGCTTCAACTTTGGGTGCAGCGGCACTCGGTGCCATTCTCGCCACTATTCCAAAGTTTCCAGTTTCTAAAGTTATAACCTTGCTGTCCCCTCTTTGTACATTCTTTGTTATTCCTGTTTATGTAATTGCCAAACTTTCACAGGGAATCTCCATTGAATCACTTACCTCCACAACTTCCTATTCACTTATAATTGCCCGCGTTGTCGGGAAAATTCTTGGCATCACTTTATTTGCTTGGCTCGTGGTCAAGTTCAAGATTGTGAAGTTACCGAAAGGGCTGCGTTTATCTGACATAGCTGGAGTAGGCGCATTGGCGGGAATGGGATTAACCGTGGCGCTTGTTATCTCCGAAGTGGCAATAGAGAGCGAAGTAATTCAAGGAGATGTTAAGGCTGGCCTCATTATCTCTGCACTAATTTCGGGGCTGATTGGATTTATCTGGCTGCGAAGTATTCCTGTTGCGCGATAGTTCTTCGCGCTAACAGGTAATGTCCCGCAGCACCAATAAGCAGCGCAAGCAGAACTCCAAGATTGGCATAAGCCCAACTTCCATCTTTGCCACCGATCAAGAAGAGTAGGTAGCCCTGCCAAGATAACCAACTGGCAAATGTATTTGTAACAAATCCCCATCCAGCAAAAGATCCCAGGGCAACTAGCGCCAAGGAGCGCTTATTCCAAGAACCATATTTGCCACCGACAATGTACAGATCTGCCTCAGAGTAGGCCTCCTTGCGCAGCAGAACATCAGTGACAAATATTGCCGACCATGTCGCAATAGGAACTCCAAGTGTGATTAAGAAACCCTGGAATGGATAAAAGAAATTATCTGCAATCCAAACGATATAAATGGTTCCGAGCAACATGATCGTGCCATCTAGCGCTGCCGCGACGTGACGTTTAACGGGTAATCCAATAGAAATAAGCGTTAGTCCTGATGAATAGAGATCTAGAATCGCACCACCAACTAGACCAAGGATTGCAATCAGCGCGAAGAACCCGAGATACCAAGTTGGCAGCAAAGTCGTAAGCGCACCAATTGGATCCTTCGCAATTGCATCACGTAACGTTGCATCGCTGCCAGATAACAGCGCACCATAGATAACCAAAATTATCGGAACAATGGATGCGCCAAATACCGTCCACCCAACTACGGCCTTACTAGATACACTTCTTGGCAGATAGCGCGAATAGTCAGCTGCTGAATTAACCCAACCCAAACCGATCCCAGTTACACCGAAAATGAGCGCTCCGATAAATCCTTGGAAATTCCCGCTCTGTATTGCAGAAACAGAACTCCATTTGACTGTATCAATCGTCAACGCGATATAAAAAACGGTCGCCGCAACTGTGACGAGCGTCAGATATTTTTGCAGACGCATAATTATCTGGTGGCCTAATACTCCACCAAAAATCGTCAATCCAGCTGCGACGATAAATCCAAGAACCATTGATAAATCTCTATCGATATGGCCGATTCGCTCAAAGATAGTTCCAGTTGCGAGAGTGGCTAAGGAGACTAGAACGGTCTCCCAGCCTACGAAAATCAAATAAGACAGCAATCCGGGAATTAGATTTCCTTTTACACCGAACGCAGCGCGCGATAAGACCATAGTTGGCGCGTTCGATTTTTTACCGGCAAGAGAGCTAAAGCCGACCAACAGAAAGGAAAGAATTGTTCCGATGATGGCTGCAAAAGTTGCCTGCCAAAATGAGATTCCAAATCCCAGGAAGAAAGAGCCGTAAGATAGGGCGAGGAGTGAGACATTGGCACCGCACCAGGGCCAGAAAAGTGATGAGCTCTTGCCGCCACGCTCAGATTCTGAGATGACATTTGTTCCATTCAATTCAAGTTGCAAGGTAAATCCATTCCAAAATCAAAGTGAGATATCAGGCAATTGTAGTCAATTGATAAGAAGAAAACTCTCCAATCAATTTAAATCCTACTTTTTCATACGCTTTCTTTGCTGCGATATTTCCTGCAAAAACTCCGAGACCGACATGTCCTATTCCTTTGTTTGCCGCACTCGAGAGCATTTGCTTCACTAAAGTCTGAGCCAAGCCTTTTCCACGAAAATTTGTGTGGGTTGCGATTGACGCAAACATAACTTCGCCTGTACGCCATCTAACTAAAGTTCCTGTGGCGACAAGCATTAACTCTTCACGCAGTTCTCCCCAAAAGATAACTTCTTCGTTGCCGGGCCAGACCGATGAATTTGGGGCATGTTCTTCCAGAAGCCGTTTAATCGCAACGTCATCCTTGGACTCCGTGGCCAATGCAAAATCTTTGAATTGATCCGTATCAATTGAATAAAAATCCCAATCAGCGCGATGCTTATAAAGATCGCGATCCATAACAACTCCCCGCGAAGTTGCGATCCGGTCAGCCGGTAGCAGTATTGGATTCTTTCCGAGGGCCATCGCGAAGATGCTTCCATCTTCATCTTTTACCGAGAAGCTCAACTCGGTCTCAGTAACTACCGCCTCAATAAATCTATGGGCAGGCGCATATGTCTCAAAAGTTTCTAGATGTTTTTCACGGTTTTGCAGCAGAGATAAAACTTCTTGATGAGATTTAGTCGAGGAAGAAGTCAAGGAGAAAATCCGTTGTTCCTGGAACTACTGCATATTTATCCAAATCGGTAACGCCGACTGAAGCAAGGACTTCATCATCGACAAAGAAGTTACCGGTGCAATCTTTGGACTCTCGATTGAGAATTACATATGCTGCATCTGCCAAAATTTCCGGGGTACGGCAGGCTGCAGTATCAACGCCCGGAATCATCTGTAAAGCGGCTGTATCAATTGCTGTGCGTGGCCATAACGCATTAACTGCAATGCCCGTCTTGCGATATTCCTCTGACATACCAAGAACACACATCGACATTCCGTACTTGGCCATGGTGTATGCAACGTGATTCTGAAACCACTTCGCCTTCATGGATAGTGGTGGCGAGAGAGTCAGAATGTGTGGATTCCGGCCTGCTTTTGCAGATTCACGGAGATGTGGAATGGCAGCCTGTGATGTTAAGAAAGTTCCACGAACGTTGACATCAAACATTAGATCAAAGCGCTTAGCTGGAGTTGCTTCAGTTGGCGTTAAATTAATTGCACTTGCGTTGTTAATCAAAATATCGATTCCGCCAAATTCTGCGGCGGCTTGGCTAACTGCTGTCGCAATCTGTTCTTCGTCGCGAAGGTCGCATTGAATTGCTAGCGCTGTACCACCAGCGGCGCGAATATCCTCTGCTGCGGTGTGAATTGTTCCGGGGAGCTTTGGGTTTGGATCTGAAGTCTTGGCAGCGATAGCGATTGAAGCGCCGTCACGCGCAGCGCGTAGCGCTATCGCGAGTCCGATTCCGCGTGAGCCTCCGGTTATAAAGATTCGCTTGCCTGCAAGATCTCCAGCGATTGTCATTGCTTACCCTTCTTGGCCATAAAGTTCATAAACGCTTCCATCGCTTCTTCGGATTGAAGAGCGAGAGAAAACATTTCAAATTCTGCTTTCATAACTGCTGCAACGGCATCGTGCTTACTCGCCTTAAGAAGCGCTTTGGTATTAATCATGGCCTGTGGAGGTTGCTGGGAAAGCTTTTCGGCAATTTCTAGCGCATCGCGTAGTGGATCGGCTGCCACAGATGCGACTAAGCCCATATCCAGAGCGCTATCTGCGTCAAAGCTTTCTCCTGTTAAAAAGATTTTTGCCGCTCTTTGGTAACCAACTAATGAAGGAAAGAGGTAACTAGATCCAGCTTCAGGTACAAGACCGAGCGAAGCAAATGGCATTGAGAACTTTGCGCTTGGACTTGCAATAACAATGTCGCAGTGCAACAACATGGTTGTGCCAACTCCGACTGCGTTTCCTTTAACCGCGGCAATCAACGGCTTCGGAAATTCAAGAAGAGAACCCAGGAAACGAGCCACATCGCTATCTTCATTGGTTGGTGGATTGGCCATGAAATCTGCGATGTCATTGCCTGCTGTGAAGTGATCGCCTTCGCTGGAGAGGACAACTGCTCTTATGCCAAAGTCTCCGGCAGCTTCATTTAAGCCCGACGTAAGACCGGCGTACATCTCGCGAGTTAGCGCATTCATCTTTTCGGGACGGTTAAAAGAAAGGATTTGAACTGCGCCTTCGCGGCGGTTGGTGATCTGAGCCATTTGCGAATACTACTGGTTGGTAACCCATTCTCCTATAGAAGCCAGCACGATGTATTACCTTTTCATTTAGTATTCAGCGGTGGTGATACCAACTCGCATCATTGAATACATCATCGCCGCCATGATAATCATCCTTGCACCAGGGCCGAGCGTTTTATTCGTTATTGCGCGTGCAATTGCTTGGGGTAGAAAAGTTGCAGTCTTCACAGTCGCCGGAAACGTTACTGGTGCCTTTGTTCTATCTTCTCTTGTCGCTTTTGGTCTTGGACCAATACTCTCGAAATACCATCTCGTGTATTCGGCTGTGCAATGGGGCGGTGGTGGATATTTGGTTTATCTCGGAATTAGCGCTATCAAAGCTAGAAAAATCGATGCTGCAGATATGAAAAATCAAGGAACAGTTGTTCCAACTTTTTTGCGTTCAGCGCGTGATGGTTTTTGGGTTGGCGTGTTAAATCCAAAAGGTTTAGTTTTTTACGCAGCCGTACTTCCGCAATTTGTTGATATCGATCGTGGCCAAGTTACTGGACAGCTATTAATTCTCGGCGGCCTCTTCTCCGTACTAGCCTTTATTTCAGATGGTTCGTGGGGATTGCTTGCGGGAACTGCACGAGCTTGGCTGGCAGGTGATGATCGGCGTCTAGAAAAATTGAGAGCAATTGGCGGATCAGTGATGATTATCTTGGGTCTTTTGGTAATTGCGTCGGCCGTACGTGATTTAATCACTTCGTGAATTCGAAGATTACAAAGCCCGCTAAGCCCGCCCGCGAGACAATCGCGCCATCTGATTTAACCTTTGGGCTTTCCACATGCCAGCGTTGTCTTTGGATTAAGTATTGGTTCAAAGTAACTATGCCCGGGCAATTTCCGCTGGTGAAACCACTTTCAGCAGCGCAAGAAGAGCATTTTCGGCGCGCATCAATGCCGGATATAGATCCCTCTCTCGCGCCTGGCGTTGTTAAGCAATGGGGACAGTGGGTTAAAAGCGCTCCTATCGAAATAAATGGCGAACCTACTCGATGGAAAATTCTCGGCATATATGACTTGTTAGCGCATTACGATGATGGCAGCGTCGGAATCATTGACTGCAAGGTTTCAGATTCAGATCGTGACAGCGCCCAGTTCTATGCCCCACAGCTAGAGGCGTACGCATACGCGCTCGAAAATCCCGAGAAAGGAAAGCCATTTCCAGTCTCATCCATGGGCTTATTGGTTTGGAAATTAGCAGGAGTAACGCCAACCGCCGACGGCTCACATGGTTTTGGAGTGACGCAGCACTATCTACATGTAACTCGTGATCAGGCGCAATTTAAATCGCTAATCACCGATTTAATTAATGTTATCGAAGGCGAATTACCTGATGCTGGTGTGGATTGCGATACTTGCAACTATCTTTCAAAGCGCCTAGATCTTGAGAGCTAACTAGCCTTCTTCTTCCTCGGTGCTCTTCTTCGCTTTGGTCGCATAAGTATCTACATACTCTTGACCTGATAACGCCTGGATTGTGCTCATGATTTTATCTGTCACATCGCGAAGGTGCAGTAGGTCAGTTGAATCGCCCTCGAAATACATTGGCTCACCAAAGATCATTTCGACGCGCATTACTTTTGGCACCACGGTTCCGGTCGGTTGAATTTTTTCCGTATTAAACATAGCAACTGGGATAACCGGTGCTCCAGATTCGATAGCTAGACGAGCGATGCCTGTTCGTCCCTTGTATAACCGACCATCAGGAGAACGTGTGCCTTCCGGATAAATTCCTAAGCACTGTCCCTCGGCTAAAACTTTTAACCCGGTTATTAGAGCGGCTTCACTGCGCCGTCCACCAGAGCGATCTACCGGAACCTGTCCAAGTGCAATAAAAGTTAACTTCTTCAATAAACCCTTTGGTCCAGGAGATGTGAAGTATTCGCTCTTTGCTAAAAATGTAACTTTTCGAGGAACAACCAGCGGCATAAAGATCGAATCGCTAAAAGATAAATGGTTAGAAGCGATTATCACCGGGCCTGATCCTGGAACGTGGCGTAGCCCCTTTACCTTCGGGCGAAAGAGAACCATCAAGAACGGCGTCAAAAAAGCACGAAGCAAGCCATACGGCAGGTTGTTCATGGCGCTAATTTAGCGCCAATTCAACCCAATGTGCGAATATGAACCATGGAGCGAGAGTTATGAGCGGAAAGCACCCTGCAGATGGCAATCCAGAAGATGCCAGTGAACGCGAATTAATCGATCTCGAATTTCAATCTATGGTCGAAGGGTTATCACTCGATGAATCCGCACCAACATCGTATTTAGATGAGTTAGATAACTTTGAAGACCACAACCGGTTTCGCGCACCGACTCCACCTAAAGTTGGACTGCGAAAAAGTTTAAAGCGAGCCATAAGTGCAATAAAAAATTGGAAGAATGGTCCGACTTTTCGCGACGATGATGGTGTCTCACTTTAATTTCTAGATTTAAATTCAAGATCTAAATTCTGGATAGGTCTGCAACCCCTACAAGTCCAGCATTATTTCCGAGTTCGGCTGGAACGATATCTGGATATGGATGCTTACCGGAGAATGGAATCAATCGCAGCGCCGCTTCACGAGTTGGTCCTAAGAAAATTTCTCCAGCATCAATTACGCCTCCGCCGAGAACGATGCAAGATGGATCGATAACTGCACATAGCGATGCGATGCCTGCGCCGAGATAACTTGCCATCGTGCTAAAGGCAGCGAGTGCGACTGGATCTCCTTCGCGCGCAGCTTCAGTAATGTGATGGCCCTTTAAGCCTTCTAGAGTGCCATCGCCCCTTGCCAACAAGTTTCTTGCTAAATCTGGACTGGCATTGATCGCTTCACGAGCATGGCGCATCAGGGCTGAACCAGAAGCGTATTGTTCAAGGCAACCACGAATTCCGCACCCACATAGATGACCATCCGGAATTAAACGAAGATGGCCCAACTCAGCGCCAATACCAAAGGCGCCTCTAAATAGAGCTCCCCCAAGAATTAACCCGCCGCCAACTCCAGTTCCTAAGGTCAACAACATTAAATCTTGACGACCGCGACCTGCACCAAATTTAAATTCTCCCCAAGCCGCAGCATTGGCGTCATTTTCAAGAACGATTCGCTTCCCGATTATCTGAGTTAACTCTTGATCAAGATTTACGCCATTCCAACCAGCGATATTTGGTGTGGCTAGAATCGTTTGCCGGTCAGATGAGATAAAGCCCGCTGCGGAAACTCCAATCGAAGCAACTGGGTATTTCTTAGAAAGTTCCAGTGCAACATCTGCGATCGTTTGGGTAAGAGCGCTACCGCCTTCGCGAGGTGTTTCGCGGCGAGTCGTCTCTAAAATTTCGCCAGTTTCAGTGACTACACCGCCCAGCACCTTTGTGCCGCCGACATCAATTCCGATCGTATTGGTCATTAATAGATTAGAAAAAGCTGCGCGCTTCTTCTTTAACCCTCAATATGTTCTTTCAATTGTTTAAGCGCAGAATCAATTGTGGATTTCTCTTGCTTTGCAATCATCATCGCGGGAATAGGCATTGATAGACCAACTGATAACTCGTAAGTAACCGAAGTCGTATCTGCATCCAAACTCTTCAAAATATAGGCGCCATCCATCTTGGTTAGCAGATTGGCATCTTCTAGCGAGAAGGTAACTTTGCTGGGAGCTTCTGACCATTCGAAGTTTAGAGTTACAACATCTTTCACCGCTCCGGCATCTACCGACAGGCTCGCCTTGGTTGCGCGACCATTTACGTCGCTTTCCAAAACGTCAACCTTTTTAAATGCGCCCGACCATTCAGGGTATGAAGCGATCGCGAATAGGGTCGCTGCTACCTGATCCAGAGGGGCGTCAATTGTGATTGTTGAACTGCTCATGTTGCTCATGGTTTAAGGCTACCTGCAAAAGCGCTTGGAAAAACTACATGGCAGCCTCTCCCCTTTTTTCAGGGTGGGCGCTAGCGTTAGCGCCATGAACGAGATCACAATTCCACCGCTAGTACCTGCTGCAACTTCGGGAAACCTCACCAATCTCATCGCCGAGCGCGCGTGGTTCGAACCAAACCGAACAATGCTCTCTCGCCCTCTTGGCGATGGATGGCAGAAAGTTTCAGCGCAAGAGTTAGAGGCAGAAGTTCGCGCAACCGCGAAAGGATTAATTGCTGCTGGAATACAAATTGGTGATCGCGTCGCAATCATGGCGCGCACTCGCTACGAGTGGACGATTCTTGATTTTGCCATCTGGTTTGCCGGTGGTTGCGTTGTTCCAATCTACGAAACATCTTCTGCCGAACAAGTTGATTGGATCTTGAGCGATTCGGGTGCCGTGGGTCTAATTGTCGAAACCCCTAGCCATCGTGAATTGGTAAATCCGGTACTCCCATCGCACACCAAGCATGTCTGGACTATGACCGAAGATGTGCTTGCAGTGCTCGCAACTGCTGGAGCACACGTCGGAGATGACGAGATTGATCGTCGCCGCAACGCGCTTCTTCCAGATACTTTGGCGACTCTTATCTACACTTCTGGAACAACTGGAAAGCCAAAAGGTGTACAACTAACTCACGGAAACTTCTTATCTGAGTGCGGCAACGTTGTAGAAGGAGCAAGCGACCTCTTCTTAAAACCAAATGGGTCGACCCTTCTCTTCCTTCCCGTGGCACACGTATTTGGTCGCATGGTTCAAATTGGTGCGATACGTGCCGGACTGCACCTAGCCCATTGCAGTGATCCAGTTGGACGATTGCAACCAGACTTGGCTTCCTTTAAACCAACTTTCGTGCTCGCAGTTCCGCGAATCTTTGAAAAGGTATACAACGGTGCGGAAGCGAAGGCAGATGCAGCGGGCAAAGGAAATATTTTCCGGAAAGCCGCTGAAGTTGCAGTTGCTTACAGTGAAGCGATGGATAAGCGAGGATTTAATCCACTCCTCTCCTTAAAGCATGCGCTCTTTGACAAACTCGTTTACTCAAAGATCCGCGCCGCTTTAGGTGGCAATGTCGAAGCCGCTATTTCAGGTGGTGCACCGCTCGGAACACGCCTCGGTCACTTCTATCGCGGCGCTGGCGTAACTATTTATGAAGGTTACGGACTTACCGAAACAACAGCCGGCGCAACTTTGAATATCACTGGCTCTTTAAAAGTCGGCACCGTAGGAAAGCCAATTCCAGGTACATCAATCAAGATCGCCGATGACGGTGAGGTTTTGATCAAAGGTCCAATCGTTATGCGTGGATATTGGCAGAACGATGCAGCAAATGCCGAAGTATTTACCGAAGACCGCTGGTTTAGATCTGGCGACCTCGGAAAGATTGATGACGACGGCTTTCTTGCAATTGTCGGCCGTAAAAAGGAATTGATCGTTACAGCTGGCGGTAAGAATGTGGCGCCAGCTGTTCTGGAAGACCGTCTGCGCGCTCATCCGCTTGTAAGTCAGTGCATGGTTGTCGGTGATAACCAACCATTTATCGCAGCGCTAGTAACTATCGATCAAGAGGCGCTTAAAGGCTGGATAGTTGCCAATAAGAAGGATGGCGCAACAATTGCGACCCTGACAAAAGACCCTGACTTGATCGCGGTGGTGCAAACCGCGGTAGATGAAGCCAACAAGGCGGTATCTAAAGCAGAATCAATCCGTAAATTCACCATCTTGCCTAGTGATTTCACAATCGCCGGCGGACACCTAACCGCGAAGCTTTCAATTAAGCGCCATGTGGTCGCCCAGGAATTTGCCAAGGAGATTGCTGAGCTATTTGCTAAGTGAGTACTCCACCACGTCTTGCACTTGCCCGAGATATTCACGATGGCATAGCTCAGGACTTAGTTGCACTTGGTTATGAACTAGATCTGCTCCTTGGAAAGAGCGAATCGACTGTCGAATCTCGACGTGAAATTCGCACTCTGCGATTTAGGGTCGACGAACTTATCTCAAAAGTTCGTCGTGAAATGTATGAACTACGTGACCCTCACGCTTTAACTCTGCAGGAAGAGCTTTCAATTGCCGCACATGAAATTTGTGGTGATCAACTCGCTAACTACGAATTAGATTCATTCGATATTCCTGTTTCAATTCAAGGTGATTTGAAATCGATTGCAATTGAACTGCTACGCAACGCCAAGTTTCACTCTAGGGCTAGCCAGATTGAGTTCATTCTGCGCGCCATAGAAAATCGCACCTACCTAGAGGTTCGCGATAACGGAGTTGGAGGTGCCAAAGTGGATATTTCACGTCTGGGTCTGGTTGGAATTAGAGAGCGAGTCCAAGCGCATAATGGGGGCTTTGAAATCACAAGCAGCGAAAAAGGAACATCTATAAAAGTATATTTGTGAAATCGCTTTCTTATCTTCCTCGGGTTTTGATCGTTGATGATCATGCTGCGGTTAGAGCGGGGATCGCCCAGGCGTTAAGCAACGCAGCTATGGAGCGTTGTGGCGAGGCAGCTTCGTATAACGAAGCGTTGGCCCAAATCGCTCATACCAATCCGGATGCCATAGTTGTGGATATTCAACTTCCCGATGGAAGCGGTCTGGACTTAATCCGTTGGATTCGAAAAAATTCAAAGCAAATTGCCATTGTAGTGCTTACCATGAGCGATAGCGATTCTGATTTAGTGGCAGCTATGAAATCAGGAGCCAGCGGTTTCGTCAGAAAGAGCGACCCACTTCCGGAGGTAATTTCAATATTAAAACGTGCTATTGCATCTCCAAATTCATTCACTGCAAGTGGACTAGCCAGCGCGCTCAAATCGGAGAGCGCACAAGATCTGCTAACGCAACGTGAAATTGAAGTTTTGAGAGCGCTTTCGCTAGTTGGTGATATCGCATCTCTTGCTAAGAATATGAATATCGCAGAATCAACTTTTAAAACTCATACCAGCGCTATCTATAGGAAGCTGGAAGTACCTAACCGGGCAAGTGCAATTAAAATTGCTCGTGATTTCGGAATTATTTAAAGAGCGCGTTAAATTCTGCCGCCCAAATATCCCAGCGCCATTTATCGTGAATCCATTTTCTGCCAGACTCGCCCATCGCTCTGGATTTTTCCGGATCAGCCAACATCGTATTTACAGCGCGAACAACGTCGCTCACTTGAGTTCCATCAACCGTTAATCCAGTTACTCCCTCAATCACCGCATCAGGCGCTCCCCCAGATTTACCTGCGATAACAGGAAGCGCACACGCACTGGCCTCGAGATAAACGATGCCCAGACCTTCGACCTCTAAACCGGCTAAACGTGAGCGCGACGGCATAACAAATATGTCTCCGGCGCAAATATATCTCGGTAGATCGCGGTATTGAATTCGCCCAATAAAGGTGATGGCTTTAGTGACTTTTAAATCGGTGGCGAGTTTTTCAAGATGCGATCTATAAGGACCCTCGCCAACTAGTAAAAGGTGTGCAGAAGGATGCATCTGCAAAATTTTGGGCAGCGCTTGAATCAAAATATCTTGTCCTTTGCGATGAACTAAGCGTCCTACACTCACAATAACTTTCTTCTCGGATAATCCAAGTTGTGAACGTATCTGGCTTGAGCTTGGCGTTGGCAGAAAATGAGAGGTATCTATTCCAGGTGCAATCTTCACCATCGCATTTTTAGCTTTAGTTGAAAGCACTTTCGATATCTCCTCGCGCGTAAAGTCACCAAGATAGGTCAAATGATCTACATGCTTTCCAATAAAGGATATTGCTGCCGAAAAGGGCCACAACTTGGCCCACCAAACTTCATGCCCGTGAGTTAAAGCGATTATTTTGGTAACGCCATTTCGGCGTAACCCTTTAGCAAGAACTCCTAACGGCGCGGCGGCGCCGAAAAAGGCTCTCTCGATATTTCGAGTGCGCACTAATTTGATTACGGCTCGCGCCACGCGTGGAGTTGGAAGCAAAATCTTGGAGCGATCTCTAATAACTTCCACGCCAAATTTTTCTAGCCAATCGCGATCGTAACTAGCGGTATTCTCTTGGGCCGATGTATAAACGATTACCGACCCTTTAGGCATGCGTTCGATTAAGCCGATTACGAAGGTTTCGATCCCGCCGGCACGCGGACCAAAGTCGTTAGTTATGCAGAGAATTTTCATATTTGAGTAGTTAGAGTCTGCGCGCGCCGACAAAAGGTTTACGGCCCAAGTTTGATGCTTCGGCTACTTTCACGCGTGAACCCGAACGAGGAGCGTGCACCATCTTGCCGCCACCTAAATAAATTCCGACATGCGATATGGGGCGACCAAAGAAGACAAGATCACCTGGCATTAGATTGGCGCGTTTTACCGGTCTTCCATAACTGTATTGCGCGCGAGCAGAGTGCGGCAATGAAACTCCGGCGGCTTCGTAGGCACGCATCGTTAAACCAGAACAATCCCAGTAAGTCATACCTGCAGCCCCGAAGACATATCGGTCGCCGATCTGTTTAAGAGCAAATTGCAACGCTTTTCCAGCGCGACCTGAAACTCCGACGGCGCTCTTTGCCGCAGCAAGTGAAGATGCTTGATCGGCATCTTCTTCTTCTTGCGCCAGCTTTGCCAGACGTTCGCGGTCTTCCTTCTTTAATTTTGCCAGCAAAGCTTCGGCTTCGGCCAACTTAGCAGTTGCGCGGGCACTCTGCGCCGCCAACTTTTTTTGCGTCGCTACTACCAAAGATAACTTGTCATTTACCGTGAGCGATGTTGCAGTAAGGCGTTGTTTCGCGGCCTGAAATTTACGTAACTCAACTGATTTCTTGCGAGTGATTGCTTCTAGAGAACCCGCCGCAGCGAGGTAGAGAGTTGGGTCTGAAGAGAATAGGAGCTCTAGGCTTTGGCTAAGTCCACCGGTTTTAAATTGTTCAACTGCGATTGCGCTGAGTGATTTTGATAGCGCGTTTACGGTCTGGCCTTGTACCGCTTCTTTAGCTTGAATTCCTTGTAACTGACGATTAAGAGAGGCTAATTTAACTTTTGCTTCTTGCGCACCTTCTGCTGCAGTCGTCGCCTCTTCTTCGAGTTGGCGCACCTGCGCCTGAACCTGCGCCAGCGTTTGAGCAGCGTTAGCGTTGGGAGCAGAAAATAGTGGCGCCAATATTGCCAAGATGGCGGCAATAACCGTTCGCTTTAGCAATGCAGCTCTCTTTAAAGACATAGGGTTAAAGGCTAACGGTGGCATTGCTGGCAACTCAAACCGAGTTAAGCGTGGCTACCTGTGAATTTATATTTTTTTAGCCTGGCTATGCGGAGTTAAAGCGCAGCGGCCGGATTATTCCGCGTGATGATAAGAGATCGATCGCCACTGCGGTGGAATCGGGAATCTCGCAGATTTGCGCGCTTTGTGATTTTTCAGGTTTTTTTAATAAGAAAGTCAGGACGCAATCGTTGCAACCGATATCGCGAACTGCACAGGTGTCGCATGTAATGATCATGTCAGACACGATAGATCTCGCCACTGACATCATCGCCCGCCCTGCGCTTTGAGAGATAGCCTTTTCGCCATGGCGGTCTACGCAACTCTGGTCATAGGAAGCGATGGCTCAACTTCTAAGAATGGTTCATCCCGGGAGATCTCAAGCGGCACCGATCGCAACGAATTTCTCGCCCGTCGGCGCGACGTCGATTTCATTTTGATCGGCGGAGAAACCGCACGCTGCGAGCCTTACCACCGCACCCCGGTCCCAGTCGTGGTGGCCTCGCGTTCAATGGTCAATGCACTGACCGATAATCGCCACGCGTATTGGTGGAATTGCTCGCCATTGGAGGCGTTGCATCGTGGAGTTAAGAAATTTGGTAACAACGTCTTAGTCGAAGCTGGCGCCAGCTTCATCTATGAATTGATTGAAGCTCGTGCGTTAGATGGAATTTACCTAAGCATCACTACCAGCAGCGCAGGTGAAAAGCGGATTGACTATCAAGAGTTAATTGAAAGATTCTCGGATATCACGGTTAGAGAATTTGAAGATACAAAATTTATAACCGCTAAAACGCTGAAATAATTGCGACGCCAGCAACTGCAGCGGCTACGCCAATGTATTGCACTTTATGCAAACGCTCGTGCAGAAATTGGAATGCGAGCAAGGCGGTAAAGATCGGATAGAGCGCGCCCAACACCATTGCCAAAGTCAGATTACCCTTTGTGGTTGCAACTCCCAAAAGTAAGTTAGCCAAAAAATCTGCGCAACCAATAAAGATCAAAACTGGGCTCTGTTTAAATGAGAGCCCACCCAAAGTTCTATATTTAGCAAATATCCCTAAGGTTACAAAGAGCGTCGTTGTGCGCATCATCACCATTGTCATGAGTGCGCTTGTCTGTGAACCAATCGACATAAAAGTTAGCGCTGTACCAAAGCCGCCTGCTGCACCAAGAGCAAGAAGTAATGGTTTAATCGGCAGTCCGTGTGATAATTCTGGGCCGCTGGCTAAGAAGGCGCCAACTACCGCAAGCGCTGCACCAACACTCAAAATTAAGGAGAGGCGATCGCCTTTAAAGAAGAAAGCGTAGCCAACTGGAATTAGCGCGCTCAAACCGCTAATTGGTGAAACAACACCCATCCGTCCAGTTGAAAGTCCGGCGTATAAACAAATCAAACCTAAATATCCTAAAACTCCCGCCATCGCACCAGGCAGGAAATATCCATTAGACCCAAAAGCTGCTGCAGAAAAATCACCAGAGACAATTGCTAATAAAACACCGAAGACTAGGCCGATCGCTTGGGTAACTCCTAAGACGGCAATTGCGGGATAGCTTTTACTTAACTTGCCACCGTAATAGTCAGCAGTCCCCCATAAGACGCTTGATAAGAGCGCAAGAATCGTTGTCATGACGGTAAGAGTACACATTGGATGAAGCCCCCTTGCGCCCCGCCTCCCACTTAAAGTGGCGCCCTATCTTTAGAATTGAGCAGTGGAACTAAATCAGTTCAATCACATGATTGAACATTTGCGCACCGTTACTCCTCGCGCAGAAATAATCTTGGAAGAAGTTCCCGCTCCTCAAAAATTGGCCACATACTCTTTTGCCTTTACCGCAGATGTATCAAATGGCCTACTTGGCGATGATGAAGATGAGATTGCCTCGGGACGATTTGTTCTTCTGCACGAGCCAGGTGGGCAAGATACCTGGGAAGGTGAATTCCGTTGCGTAACATTTTTAAGCGCAGCTGTTGATGAAGCCATGCAAGATGATCCGCTATTGCCTGAAGTTGGCTGGTCTTGGTTACTCGATTCACTCTCCGCTGCTGGTTGTGAATTTAACGCTCCAAGTGGGACCGTTACTCGAGTTTCGAGCGCTTCATTTGGAAAACTCTCACCGCGCAGCGATCAATCAGAGATTGAAATTCGCGCCTCTTGGAGTCCGATCATAAAAGAGAGCGCAGAGATGGTCAGCCACATAAACGCTTGGTGCAACCTCCTCGGTGAAGTTGCCGGCCTGCCTCCGATAGTTGAAGGCGTCGCTCCAATTTCTGCCGCGCGTCGTCGCGTTTAAGTTAATTTAAATGGTTGAAGAAAATTCTGCTTCGGCAGAGAGCGCTACACCTGTAGCCATCGCTACTCCATTACTGGCGCCCGCAGATGGCATCCCACCAGTCGTAGATACCGATCAAAGATTTGAAGCCGCTCTTTCCCAACTCGCTGCTGGGCACGGACCATTCGCTGTGGACGCCGAAAGAGCATCAGGCTATAAGTACAGCGCCCGGGCATATCTAATTCAGATAAAGCGCGAGGGTGGCGGCCTGCATTTAATTGATCCAATTCCATTCGGCCCAAACCATAAGTATTTTCAAGCGTTAAATGAGTTACTTCAAAGCGATGAAGTAATTTTGCACGCGAGCACTCAAGATCTGCCTTGCCTGCGCGAACTTGGATTAAATCCCAGCAAACTCTTCGACACTGAACTCGGCGGAAGAATTGCTGGTCTACCGCGCGTGGGCTTAGGCCCGCTTCTGGAATCTCTGATCGAGGTTTCGCTAGCTAAAGAGCACTCTGCGGTTGATTGGTCACAACGTCCGCTGCCGCAAGATTGGTTAAATTACGCCGCACTCGATGTTGAACTCCTCATTGAACTTCGTAATCAGATGTATTCAATCCTAGAAAATTCTAATAAGTTGAAATGGGCGCTTGAAGAATTTCAATCAATTCTTAACGCTCCTGCTCCCCCACCTCGCGTTGATCCGTGGCGACGTACTTCTGGAATGCATAAGATAAAAAAGCGCGATCAACTCGCTATCGTGCGAGCGCTCTGGACCGTTCGCGCAGAGATCGCCCAAGAAGCAGATATCGCACAAGGACGTTTGTTATCTGATGCAGCAATTGTCGAAATCGCAACCAAAGCGGTGGAAAAACCGATTGCAACCAAAAAGGCTTTGGAGAAAATTTTACGTCCGCTTGGCTTGCGAGCGCGCTGGATGGAGAATTCTGCGACCTGGATCAGCGCAATAACCGATGCGCTGGCTCTGCCTGAATCCGAGTGGCCGCCGGTGCGTACCGAGAGCGATGCGCTGCCACCGATCAAGATTTGGCGCGAGCGCTTTGCGCAGAAATACGCTCCGCTTACACACGCTAAGGCCAATATTCAGGCCAAGGCCAATGAGCTGGCCATCCCCTTTGAGAACCTCATAACCCCTGAATATGTGCGCCGAATCTGTTGGAACGCGCCTAAAGCAGGCGTGGCAGCCGCGCTGCAGGCTCTCGGAGCCCGGCAATGGCAGATTGAGATCGTTGCCCCCATCCTAGAGGCAGCCTTACTTGAAACGGAGCCGCTCGAACTACCCGAAACGGATACCCCAGAACCGACTGAGGTGTGAGGAATTACGCAACATTTAAGTTGCGTAAATAGGTCGCTAGTTCTAGATTTGGCACATGCTCAGCACCTTCATCATCGCCTTGCGCGAGGGCCTGGAAGCCGCACTTATCGTTGGAATTCTCGTCGCCTATGTGGTGCGCACTGAACGTCGCCACCTCCTAAAGCCGCTCTGGACTGGCGTTGGCGTTGCAATATCCGCCAGCCTTTCGCTAGGCGCTGTTCTCTCATTTACATCTGCAGAACTAACAGATCGCGGTGAACAGTTATTCGCAGGAGTTACATCATTGATCGCAGTAGGGCTTGTTACCTGGATGGTCTTTTGGATGAAGCGCACCGCGCGCACCCTGCGCAACGAACTTCACGGAAAAGTAGATAACGCCATCATGGGCGGGCCATTAAGCCTTGCTTTAGTGGCTTTTTTCGCAGTTGCCCGTGAAGGTTTAGAAACAGCGCTGTTTATTTACACAAACTTTAAAACAGTTGGCGCGGCATCTACCGCAACAGTTGGCTTAATTCTCGGTCTCGCACTTGCAGTTGCTCTCGGTTATGCAATCTATAACCGTTCGGTGAAGTTAAACCTCTCTAAATTTTTTACCATCACCGGAGTTGCGTTGGTTATCGTTGCAGCCGGAGTTCTCTCTTACGGTGTCCACGAATTCCAGGAGCTTGGTTGGCTACCAGGGGCGGATGATTTCCTATGGGATGTAACTCCTTGGATCGCTAAGGAATCAATCCTTGGCTCGCTACTAGGCGGAACTATCGGCTTTGATACAACTACCTCCATCGTCCAATTCATCGCTTGGGCCGGCTATCTCGTGGCAGTTCTTGTGCCATACCTAGCCAAGGCAAAGCCAGCAGTTGTCGTAGCTGAGCGAGTAAAGGTTTAACCTCTCGCCTGTTCCGCTTTCGCCTACTGGCGAGTAACCTTTCTCCATAGCCCGCACTCAAGGCAAAAGAGAAAGAGTTCATCATGTCTCGTACCGTTGTTCTAGTCGATGCTGTTCGCACCCCATTTGGAAAAGCCGGAAGTATGTACTCCGGTACTCGCGCCGATGATCTGATGGTGCGTGCCATGCGCGGATTATTAGAACGAAATCCAAAGGTTTCACCAGATGCGATCGAGGATGTAGCTATCGCTGCAGCGACACAGACTGGTGATCAAGGAATGAACCTTGGTCGTAGCGCATCTCTTCTCGCCGGTCTTCCAATCACAGTTCCGGGTTATTCAGTTGATCGCTGGTGTGCTGGAGCGATGACCGCGATGACTTCGCTTGCTGGTGCAATCGCCATCGGTTCAATTGATATTGCTATCGCAGGCGGCGTTGAACATATGGGCAATCACCCAATTGGCGATGGCATTGATCCTAACCCAAGATTTCTTGCAGAAAAGATTGTTGATCAAGATGCGCTCGCGATGGGTGCAACTGCCGAACGTTTACATGATCGCTTTCCGCAATTAACTAAAGAGCGCGCCGATCGCTATGCCTATAACTCACAGATGAAAACTGCCGCGGCTTACGCTGCTGGAAAGATTCAACGCGATTTGATTCCAACCGCGGCGCGAATTCCTGAGATGGGTTGGGCAATTGCAACTGTTGATGAACCACCACGTCCAACAACAACTATGGAGGGTCTGGCAACTCTTAAGACGCCGTTTCGTCCAGCCGGTCGCGTAACACCTGGAAACTCATCTGGCTTAAACGATGGTGCAACCGCGGCGATTTTAGCTAGCGAAGAAAAGGCTAATGAACTCGGATTAACTATCAAGGCAAAACTAGTGTCATATGCCTTTGCAGGTGTTGAACCAGAAGTTATGGGTTACGGCCCAGTTCCTTCAACTATTAAAGCGCTCGCTAAAGCTGGATTATCAATATCTGATATCGGAGCCTTTGAAGTTAATGAAGCATTTGCGGTGCAAGTAATTGCCTTTCTTGATCACTTTGGAATCGCAGATGATGATCCACGTGTAAATCCTTACGGTGGTGCAATTGCAGTTGGCCATCCACTTGCTTCATCCGGAATCCGTTTGGCGCTTAACCTAGCGCGCGCCTTTGAAGAGCGCGCCGAAGTCCGTTACGGCCTAACAACCATGTGTATTGGGCTAGGTATGGGCGGCACTGTTATCTGGGAGAACCCACACTTTTCAGGAGGAGCAAAGTAATGTCCACCGAAATCAAACTTCCTGAGGGCGCTCCTGAAGAAGTTGTTACAAACGCACTTGTTCGCGATGTTGATCTAACTCCATTTGGTTTTGCTGGATCGCTGGCGCTAATCACTTTAGATAACGGACTTGATCACACCCGCCCCAATACCTTCGGTCCACAATCACTTCAAGCCCTTGATGCGGCAATCACCGATGCGATTGGTCGTTCCCCTGCGGCAATCGCAATTACCGGAAAGCCATTTATCTTTGCCGCCGGTGCCGATCTATCAGCTCTTTCATTCCTCTCAGAGCGTTCGCAGTCACTTGCGATCGGAAAGCTTGGACACGATGTTTTTCGACGCTTCGATGAATGTGGGATTCCTACCTTTGCATTTATCAATGGGCTAGCTCTCGGTGGAGGTCTTGAAGTTGGGCTTCACTGCAATTACCGCACTTTGGCATCAACTGCATTTACAGGACTACCTGAAGTGTTCTTGGGTTTGGTTCCGGGCTGGGGCGGCGCAACGATTCTGCCGAAGTTGATCGGTCCAGAGCGCGCAGTTCAAGTAATTATGTTAAACGCTCTAAACAACAACACGATGATGAAGGCTAAAGATGCTTTATCTCTTGGTGTAGTTGATGCAGTTTATGAACCCGCTGATTTCCTCGAGCGCTCCGTTTCATTTGCGGCCAAGGTGTTAAGCGGCGCGACTAAAGTAGAACGTAAAGATTATTCAGCAGATCCTGCTTGGGAGCAAGCTTTAGCAACTGGCAAAGCTGCGGCGCTAAAGAAATATGGCGGCGCTGAAATCGCATCTCCAATGCGTGCGCTGGAACTTATTGCCGCCGCGCGCACAAATAGCCGTAGCGCCGGATTCGACGCCGAAGATCAAGCGCTCGCTGATCTAACGATGTCCGATCCACTTCGCGCATCTCTCTATGCCTTTAACTTGATCCAGAAGAAGCGTAAGAAAGTTGAGGGTGCGCCAAAGCCCGCGTTGGGACGAAAAATCACCAAAGTTGGCGTTGTTGGCGCAGGTTTGATGGCATCACAGCTCGCACTTCTCCTGCTGCGCAATCTCAAATGCCCAGTTGTGATGACTGATATCGATCAAGAACGCGCTGATAAAGGCGTGGCCTGGGTTAAGAACGAACTTGCGAAGCTAGTTGAGAAAAAGCGCATGAGCGAAGAGTCTGCTCGCCGCTTATCACTTCTAATTAGCGGTTCTGCCGATCAAAATACTTTCGCAGGTTGTGACTTTATTATTGAAGCGATCTTTGAAGAACTTTCGCTTAAGCAAGAGCTTTTCAAAAAACTCGAAACTATCATCTCCCCTGAGTGTGTGTTGGCTACGAATACTTCTTCACTTTCCGTTGAACGAATGAGTGAAGGACTTAATAACCCAGAACGCGTAATCGGTTTCCACTTCTTCAACCCAGTTGCGGTTATGCCGCTGTTAGAAGTAGCTCGTACATCCAAGACAGACGATGCAACCACCGCCACAGCGGTTAGCGTCGGTAAAGAACTCAAGAAAACTATGATCATCTGTAAAGATGCGCCAGGATTCGTCGTTAACCGCTTACTTACTCGCTTCATGGGGGAGGTAACCGATGCCGTTGATGAAGGCACAACACCCGAAGTTGCCGATAACGCGATGCGCAGTATCGGTTTCCCGATGTCACCATTCGAACTTCTCGATCTAGTTGGTCCAGGAGTTGCTCTGCACGTCTCTGAAACCCTTCATGAAAACTTAGGGCCGCGCTATCGCATCTCACCAACGATGCAGGCGATGGTTGGTGCCAAGATTCGCAACTTCTACATCAAGGGCGCTGATGGAAAAGTCACCGCAAACCCCGAAGCCGTTGCCTTAATCAAACAAGGTGATAAACCATCTACCGCCGAACAAGTTCGCGAACGCGCATTGAAAGCGCTAGCAACTGAAGCGCGCATGATGCTCGATGAAGGCGTTGTCTCATCGGCAGCAGAAATTGATCTGTGCATGTTGATGGGCTCTGGTTGGCCGATGCATCTCGGCGGCATCTTGCCTTACTTAGATCGTGAAGGAATTAGTGAAGCGGTTTGCGGTCAGCGCTTTCATGCGCCGGGAATTGCATCTCTGCCATAGAAGATCCTGCCAGAGTTGAATCAGATTGCGAACTATTCCATTCAACGATACTTCGTGCGATGTTCTGAGTGGTAATTCCCAAATCATTAAAAATTTCAGCGCGCTTAGAATGTTCAATAAATTCCAGCGGAACACCTATTGAATTAATTGGCGTTGCCAGCCCCGCCTCACGGAACATCTCAGAGATAGAACTAGCAATACCGCCGTGCTTAATTCCGTCTTCTAGAACAACTACGCTCTTATAGCGCTGTGCCATCGTTATGATTGCCGAAGGTAATGGCTTAACCCAACGCGGGTCGATTACAGTTACTCCGACGCCTTCGCGATATGCCATGGAAGCCGCTTCTACTGCAATCGCCGCCATCGCACCAATACTTACAAGAAGTACATCTGCGCTTTCTCCGCGATATAAAACATCTATGCCATCGCGGCGTTCAAAAGCTGGAATATCGCTCTGAACTGCGCCCTTCGGAAAGCGCAGGAGTGATGGAGCGTTGGAAATTGCCACTGCTTCTCGCAAAATTTCGCGCAGCCGTGTTCCATCACGTGGCGCGCCAACATGCAAAGTTGGAACAATTCCAGTTAGGGCTAAATCCCAAATGCCATGGTGAGATGGGCCATCATCACCGGTAATACCTGCTCGATCTAATACGAAAGTCACGCCAGCTTTGTGTAGCGCAACATCGAGCAAGAGTTGGTCAAAGGCGCGATTTAAAAATGTTGAGTAAACGGCAACTACCGGGTGAAGCCCAGCAAAGGCCATTCCTGCCGCACTGGTTACCGCATGCTGTTCTGCGATTCCAACGTCGATAGTCCGTTCCGGAAATTCCTTCTCAAATTTATCTAAACCAGTCGGTCCAAGCATCGCCGCTGTAAGTGCGACGATATCGCTTCGCTCACGACCAAGTGCTACTAACTCCTCAGAAAATATTTTGGTCCAACTGGTAGCGCTCTTGGCAAGTGGTGCGCCAGTTTCTGGATCAACAACTCCGACGGCATGGAATTTCTCCGCTTCATCGGCGACTGCTGGTTGATGCCCACGACCTTTTTCAGTAATTGCATGAACTAAAACTGGTGCTCCGTATTCCTTGGCTTTTGTTAACGCCTTCTCAAGGGCGGCAATATCGTGGCCATCAATTGGCCCCATATATTTCAGGCCAAGATCCTCAAACATTCCCTGTGGTGCAACGATATCTTTAATTCCCTTTTTCATACCGTGAAGCGTTTCGTAAATAGGTGTACCGACAACAGGTGTCTTATGCAAGAACTCTTTACCCCAGTCCAAGAAGCGCTCATAGCCACGGGTGACGCGTAAAGTTGAAAGATAGGTTGCCAATCCACCGATAGTTGGCGAATAAGAACGTTCGTTATCGTTTACAACAATTACTAAATTACGATTCTCGGCCGCGGCGATATTATTTAGCGCTTCCCACGACATACCACCAGTTAGAGCGCCATCTCCCACAACGACAATAACGTGGCGATCGCTCTGTCCAGTCTGTGAAAAGCCGTAAGAAATTCCATCGCCCCAAGAAAGCGCAGTTGATGCATGCGAGTTTTCAATAACGTCATGTTCACTCTCGGCGCGATTTGGATAACCAGCGATTCCTCCGCGTTGACGCAAGCCATCAAAATCTCCCGCGCGGCCGGTAATTATTTTGTGAACATATGACTGATGGCCAGTATCAAAGAGAACAACATCGCGAGGTGAATCAAAGGTACGATGAATAGCCAGAGTTAACTCAACTACGCCCAAATTTGGTCCTAGATGCCCACCGGTCTTAGAGACTTTCTCAACTAAGAATTGGCGAATCTCGGCGCTCAACTTTTCCAATTGGGCGCGGTCCATCGCCTTTACATCGGCAGGACCTTTGATTGATTCGAGCATGTGCCTAGTCTAGTTAAGGCCTACTTTTTGCGCGATTTTTACGCGAGGCCTAAGCGAGAAGAGAGCGCAATACGTACTGCATGATCCCACCATGGCGATAATAATCACCTTCACCCGGCGTATCGATACGCACCTTAGCCGTGAAAGTTTTATCGCCCGCAGTAACCGTTACTTCCTTAGGAATACCGCCGCCATTTAGCTCGGTGATTCCAGAGATTGCAAATGTTTCATCGCCCTTAAGGGCAAGGCTCTGCGCGTTTTCGCCATCTTTGAATTGCAATGGAAGAACTCCCATGCCGATCAAATTCGATCGGTGAATACGTTCAAAGCTTTCCGCGATTACGGCGCGCACTCCAAGAAGTGCTGTGCCTTTGGCTGCCCAGTCACGTGATGATCCTGATCCATACTCTTTGCCAGCCAAGATAACCAGCGGAACACCTGCTGCTTGATAAGCAACCGATGCATCATAAATAGTTGACTGCGTACCTTTATCGAGGAAATTACGAGTAAATCCGCCTTCGACGCCATCTAGCAACATATTCTTCAAGCGAATATTTGCGAAGGTTCCGCGAATCATTACCTCGTGGTTTCCGCGACGTGAACCGTATGAGTTGAAGTCAGCGCGAGCAACGCCATGTGCCTCAAGATATTTTCCAGCCGGTGAATCCGCTTTGATATTTCCTGCTGGAGAAATGTGGTCTGTTGTAACTGAATCGCCAAGAATTGCAAGAACGCGCGCGTTTGCGATATCTGTTACCGGCTTTGGCTGTGAAGGCATGCCATCAAAATATGGCGGCTTGCGAACATATGTTGATTGCGCATCC
>Ga0214919_10001819_pt1 | contig 34317 bp, 31 predicted proteins | sample LL1503_MetaG_FD_177994 | JGI IMG/M metagenome (GOLD analysis project Ga0214919, IMG submission 177994) | Freshwater microbial communities from Lake Lanier, Atlanta, Georgia, United States - LL-1503 | ecosystem: Environmental > Aquatic > Freshwater > Lake | place: USA: Georgia | collected...
CAACGCGATGATGGCACACTCACACCCATTGGACGACGCCTAAAAGCCATGATGCAGACAATGAAGTACAATGATTCAAACCAATGGGTACGCTACATTGATAGAGACTTTATCAGTCTAGATCAACGAGCAGCCGCCAACCCTTGGGACCTTGACAAATGACCTCTGACAACACCTTACGCGACGGCATGATACACAACGCAGTGGAAAGCCGTCGTGCGGATGAAACCAAGATCATGCAAAAGGTCAACGCTGCCAATCGTGAAGCCTTTGTGCAACGCTTGCCTGGACAGTTAGAACACACCATGCGTCTTGTGATGGAACGCCTGCAACATTGTCTAAACAAGGATTCAGATACTGTGCTGAACACACCCTCAACCTGGGTGGCACAGCCGGACGAGATTGCCGCACTCAGCGCCAGCCTTTGGCATCTTGAACAGGTGCGACATTTCTGGCCCATTGATCGGATTGAATAATGCTGGATCCTGGCGTGTTGATGCGTCGTGCAGTGAGGTCAGTGTGTGATCAGCACAACCTCACTCCAGACTCACTGAGCCAATTTGACCATGTGACGCAAGAACAGTTTAGAGACTTGGCCATTGCTGTGGCGGATGACATGCAGTTCAATCAACTCAAGTACTTTAGACCATTTGATCACCAGCGTGAGTTCTTTCGCACAGTGAGTGATCGTCGAGGCATCCTGGCTGCCAACCGAATTGGTAAAACAGTGAGCACCTGCTATGAAACTGCCATGCATCTCACTGGACTGTATCCCGACTGGTGGACTGGACACAGGTTTGCCAAGCCAATCACTTGTATGGTGGCTGGTGAAGGATGGAGCCAGGTGGCCTTGGTACTACAACAAGAATTGTTGGGATCACCAGATGTCAAGTTAAGAGATGCATTAGGCACAGGCGCCATTCCCAGAGATTGCATTGTTCAAGATACCATGCGTGGTGATGGTGCCAACTGCATCGGCATTGAAATTAAACACACAAGTGGTGGTAAATCATATCTGTTGTTTGCCAACTACACACAAGAAGTGCGTCAACTGCAAGGTTTCAAACTGGACCTGGCTGTGTTTGATGAGCAGCCTCCGGATGACTTCTTTAGTGAAATTGTTACTCGAACAGCAACCACACAAGGTATGATCCTGTGTTCGTTTACACCCTTGAAAGGCCTCAATGGACTGGTATCAAAGTTTTGGAATCGTGAAGAAGGTTATGATTACATTCGTGTGTCCTGGGATGATGTGCCAGAATACGACCTATGGGGTGAACCCTTCCTACTCACGACCACGCGACGCCAACTGGAGCGAGATTATCTTCCGCACGAACGCGAGGCTCGTATGCAAGGGCGGCCTATTATGGGCAAGGGTGCTGTGTTCCAACTTCGTGACTGGCCAACCTACCGGAGTGGTTCAATTGACTTTGCCAGCATGCCCAACATACAGCGAGTGATTGCACTTGACCTGGGTCTTGTGAATGACAAAACAGTTATAAGTTTGATGTACTGGGATCCGTATGAACGCACAGCCTGGCTACATAAACAAATAGTGGTTCAAGGAGTTGAGGAAGCAATTCCCACACAGTATATCAATCATCTATTGAGACCAGAGGTTTATGGCACTCCAATTGTTCTACCTGCAGATGCAAGCACCCCAGGGCGCTACACCATGTCGAGCACAAGTATCCGAGAACTCTTCGAACAATACGAACTCAATGTTGTAGATGGCGCCATTATGAATCCACCAGACCCACAAGGTCGAGTGACCAACCACAAGTCCTACGGTATCAACCAGATGCGACAGATGTTGGAAGTGGGCAGCCTACAGGTGAATGAGAACTGTGTGGACTTCTTGCGAGAAGCCTCAAACTACTATGTGGACACACAAGGACGCTTTAGTGATCCCGACGACTGTATAGATTCATGTAGATATGCCATCCTGGCCTGCCTGCAAGGTATTGCCGAACCCTGGGACAACAAGAGCCCGGCTCAACGAATGGCTGCACAGCGAGACCGCTATGTGCGTCGCGATGATAGTTCAAAACCTGCTTGGAAGAAAGCCTACTCTGCCACATAATATGAAAACCATAGACGAATACGGACAATCCTGGAACGAAGTACCCCACGCTACACATCTCGTAGTAGTGGCAGATCAAGGTGCCACAATGCTGTGTCTAGCACACATGATGGCCATGCGCCACACCTGCGACGCAGCCGCTATCTCTGTAGAAATATACGAAATGCCCCAGGATGAAGAGCCTGTGGCTTGTCAGGCCTGTCACTTGGCAGAAGTACATCGTCCCAAGATCATACTGCATTGACCCCCCTCTTTGCCCTGACCGCTAAATAACACAACAGATTAGGAAAACCACCGTGCTGGACATAAAAAATATCACCGTTGATGACATCAACCAAAACAAGAAAATCAACGCCAACTTTGTGCGTATGAAAAATCTAATGGATGTGAAGATGGCTTCATATCTGCGTTACCTAGGAACCAAGAATGCTATCAATAGAGCAAGCGATTATCATTATCTGTGCCTTGCTGTCACTGATTCTACTGCGCCTGTAAACGGCATAGATTATATTCACCCTAGTGTGAAACCAGTAGTGGATTACGCTACTGCGGTAATTTCCAAAGGCCTAATACCCAACGGTGAAGTCAACTTTGAATTCATTGCTGATGGCGAGGACGATGAATCGGGCGCAAGACAAGCATCAAACATGGTCAGCCAAGTTATCAACGAACAGAATGATCCGCACTTTATACTCGAGCGTTGGATCATGGATGCCAACATGCACAAGAATGGCATGATGATGGTTATGCCTGTGCGTGAACCTATCACACGCTATGTGGAAACAGCGGGCACAGCAGATGAACTTCGTGCATTTGAACAACAAGCAAGTGAAAGTGGCCTAACAGCCCTGCGCCAAAGCCGTAGACGCACCAGTGTGAACCTAGAGGCTGTGATGGCCGAAGTTCAACAACTGCTGGGCGAGCACAAACAAGAACATGTGCAGGGCATGATTGATCAGACTATTCAAAGTCTTGGTGAAGAACAGGACATGGAAGCCATGATGTCCACCATGCAAGAAATGCAAGCGTCGGATGTGGAGGGTCAACAAGACATTCTCAATGACGCCATCAACCGCAACACAATCTACACAGCCAAATACAAACTCACTGGCTACAATTTAAGAATCAAGTTCAACCCCATTGCCCAGCACTACTGGATCTGTGATCCCACAGTGGCTGAAATGCGTGACCAACCCTTCTGTGGCTACTATGACCCTATGACCATTCAAGAAGCCGCTGAACTGTATCCAGGCATTGACCTAGATGAGTTCTCAGTACATGCCGAATACAACATGAACGGTGCGTACCAAGCAGGTTCAGTACTAAACAACTTGGCCATACACGCTAGAGACAGTGTGCCTGTTATGGGCATACCGGTCAACAGTTCTGCATCAGCAGATCCTTATTCAAGACAAGTGTCAATTGTCACAGTATGGAACAGATACGACATTGATGGTGATGGTGAATTAGAGTTGGTGGAGTTAATTTACTCTGGCACATATATTATTTCAGCCCGCGAAGTGGAATTTATCCCAGTGGCCAATATGTGTCCAAAACCCTTGCCCGGCAACTTCTATGGTATGAGCATTGCAGAGAGTGTGATCCCAATGCAGGAATACAACACCAGTGCCGCACGAGCAGAAATACAATTGGGCTTGTTAACAGCCACACCGCGTATTGGTGTCAAGCCCGATCGATTAGACTTTGAGATGTTGCAGGATGGTGAGAGTGCAATCTTTATCCTAGACTCTAAGTTTGATCCCACCAAAGACATCTACCAGTTGCCTCCTCCCTCGGGCAACCTGCAGTTCCTGGAAGTGGCTATGAATCGTATCCAACAAGATACAATGGCCATGGTAGGAATGACCACGCCACAAGATGTGTTCAACCCAGAAGTGATGGCTCCTGGCAATTCAGGCATTAAACTTCAGATGGCCTTGACACCTAACCAGATCATTCAAGACAACACAGTGCGTAATTCAGCAGATGGCCTAAAAGAAGCCATATGGTTGGTCTGGCGTACCCTGATACAATACGGTGATGACTACGGCGTCAAGAAACTGGCAGCCAAGTTCCACCCAGACTCCAAGCCTGTGTTCATTGACTACCAGGCCTGGGACGACATGAACTTCTGTGACCGCAAACAGATCCATATGGAATTGGCGCTGGGCATGATGAGCCAAGAAAATGCACTGGGTCGCTTGCAGATTATTCAGAAGTGTCAGACAGATCTATACACAATGACACAGGGCATGGCACAGTCTGGCACACTAACACCAGAAATCTACAACAAGGTCAAGAAACCTTTTGCAGATACCCTGTATGTGCTGGGTGTGAAAGAAGCCGACACCTACTTGCCAAGTGATGATGAAGTCAAACAAATGATCACTCAAGGTCAAGAGGCAGCCAAAGGCCGTGAACCTTCAGCAGAAGACAAGAAGCGCCTGGCTGATGCTGGACTGGCACAGGCCAAGACTGAACAGATCAAGGCTGAAATGACCGGAGAAGATGCAGAATCGCAACTGGACTTCATGGCAGTTGCTGCCGGCAACCCCAAGGTATACAACTAACACAGCAATTACTATAAGCGTGTGACTTTTTTAGACAGGAATAGATATGATAGAAACCGAAACAGTGGAGAGTTTCAACACGAGACTCACTGTAGACACCTCAAATGTCAAGCGACTAACGCCATCACAGCGTGATCAGGTCAAACATTATGGTTCACAAGCAGAGGCCTTGATCAAAAATCGTGAACTGGCCATGTTTGTGCATCACTACAAGTTTGAACTGGCAGACATGCTGGTGGGTGTTACTGGACACACCGAAGCAGACAACCAACAACGCATAGCCATTGCACACCAACTCACAGGCATTGACCAATTTGTCACCAGCCTGCGACGAGCCGTGTATCAAAAAAACAAAATGATTGCTTTTGAGTCACAACCTGAAGCACCAAATACCGCCTTTTCTTAAACACCCACTAAATAAACACACGATGGGTAACCTTTTGGGCCCTGTCAACAATTAGGAAAACATATGATGACAGCGATCACGCCTAATGCCCCCGAGGGCACGGCCAATGACACAAGCGCAGTTCCAAGTTTGGATTCAATAGCACAGAAAATGGCCGCAATGCGTAACCAAGTTCCTGCTACCGAAACGACTGCAACAGGTAATGTGGAGAGTGAGGCAGAAGCCACAAGCCCTGTAACACCAGAAGTGTTAGAAGATGAAACCGACTATGTATCGGATGATGCCGGCACTGAAGAGGACACCGCCCAGACTGAGTCTGTAAGCGACCCAGACGCAGACACCAGCGAAGAGACGATTGACTTTATTGAATTTGCAGAGACGAACCCGAACGCCAAGTTCAAGTTCACACGCAACGGCAAAGAAGTTGTTATCGACGCTAAAAAAGCCGCCAGCATCCTGGGACAGGGAGGTGCCATACATGAAGAAGCACGCCAGTTAAAGGTCGAGCGAAGCGAGTTTGATGAGTATCTCAAAGAACAACGGGCACAGCAAGAAGGTTTAACACTGGCTATGGAGTTTACGGTCCAACCGCAACTGCAGAAGGCTTATGATGAGATTGTGAAAACGCAGGGTTATCAAACTGTGTTCCACCAACAACTTGCAGCCACGCAAGACCCAGGCACTAGAGCCAGGATCGAAGCCAGCATGCGACAGAATGAATCTTACATTCAGTCACAGCAGGGAGTTATTGGACAGTTGAAACCAGCAGTGGATCAGTTCCGTCAGATACGCAGTCAGCAGGTGCAGGAAGTTTTGAACAACAACCGCAAACAGTTCCAGGACAAAGATTTGAAAAACGAATATGTGTTCAACGAACTGCGCGACAAGGTGATCAAGATTTGGCCCCAAGCCCGTAGCGAGATGATCCCCGGCATACCCAATATCGATTTGATATCGTCAGATGAAAACTTGTTGAGTCTTGTGAGAGATGGTCTAAAGTACCGTAGCAAGCCAAGCACACGACAGGCAGGATCCAGTATCGCACAATTAACTCAGCGTAGAGGCAACACTCAGGGCAATCGTTCTGAAGGCAACCTTGAAAAACTTCGTGAAGCAGCCAAGGCCGGTGATAAAAAAGCCGGAGACAATCTCTTAGTGCAACGACTCAGTCAGATTCGTGGCTCAAGAGGTGGTAGATAATAGCCCTATTCAAGGAGAATAACATGGCAGAAATTACAACCAGTCAAATTGGTAATGGTACAACCGCATACGGTTCAGATATCGTTGTCAAAGACTTAGACTTAGATGTGTCCAACCGCGTGAAGGACGATACACCTGTACTAAACATGTGTATGAGCAAAAAACGCAAGGTAAACTCAACACTCCCATTGTGGACTGATGACATTTATCGCTTGCCTTCAGCACAAGCCGTGCAAGAAGGTGCCGCAGTCTCAACAAGCAACGCAGAATCCAATTCGCGTTACAACTTGGGCAACTACACACAGATTTTCCAAACAACAATCGCTGCCTCTGGTACTGCTCGTGCTGTTATGCAATCTGGTGGTGATCCACAAGCATATCAAGAAGTCAAGCAATTGATCGAATTGATGTTTGATGTGGAACAACAACTTGTTCGCGGCGACCAAATCGGTACTCAGTACTCAGGTCAAGCCGGTACAGCGATTACCAACCCTGGCACAAGCCAAACAGGTGGTCGTCGTATGGGTAGTTTGAATGCATTCGCAGGCACATTGAGTTTTAACCCAAGTGCCAACGCAGCCGCAAACATCACCACAAACACCAACAACGCATCCAGCGATAGTTCAACAGCCAATGTGGGTAACCTGAACATTCAATCCAATGGTACACAGTTCTACACTGGTACATTTGTGAACCAGACTTTCCAGCCTGTGATTTACAAGCAATTGGTCACCACTGCTGAACAGCGTTACAATGCCAAGATCCGTACAATGGTTGTGCCAACATCATTGCGTACCATGATCTCTGACAACATTGTTAACAGTAACACCAGCATCAACCGTCGTAATGTGGAGCGTGGCGACACGATCCAAACTTATGAAGGTGACTTCAACTACACATACGAAATCTATGATTCCTGGATCATGGACCAGTCAGGTGTAAGCAACCAAATCTACTTCTTGAATGAAGATGTGTTGCAATGGGGTAGCCTACGCGATCTTGGACCCAACAACGAAGTGTTCTCAAACGCTGACGCTAGTTTGGATCAGTTCTTGCTTGAAGGTACATTGATTGTGCGTAACCCAGCAGGCGTTGGTGTTCTTAACAACATCAGCACCACAGGTGCCGCAGTATCAGCACCTCGTACAAGTACATTTGTATCTCGTACCAACTCAGGTGCTGGCTCAACTTACTAATCATAAGTTTTGTCAAAACAGAAAGGCTCTTCGGAGCCTTTTCTCTTGGGCTTTCTGGCCCTATTTACAGGTGCCGCTAAATACTTGATGAGTCAAGATCTTAACCAACCCGAATACCTAGACAACACCGATCCAGAGAAAAATTATGACTATCAGCGTCAGGATCATGGTGGCACAATTACCAACCACAACGGCATGGCAGATGCCTTGCTAAAAAACGACAAATTGTATCGTAGCATGAAGGGCGACTGGAGCCGCACAGACTGGAACAACAGCAAGAATATCAAGATCACAACTGGTCGTGAAGATGGCAAGTTCTATATCCGTCGCGAGCAAATGAACGCAGAAGCAGTGGCACGCCGCTGTCAAGAATACCGCAAAGCAGCCGAAGCAGGCTATCCTGATCCCTTAGCACCCATCATGCCCGACGGCACACTGGGCTGGAAATGGATGGACTTGCCCAATGTTGTAAGCATCCGTATAAGCGATCAATACTTTGGTGGCATGCCTTGGTCAGCAATCAAACATGATCGTGTGCTCAAAGCACAATTCTACAGAGTGGTGCAACAAGAATGCCCACAGTACATTTGTTATCCAGGTGGCCGACTGCCTATCCCAATTGATGTTCCGTATCCTGCCAAGGCTGGTGAACAAAAGTTCTTTAAAGGACATACCATATGAGTTTCCAAATCCCCACAGGCACAGCCCTGGTTGACTTTTTGAAAGATTTCACAGGATCGACCAACACTGACGAAATCAAACAGTGTATCTATCTTGCTGAACTGTCAATGCGTAACATTGAACTGCCAGCCCTGCGCTCGGATCCATATGCGGCCGAAAACATTGGTACTGCCAATGCACTGGGACAGGTTCCTATTCCAGCAGACATGAACAAGCCAATCTTGTTCTTCAAACAAGGCTCACCTGGTGGTGGCACTTCAAGCCAAACAGGTCCTTGGATTGTGTATGACCGTATTGGTGACAGAGATATCATCACACAGAGCATGATTGCTCAGTTGTATCTTGCTCCTGTGAATGTGCCTGCTGTTATTCGCGGCAAATTCTCAGAAGTTTATGACTCTTATCAATTCCTACCCTGGGTTGGTGAAGGTGCCTTGATCAACTTGTACTACTACAAGGCCTGGCCCTTGTTGTTCTCACCTGTGGATGACACAGTTATTTCAACCACAGGCACAGTGGGATCAATCTCTGGTGCAGGTCCCTGGACAGCAACTATAACAGGCATGAGCACCACAGCAGGACTTGCTGTGGGCGATGTGATCACTGCCACAGCAGGCACAGGCACATTAGGTGGTGGTGCAGGTGTGCGCACTGTGGCAACCATACCTGGCAACACATCAATAACATTCACCAGCACAGGTGGCACCACACCCACAGCCGGCACAGTTACCAATGTAAAACTCACAGAACAAGTGGTTGAGACCAACGCTGTGTTGCAAACATGGTCAGAAGGCTATGTGTATGCCAGCCTACGCGAATACTACATCAAGCGTCACAACAACGATGACGCCGCAATCTATCAGCAGAAATACCAGGATGCCTGGAACATTGTGGAAGATCAAAACAACCTTGGCAAATGGTCTGGTGGACACACAAGACTAACATCAGTTTGGCAGCCGCGCCAGTATCGCCAATACAACATCAAATAAGGATACCGCAATGAGTGGAAATTCAACAAGTTTATACAGCACAAGCACAAGCAACATCACGCTGTCAAGCAACAACTTGACCACGCTGTATCCTGGCGGTTCAGGCACAGTGACACCAGCACAACCCTACGGCAACGCCAATGTGGTAGGCCTACTGGCAGCCGGCACAGATGGTGCCAACACAGTGGCCAATATTGTGGCCACAGGCAATATTACAGGCAATTACTTCATTGGTAATGGATCACAGTTAACAGGTGTTGTTGCTGTCAGTGCCAACACAGCCAATACTGCTGTGACCGTGACTGGCAATGCACAGCCCAATATCACCAGTGTAGGCACACTCACAAGTTTATCCAGCACAGGCAATGTCACCGGAGGCAATCTGCGGACCGCAGGTGCGGTCAGTGCCATTGGCAATGTCACAGGCAATTACTTCCTGGGTAATGGTAGCCAACTCACAGGATTACCAGCCACATATTCCAACGCCAATGTGGTTTCGTTAATGGCCAACTTTGGTTCAAACACCATATCAACCACAGGCAACATCACCGGTGGATTTATCTTAGGTAATGGATCACAGTTGACAGGATTACCTGCCACCTACTCAAACGCCAATGTGACTTCATTGTTGGCCAATTTTGGCTCAAATGCCATATCAACCACAGGCAATATCACAGCCGGCAATGTGATAGCAGGTGCTGTGAGTACTCCTACTGTGTACAGTCAAGGTATGGCTACACAAGGTTATGACTATGTGCAGATGCAATACAGCAATAGTGTTGCACTGCCTGTAACACCATATGACATAGGCACAGGATCATGGTTCTACCTGGATGCAGGTGGCGGTGTATTCCAATCAAACACAACAGGCACACTCCAAACAGTTGTACAAGGCAATGATGGTAGTGTTAGTGCCACGGGCAATATCACAGCACCTTACTACTTTGGTAATGGCTCACAACTTACAGGTTTACCTGCCACATATTCAAATGCCAATGTCACCAGTTTGCTGGCCAATTTTGGATCAAATACTATATCAACCACAGGCAATATCACAGCAGGCTATGTTGTGGGCAATGGTTCGTTGCTGACCAGTATTACCGGTGCCAATGTCACAGGTTCAGTGGCACAGGCCAACACAGCCAACACAGCCAACGCGGTAGCAGGCGCCAATGTCACAGGTCAGGTGGCCAATGCTCTAGTTGCTGGCACAGTTTATACCAATGCACAACCTAATATTACTTCCCTTGGCACACTTTCAAGTGTAACTGTGACAGGTAATATCACAGGTGGTAATTTGTTGACCACAGGTGTGGTATCAGCCACAGGCAACATTACCACGCAAGGCTTTTTTATAGGCAATTTCCAAGGTAACATCACAGGCAACTTGACAGTTCCTGGCTCAAACACCGAAGTAATCTACAACAACTCAGGCAATGCCGGAGCCAGTTCAGGATTTACATTTAATCAAGCATCAAATGTGGTCACAGTGGCAGGCAATATTGCAAGTGGTAATATTTCAACCACAGGCAATGTCACAGGCAATTATGTGATTGGCAATGGTTCATTGCTGTCCGACATCACAGGCGGCAATGTCACAGGATCTGTAGCACAGGCCAATCAAGCCAACACAGCCAATGCTGTGGCAGGTGCCAATGTGAGTGGTCAAGTGGCCAATGCCCTGGTAGCAGGCACAGTTTATACCAACGCACAGCCCAACATTACTAGTGTTGGCACACTCACAAGTTTGTCAACCAGTGGTAATATCTCAGCCGCAGGCAATATTCAAGGCAATGTGTTCATTGGCAACGGTGCTGGATTGACCAATATTCCTGGCGGCAACATTGTGGGTGGGTATGGCAACGCCAATGTAAGCAATTTCCTTGCTACAGGATTTGGTTCAAACACCATAAGCACAACAGGCAATATTTCTGCAGGCAACATCTTGCTGGGTGATCTAGTGGGTGCTGGCAATGTCACAGCCACTGGCAATATCACAGGTGGGTTATTTACGGGTAATGGTTCTGGACTAAGTTCAATCACAGGTGCCAATGTCACAGGCACAGTGGCCAATGCCACCTTTGCCACCACAGCAGGCTCAGCAGGCACAGCCAACACAGCAGTCACAGTCACAGGTAATGCACAGGCCAATATCACCAGTCTAGGCATATTGACCAGCCTTTCAGTGAGTGGCAATACCACCAGCGGCAATGTGTTGACTTCAGTGGTGCAAGCCACAAATTCAGCAGGTTTGAGTCTAAAGAATGCATCCGGCACAACACAGGCCAGCATGGGTGCCGGTGGTGGTGACAACTTTGCCATCAATGTCAGCACCAACCTGAATGGCAACAATGCTCAGATTGATATTTCACCCACAGGCACTGGCCATGTGCATATCAAACCCACCGGCACCGGTGCTGTAGAAATTGCACCCACCAGCACTGGTTCAATCAACAACATGATCATTGGCAATATCACACCGGCTGCTGTTTCAGCAACCACTGTGAGTGCCACTGGCAACATCACCGGCAACTACTTCATTGGTAATGGATCTCAACTGACAGGATTACCTGCTGGTTATTCAAATGCCGATGTGGCCACATTTTTAGCCAACTTTGGCAGCAATAGTATATCAACAACAGGCAATGTCACAGCCAGTTATTTTACAGGCAATGGATCATTGCTCTCAAGTATTACAGGTGCCAATGTCACAGGCACAGTGGCCAATGCCACCTACGCACTCAATGCCAATGCCGCAACCTATGCTGATCAAGCCAATTACGCAAATATTGCAAACAGTGTAAGTGGCTCAAATGTGAGTGGCCAGGTGGCCAATGCTCTAGTTGCTGGCACAGTGTACACAGCCGCACAACCCAATATCACAAGTGTTGGCACATTGACTAGTGTTGCTGTCACAGGCAACGCCACAGCAGGTAATCTATTGGCAGGCGGTGTAGTTTCAGCCACAGGCAATGTCACAGGCAATTACTTTATTGGTAATGGATCACAATTGACAGGCATTGTTGCCAGTTCCAATGCGGCTGGTTCCAACACACAAATACAATACAACAATGCCAATGCATTTGCTGGCAATGCTGGCTTGACATTCAATCAGACCACAGGCAATGTAGCCTTGGCCAATCTTGTGGTCAGTCCAGGAGTGGCAGGCAATGCCAACGCAGGCAACAATGCTGTGATCATAAACACAGCCACTCCGTTCAATGGTATATCAGCCACAGCCACCGGCTTGCAAGCAGGTCAAACTGTGTATGGCACCGGCAACTATGGCAACCTGGCAGTGGGGGGTCTGCTGTTTAGCACACCCAAAGGTGCAAGAAATCTGTTCTGGGATAGTGCCAATGTGTCGGATGGATCAAATGTGGGCGTGCGATACGGCGGCCTGGCCGTGCCCTCAACAGTTACCTTGCAAGGTAATTTGACCAGCAACAACAATTTCATACGAGCATTTATCACTACTTTGCAAGTGGGTGGCGGAGCCTCGGCCAACACCTTTACCAATGTCGGTCAAGGTGGTCAAGCCCTGGGTGCAGCCGCTTTTGCCACCACCATAGGTGAGGGTCCTGGAACGGTGACTCCACGAGTGGGCAATACCACTGTGCGAGATACTGTGAGTCTCAACAGTCAGATCACCGTTTGGAATGGTTCAAATGTGAGCAATGCTGTGTCAGCAGTATATAATTTTACCAATAGCACTGGTAATATTACCAATGCCTTAGGCGTGGTCACGCAATTTAGTGGCACAGTAAACACCACACCAACCAATGTGGTGGGATATTACATGCCAACCAACACAGGTTCATTGGCAGGATTCAATTCAGCCAATGCCATGCGAGCGGCCACCAATTATTACTTCCTAAAGAATGATGATGCAGTGGCACAGACACAGTTGGGCAGTTTGAGAAGTTACAATGAGTTCCGTTATGATACTGCCACCACAGGCAACATAACCCTTGACAAAAACAATGCACAGGTGCAATACATAGCACCCACTGCCAATGTGACCATAGATGGCTATGCCAATATGGTTACCAGTTTGAGTGATAGTGTAAACACGGATCAAGAAATTGACACACTCACAATCCTGGTGCAACAAGGTGCAACTCCTTACACAGTCACACTACCAACAGGTGCCACATATCAATATGCAGGCAACATTTCAACTGTGCCTGCAGTGGCCAACTCAAGAAGCATACTAACAGTAGTGGCTGCCAATGTGTCTGGCACTGTGAACTATTTTACCACGGTTCAGAGTGATCAAGCAGTTGTTTCCAGTTATGGCGACGCCAATGTAGCCACATTCCTGGCTGCGTTTGGTTCAAATACCATAAGCACAACAGGCACAGTCACAGCAGGCAATGTCACCGGAGGCAACATACTCACAGGTGGCATAATGTCAGCCACAGGCAATGTCACAGGCAATTACATCCTGGGCAATGGTTCGCAGTTGACAGGTATCACAGCCACAGCCAACGCTGCCGGATCAAACACACAGATACAATACAACAATGCCGGTGCGTTTGCTGGCAGTGCCAACTTGACATTTGACAACACCACAAATACCCTGGCAACTACCACGGTCACAGCCACTGCCAACATCAACGGTGCTGCTTTAAGCATCACAGGCAACACAACAGGTTCCAACATATTCAGTTATCCCACCGCCAATGGTGTTATTGTCAACAGCACAGTGGCCAGCAATGTCAACGCCACAATAAATCCTTATAGAATTGTTTATGGCAATGGTTTCCGTGGTGATTATGGTGCCAATGCTGATCCAGCCAACTTCAATAGAGGCAGTCTATTTGCGGCCATTGGCACTCAGGTGCTGGCCAACGCAGATACAACCAACTCATCCAGATTATTGACATCAAGTTATTTCATGGATCTGAACCAAGGTGCCAACATCACCAACACCAACAAACGCTATTCAGCCGGTGGATTTTATTCACAGATAGGTAATGGTAACATCACACTCACAGCCGCTAGTGGAACCAATATGGGTGCTGTTCTCAACGGTGGCACACAAACGCTCCTAATTGGTAACAGTGCCAATGCCAACCTAGGTGCTGTGAGTGTGAGTCATGCGGCAGCATTGAATTCAACTTTTATTGCCAGCACAGGAGGCACTGTGGGCAATGCAACAGGTGCCTTGATCACCCTGCAGACAGCGGCTGCCAATGCTTCATTCACCACCAGCCAGATTGGCTACACAGCACAATTCCTGGGCACCACAGGAACACCAGCAGGCAATGTGATTGGTTATTACATGCCATCAAATGTCACAACAAACTATGGATTTAATTCAACCAATCTAAACCGTGCAGCCACCAATTATTACTTCCTTAAGAACGATGATGATGTGGCACAAAATCAACTGGGTTCACTCAGAGCCTATCACACATTCCAGGCCACAGGAACCACCACAGGCACCTGGAACATTGACAAGGCAAACGGTCAAGTTCAAGCCATCAGCACAACGGGTAATGTCACCATTGGATCATACACCAACTTTGTGACCACTGCCAATGATGGCACCAACAATGATTCACAAACAGACACAGTCACACTGATCATTGAACAAGGTGCAACACCTTACACAGTCACAATGCCCACTGGTAATGCCGCAATCAGGTATGCTGGCAATGTCAGCACAGTGGCCAACACAGCAAATTCAACCACAATGATTGCGATTGTTGCATATCGTACTGCGGCCAACGCCACAAGTTATCTAACCACAATTTCACCAGGATTTGTCTAATGCTAACATCCACAGCAGGAACCTCAGCGCAACTCAGCAGATGGTGGACTAGATTGCCCACACCCGCTTTGTCAGTTACCAATGCCTGGTATCGTGGTGCTTTTAATAATGGCACATTTGTAATAGTTGGTGGCAACAATTCTAATGGTGCATATTCTACCACAGGTGGATTGACCTGGACTGGATCTACGCTGCCTATTTCAAGTGCTCAATCTGTAATTTATGGAGCAGATAAATTTGTAGCAGTTGGTGGCAGCACCACAGGTGCTTATTCAACTGATGGTATCTCCTGGTCAAGTTCGGTACTGCCTTCCACAGTAAATTTTGCTGATATAGCATATGGAGCAAGTGGTTATGTGGCTGTGGGTACTAATTTATTAGGAAATTCAACTACCACTTATGCCACATCAGGGGATGGTATAACCTGGACCACAAGAACTTTTACCGGTGGAGTATACAGCGCCATATGTTATGGCAATGGCAAATATGTGTTATGGACCACTAATGGTACTGCGTATACATCAACTGATGGTATCACCTGGAGCGGTAACAGTGGTCTTACCAATAGCATTTACAGTGTCACATATGGTAATGGTTATTATGTTGCTGTGAGTCAAAATGGAACTATTACCTGGTCAACAGACGGTGCTAGTTGGAGTACCACAAGTCTTTATAACACAGCCACCTGGGATAGAGTGGTATTTGGCAATGGTAGATTTATCATCACTGGATATGAACCAGGAGGCACTACTCAAGCCCTATGGTCAGACACAGGCACCACTAAGTGGTATTACAGCACCATGCCCGCAAGTGCAGTCTGGATAGCACCTGCATACGGAACAGTGTCATCACAACCTCGATGGATTTGTGCTGGTTATTCAGGTGGCACATCAACCATAGCCATCAGTGCTAATGGCCAAACCTGGTCTTAAAAGGAAAATCTCAAGTGGCCAACATACAATCAAGTTATCAAGAAGCGCGAATACCATTTGCCAAAATGAGTTACACACCCGATGTGCCTTCAACAGCACTGGGACCAAACGAATACAATTCAGGACTCAATGTGGAGACAGATGTGCGTGGCATTCGTAGCATGGCCGGTGACGAAGAAATCCTAACCACTGTGCCTGGCACACCAACCTATGTCAGTGCTGGTTATAGACGCAATGGTGAATATTGGTTCATAGTGGCCACAACAGAAGGCTACTGGTATGCATCAAATGGTGATGACGACTGGTACAACATCACCCCCGGTGGTGGTCCTATTTCAGGCTACACACAAAGCACCAACATCACCGAAGCCTGGAATGGTACCATACCATTCTTCAATGACAGTTTGAATCCGCCCATGTTCTTGCCGGATGAATACAATGCCACCTTGGTACTGTATTCAAATACATTGAGTGCTGACATAGACAATATTGCTTATCAGTCACCAACAACACAACGCATGACGCTGACCACGCTGTTGGCAACACCTTTTGCGGCAGGTGAACAAATTATTATTTCAGGCGTAAACAATTTTTACAATGGAGTGTTTACTGTGGCAGGTAATGGTACTACCACAATTGGCCCAGATACTGTGACCTATATTGATTACTTGGCAGTTCCTGGCGCCGCATATCCTGGCGGTCCATTGGGTACAGTAAGTCCCAAATATCAATGGAACTACAACCCTAACTGGAAAAGTTATTATGCCGGTTGGATGAGAATCTACAACACACCCAATGTCGGTTCAATATTAGTAGCAGGCAATCTTACAGTTACTGAACAAGATGACACAGTGGTTAATTATCCTGTGACTGTGCAATGGTCGCAAAACTTTGCACTTAATCAGGCACCAATCAGTTGGCAGCCCACTGTGACCAATGTGGCCAACCAGTTGGAAGTTCCGCTTCGTGGTCCTTGTGTGGATGCGTTTCCCAGCAATGGTCAGTTGTTCCTTTGCAGTTACTGGGACACGGTGGTGTTCTCACCAATCAACTACACCACAACATCAGCACCTATCTTGGGTGTGCGCCTATTCAACCAAGGTCGTGGTCTGCTGACATCAAATGCCTGGGCCAACACAGACAAAACAGTTTATGGTATAGACTCAAGAGACATCTGGGTGTTTGATGGCAATGACTTTACTGGTCTTGGCAATCAGCGTGTGAAGAACTGGTTCTTTGATCAACTGGATCCTTTGTATGTTCAACGCATATTCATGGAAGTGAACACACAACGCAATCAGGTAGAAATTTATTACACAACCAAACCCGAATATGAAAATCCAACCAATCCCATTGTGAATGGTGTTCCTAACAAAATGATCAGTTACAGATATGATATTGATTGCTGGAACGCACCACGAGATGTGTCAAGTGCAACCTTTGCTTGTGAATCACCCATATGGTATGGGCACGATGGTTCAAGCATACCATTATGGGACAGCAATGAAGGTTCGCGCACAGTGGTATATGCTCGAGGTAGAACCAGCAAGCAGTTGATTCAAAAGGATCAAGGTTACAGTTTTATCACAAGCAATGCCAATCCCAACGGTGACATTGAGAGCACATTCCGCAGAGACAATATCAAACTGATCAAGGACTATTCAGGCAAACTCATGGTGCATCGCATCTTGCCTGAAGTTGTAAACATCAACAACAATGAATTGCCAATAACGGCTGCACAGGCTGTGATAGATCCTGCTCTCAAAGGCAATATCACAGTCACAATTGAAGGTGCCAATTCAGTAGGTAGTGAGCCCACTGCTATCACACCAGTGACCATACCTGTGGATGCCAATGGCGGTACCAACGCACAAAACCCTTGGGCACAGATCAATCAGAATGCATTCCGTGTGAACACTATTGAATTGTCAAACACATCAAACACAAACATTTGGATGTGTAGTGCCACAACCTGGCAAATCACACAAGTTGAGGATGACCGCTAATGAGTCAATTTCCAGTTGAAACAGGAGACCTGCAAAGTCTAGCAGAAGGTGTAAACTATCTGTTGAGTGGTCCTGGTGGCCTTGGCCAGAACTTTGCTGGTGTTACTAGTAGTGTGCCCAATTGGGTCACAGGTAATTTTAGAACTCCTTACACTCAAAGCACAATTGCCGAATTGTATGTGCCCGATATTCAACTTAGTTCTGCAGAAATGCTGGATCTACGCACATACAAATACACCTTTGCTACCACACAGACTCCGGCACCATTCAGTCTTGGCAATGGTATAAATGTAGAAGGTTTTATCGATCCTCAATACAACAGTGACAACAACAGCACCGGCGCTATTGGTGTGGTTGAATGTACCACAACTTATTTTATTGTTAGAAGTTTAAGTGATGCTGACAGTATTCACGCACCTGAAGCCACAGCAGTGGCCAAGGCTTTTTATTATTCAACAGCAAGAAATGTTGCATCAGATCCTTATAACAAATCAAACTTTGTCAGTGTGCAAGATCTGCGTGTGACAGTGACCGGTGGAACTGACCGAGTGTTTATCAGCAGTCAAAGTGATATTACTTTGACTTATACAGCCACTACCTCGGGTACGGCTTATGTGGTGGCTGATATTGAACGCTGGAAGGGTGTCCCCAACAGTGATCCTACCAATCCTGAATATTTTTTCCAATTTGATGCTACTCAAATTTACAAAGTGTATAGTTTTCCATTCACTGCAGGCACACACACCATAGACACATTCACCAATATTTTTACCAGTGTGTTGGATCAACCCAAAATTGGTTTTTATAGATATTTCTACAACCTTGGACTGGGAAGCACAGCCACAGTGATTGCAGATTTTCAATTTACCACTTGCGAAGTCAATGTGAGAACCATGAGCACACAGGTGGTTAAAGCCTAGTGCTAATCCACCTATAAAAACAGGACCCAATAAATATCATTATGGCCACACAAGCACTTATAAATTCATTTACCCTGCCCCAGGCAGCCACTGCCGCACAAGCAGGTACTAGCCAGGTCAAAGGTTATGATGGCACCACATATTATCTTGTGCCGCCAGGTGCCAACAAAGCCGCTTATTGGGTGGCACAAAAACCAGGCACAACCAATTATGTTCCTGTCACACTCAACAACGCCGGCAAACCCACCATTGGATCGGGTGTGGCATTCAGCAATGCCCAACAATTCAACACAGCCGTTGGCATTGCCAACAGCACAAAAGCCGCTGCCGACACAGCCACTCAAGCGGCCATTAACAAAGCCGAGGCCACACAGGCCATCAAACCTGCCGCACCTGTTGCACCCACTGCCACAACTGGCACTAAATCCATAGCACAAATAAATCTGGAACAGCAGGCAGCCGCACAAGCCGCTGCCGCAAAAGCAGTGGCAGATGCCAAGGCTGCCGCTGAAGCCAAGGCTGCCGATGCCAAGGCCGCTGCCGATGCCCGAGCAGCCGCAGATGCCAAAGCCGCTGCCGCAAAAGCAGCCGCTGACAAGGCGTCGGCAGATCGCCAGGCCGCTGAACGAGCCATTGCCGACCGAGCAGCCGCTGATGCCAAAGCCGCACAAGAAGCCGCTGCCGCACAGGCCAAGGCAGCCGCTGATGCCAAAATTGCAGCCGCTGAACGGTTGCAACAGATCCAAGCACAAGAGCGCCAGGCCAGTGCTGATCGTCAGGCTGCTGAAAAAGCAATTTCTGACAAGGCAGCCGCAGATGCAAAAATTGCAGCCGATGCCCAAGTCGCTGAACAAGCACAGGCTGCCAGCGTCAAGGCAGGCACAGCATACAATACTGATTTGTTAAAAGCCACCAGTCAAGAAGAAATTGATGCTATACAAGCCCGGGCCCAGGCCGCTGGTGCTACTTTGGATCCGGGCTACATTGATCAAGCCACGAAAAAAATACAAATACAACAGGCAGCCGATGCCAAAGCCGCCGCAGAGCCTCAACCAGTTGCACCAGAACCAGTTGCACCAGTACAACCGCAAACCACAGCACAAGGTGTTGAGGCTTATAATCAACGAGTGGCTGCTGCCAATGCCGCACAACAAGCACAAAAGGCCACGCAGGCACAATCCACTGCCGCTGGCACTGAGGCTTATAATCAACAGGTGGCTGCTCGTAATGCCGCACAACAAGCACAACAACAATCACAAAGCCAGGCCACAGCCGCGGGTGTTGCTGAATCACAACAGGCAGCGGCTGCTCGCAATGCAGTACAGGCCGCACAAACAGCACAACAAGCACAGGCCAGAAACCAAGCAGTGGCTGCTTCAGCACAGGCCGCTGATGCAAGAAACAACAATAGTTTTATGGATTTTATCAACAGCGACTTTGGTAAACTATTCACTGTGGCAGTGCTGGGTAGCATAGTAGGACCCATGATTGGTGAAGCACTTGCTGGGGGAGCAACCACAAGTGAAGTGGCTGGTGCCGCAGCCGGTATGGCTGAATCAGGAGCCACTGCCAGTGAAATTGCAGCCACACTAGAAGCCGCAGGTGTGCCTGCCGAAGCGGCCGCCACAGTGGCTGAAACAGCCACAGGTATCTCAACAGGTGCAGTGGATGTGCAGGCCTTGGGTGCTGCCAATGGTATCACACCTGAAGCAGTGACCACAGCGGCCAATTCAGCCAATCCCTTGGCTGCTGTGAATGAAACCATAGCCTCTGCCACACCGGCTGCCACAACAGGTGCCATTGCTCCTGAAGCCGGTGCGCTGACCAATGGTGCAGTGGCTCCACTTACCGAACTCAATGCCGCACAAACTGCTGAGTTGATGCGCAATATTGATCCCAACATGATCTCCAGTCTAGCACCTACATCGGCAGGCACAGCCGGAGGCACAGCAGGTTCAATCTTGTCAGGCTCAAGTCTAAATCCCATTACCAATGTGCTGACCAATCTTGGTGTGACCAATCCCATTGTATCAGGTGCATTGACCGGAGCAGGCACAGGAGCCGCAATCAATGCCATTACAGGTCGACCCATAACAGGCGACAGTTTGCTGATGGGCGCCCTGGGTGGTGGTGTTGCTGGAGGCATAGGATCTGTACTGCCAGACATGGGTGGTGGTGTCATAGGATCTGGCTTGGCCGGAGCCGCAACCAATGTGGGTGCAACTGTGGCAGTGAATCTTGTGACAGGACAACCAATCACAGCAGGTAGTCTTGCTGGTGCTGCCTTGATAGGTGGCGCAGTGGGTGCTGGTATACAAGTGGCCACAGATGCCGCTGGTAACAACACATACCAATACGAAGATGGTTCTAGTATGACCACCAATGGTCAAGGTACACCTGTTGCTGTGACAGACAATACTGGTGCTCAGGTGCCTGTGGCCGCAGTTGATAGCCGCACAGGTCAACCAAAACAACTGGCACCTGTGGAAGAAGCGCAAACACGCACACCAGAACAAATTGCAGGTCAAACCACAACCGCTGGACCAGTGGCTCCAGGTGGTGTTGATGTGGGCAACATGACTCAAGAGCAGTTGAATCAAACCTTGAGCCAAAACAATCCTTACTTGACCGCAAGTGAACCCACACAAGTGGCAGGTCCGTACACACCTGCTCAAGAAGCCCAGTACAAACAATTGGTTGCTGAAGGCCGAACACCTGCAGAAGCCACAGACATTGTGGAATCAGGACAAGATACAGGTCCTGCTGTGCCTGTGAGCATTACTGGAGCCGCTGGCACTGCTGAAGCACCAGGTTATGCTGTGCCCAATCAAATGACTCCGGGCACACAGTTGGCCAACCAAACCGAAATTGATTCGGGTCAAGCCACTTGGAATCCAAGTGCTAATGCTTGGGAAGTTGCTCCGGCCCCAGCACCAATAGAGCCACCACATAGTATGGGTCGATTACCTATTGTTGAGCCAACCCCTGCACCAATAGAGCCACCACATAGTATGGGTCGATTACCTATTGTTGAGCCAACCCCTGCACCACCACCTGTTGAAACTGCACCTGTTGATAACATTCCAGAAATCACAATCACAGCACCAAGATTGCCAGTGGCACCACCTGTGTTTGTACCACCCCTGACTCCAGTACAGACGGCCAATTTGACTCCAAGTCAACCCATACCTGAAGTCAAAGCAACCACCCCAACAGAAACAAGTGCGGCAACAGATCCAACCAAACCCTCAGAACCTGTTGCACCACCTGTGTATCCGCCGGTGTATGTGCCGCCAGTGGCACCACCACAAGTGCAAATGCCCACATATGGACCATTGGGACCAACACAGTGGGGTAAAGTGGGCACAGTGAACTTGCCTGGAACCAATCCTGGATTCTTTACCAATGTGCCTGCGCAATATGCCACCAACAACATGCAACAGAGTCAATTCTATTGGGGACAGCATCCATACCAAACCGGTGAAAGATTCTCACCAGAACAATACCGTAATGTGCCCAACGCACCTGTGTCACCATATGGCCTACAACAGATGTACAATCCCCAAACACAAACCATTGAGAACCTCTTGAGAGGTGTTGGTCAAGCCGCAGCCACGGCACCATACAATCAGCCAGCGGCACCCCGAGTTTAACCTGGCTTCTAGGACCCAAAAACATGAATACACTAAATATTAGATCACGAGGAGAAGCACAATGAGCGCAGGAAAAGGCGGCAGTACCAATGTCACAACACCGCAACTGACAGACGAGCAAAGAGCACAAATGAAGGCTCAAAACGAATTCTTTACCGGAACCATTGCTCCCACATATCAAGGCGCTGTGAAAGGTGCCACTGAATTGTACAATCAAGCCGCGCCAGGCGTGACCAATGCCGCACAGAATCTTGCAGGCACAGCCAGCCAAGTGGGACAAACAGCAGGTTCAGTAGGTGAATCAGCCCTGCGTACAGGTGTGTCAGGCCTGGAAAGTCTGTTCTCACCAGACTATGCACAAGAGCAACTCAATGCCGCAATGGCACCTGCACAAGCACAGTATCAACAGAACTTGGCCAATCAACAGGCACAGTTTGGTGGTACAGGCAATCTAGGATCAGCCCGTCAAGCCTTGGCAGGACAACAGTTGGCCGGACAAACACAGTCAGCACAGGCTGCAACTGCGGCCAACATACTGCGAGACATTTCAGCACAACGAGCCGGAGTGGGCGCACAACTGGCACAGATTGGTCAAGGTGGTTTATCACAAGCACTGGGTGCCGCAGGCACTGGCCTAACAGCCGCTGGTGCACCACAAGACTTGTACAACAAATATGCTTCAGTTATCTTTGGAACACCACAAAGCAGTTATGGCATGGGCCCAACAGGATCCAGTTCAGTGACCAGCAACCAAAATATTGGTTTCAAAATTTAAGGTATAAACAATGGCTTACAACGATTATTCAATGGGCGGTTACATACCCGGAGATTACGAAACAGAAGAAGATCGCAGACGGCGAATGCTTGCGGAACAAGCACAAGCACAAGCACAGGATCAAGAATCAGGTGGTATCACAGCCGAGCGTCCCAGTCTTGGTGACCTAGCCAGCCAGTACATTGGCAAAAGAGTTGATGCCGCACAGCAACGATTGACCGATGCTGGTCAAATCATCTCTGATCCTGCTGCCGCAATGCAACGCAGAATGGGCATGCCTGAACAACCAGTTGAACCTACTCCTGTAAAACAAACTATCACAACTGATCCTGCTACTGGTGAACAGAAGATGACTATTTCTGGTAGTGTTCAAGATCTTAGTGCTGCCAATCCACTCACACCCACTGTGACTGGTCCTGCTGTGCCCACAGTAGAACGCGAAACTGCACAGCCTCCTGCGGCACAAGCACAGCAAATGGCACCGCCTCCTGCTGTTCCTAATATTCCGCAAGGCCTAGTGGCAGGTGGTGGTGTTCCAGAGCGTCCAGATATTGGACAAGTTCCCACTCCAGGTCCTGCAACACAAGTGGCTGGTCCTGTTAATCCTGCCACACCTGCTGGTGAACAAGTGGCAAGTTACAAGCACCCAAGTGAAATTCCAGAAAATCGTGCTCCTGTTGTACAACAAGCACCTGCTGCCGCTCCTGGCGCAAGTCTAGCACAAATGGGACAAGCAGTGATTGATGCACACAATGAAAAAGATCCAGCAAAACGCCAGGCGGCTATGATTAATATTCTTGCCACAGGTGATGAAGCCAGTAAGCAAATGGCCAAAAACTTTATTGCTGAAGATTACATGAAAGAAAAGAAAGTTAGAGAAGCCGAAAAACAAATTGACGAAATGACACCAACAGATGCGGCTCGTTACCTAAAAGATCGCAACAAAGACGGCAGTTATGTCAAAGCCATTTTGTTTGCAAGACTAGGCCTAACTGATCTTGCTCGTCAAGAACAAGAAAAACTCAGCCCAAGTTTGTCAATGAGCAGTGAAATTGGTGAAGATGGACAGCGTTATAGCGTTGTGCGTGACAGCCAAGGTGCTATCACCAAAGCATTTGATTCTTCAGGTAAAGAAACCAACAGCAAAACACTGGCATCATTGAATGCCACTGCAATTGGAACTAAAGGCATTGGACAGGCTGGTGCAACTCGTGTGAGAGACAGCGAAGGCCGTGAATGGTCAGTTGTGCCGACCACACGCGGTAGTCAATTCTTTGACAACTCAGGTAAACCAGGTGTGCCTACAGGCAAAACTGTGCCTATCACAGTTGGCGGCGATGTTGGCCTACAGCGTGAATTGGCTGTTAATCGAGCACGAATTGCACTAGAAGGCAAGAAAGGTGCAGAAGCAATATCAGTGTTGGGAGATCTTAATAAGAAAAACCAGGCTGAAGGATTGCCCACAGTATCCTATGATGATATTGGCATGAATGACAAGGGCGAATTTGTTGCTCGCCCAGGTGCTGGTGGCACGGCAGCAACTACTGTTACTGCAGGCATTCCAACATTTAAAGATCCTAGTATTGAAATTATCAGTGCTCAACGACCTGCCGCCGAACAACAAGCCATGTATGATGCGGCCAAACCAGATCTATCAAAGGATCCTAGTGGCCAAACACGCTACAATACGGCTGGTAATCCAGTTGCTCGACCAGGCACTAGCGCACATGAAGGTCCTACAGGTAATGCTTTTGATGTCAACGCTAAGAAATTAACTAGAGCAGGTCGTGCAGAATTAGCATCACAAGGTTACTATCAACCTATACCACAACAAGATCCAAATCATTGGGAACGCTTGCCTGGTCAAGGTGCGCCAGCAGGAACTACAGCAACCAGTGTTGCTGAAGTCACACGCCAACGCGAACAAGCCTCAGCCCTGAGCAAAGAAGAGCGTAGTAACTTCCTTACCTATGAAGAGAAAGACATCATACCACGAGCAGATGCATCAGCAACTATCAGTAGAATTCGCAAGCAACAACTCAAAGGTCCAGATGGTATCCTAAACAATCCAGAGATTGTGGGTATCATGAGTGGTCAAGGTGGTGCAGGTGCTGAACTTGCCAACTTGATTCGTGACACAGTTACTGGTGGTATCAGCAACGATGAACTAAGTCGCAGAGTCAACAGTCTAGGACTTACACAGCGTCAAAAGGACCTGGTCTATAATCAATTGCAACTGAATAACACAATTGCTCCTGAAACACTCAAGGCCAATGCTGGCGCTGGTTCAGTAAGTGATGCCGAACAGCGTGCCAATAAACAAGCCAATATTGACATTACTCGTGTGCCATTGTATACTGCGGCCACAATGTTACACCGTGACCAGTTTGAGAAAGATGTTAATGTGGCACGCCAAGCATTCCGTAGTGCCAATCCTAACATTGGAACTGTGCGTGAATTTAATGATGCCTGGGGTCGAGAAAAAGAACGCTTGCAAGGTGAATACGATAGAATTTACGAAGCACGGGCCCGGTACATTGGCAAGTACTACCAAGATGGTAAGAACCCACTTGCTATTACCGAAGCCTACAAACAATTCCCTGTACCAGAATTCAGTCGCGATGGTGGATGGAACTACGGCACTGACTATGCTCGCAAGGCAGCCAGAAAGCCACTAGATTCATTCAATAGATAAGGAAACAACAATGGCATTTGATATACAAGCCGCAAAAGCCGCAGGATACACAGATGATGAAATCAATGCGTATATGCAGGCTAAACCCAAAACTGAAACAATTGCACCAGTAGCACCTGGTCAAGAAGTAGATCCTGGTGAGCCACCTCCACCTCCTGGTGCTGAAACTTATGAGCAAGCAGGTTCGGGCAATTACATGCCGGGCTTGGCCACTGCTGGTATAGGTGCGGCGGCTGCCGCAGTACCATTAGGTATTGGTATTGGTGTTGGCAAATATGGTGGTCGTATGTTGGATACCATGAAAAATGTCATGGGCAGCGGTACAAGTATTCCAGTTACCACAACACCTGCACCAAATCCTGCCGCTATAAATTTACCAGCAGGACCTCAAATGGCGCCTGTACAAACAGCACCAGCGACTCCAGCACCACAGGTGCCACAAATGCAAGCGGCAAAAAGTATTGTGCAGAAGTTGGCATTAGATAAAATACTTAAAGGCGCTGGTGTATTAGGTGCTGGTATGGCCATAGGTCAAGGCCTGTTTGGTACCAGCGATGAAGAGATTGCTACTTTAAAAGCAGCCGAAGCACGCCGTAAGGCATTAGGACAAAGATGAACTCATTAGAACAGTTACACGAAGAATTAACCAGAACTTACGGTAGTGTATTTGTGGCCTATCAAAGAGCACACATAGCACACATCAACACTAGAAGTCGCAACTTCTATGGCGATCACAAGTTGTTGAAACACATCTACGAATTCTTTCAAGAAACCATAGATGTGGTAGGCGAAAAGATACAGGCATGTGGTCTGGGTGGTGTGCCCACCAGCATTGCGGATACCATGGCCTTGAGTTCAGTTGAAGACTTGCCTGTTGAAGGTTCTGCAGATGAACTGCTACACACAGTCTGGGAAGATATCAACACTCTAATCGATGTGTATCATGACCTGGCTGATGCTGCCAGAGAAGTCAACTATCCTGATGTGGACAACATGGCAGCGGATCACATTGGCACCATTGCTACCTTTGCCTGGAAGATCGAAGCCACACTGGACCTTGAAGGTCGCCACACTCGTAGAGCACCAATTTAGGTTAACACTCCCAGAGCACTATCAAGAACTGGGTGATTTTGAGTGTTTCTAGCCCAGGCATCATGGAATAGGCAGGCCGGTTTGTACGGTGCTCAACCTTTTGTAACAATAACTGCCACGCACATCGTAGCCTAGTTTCTTGTGTATTTTCAAAAATCCCTCTTGATCTCTGCGCATGGTGGTTGAACACACCACTGGCACACCAATACTGTGTGCCCATTCTTCCCACAACACAATCATGCCTGTAACCAGGCGTAATCGCTGTCGCACAGGCAGTGACAAGTCCACATGTGCCATCTTGGCACAGATCATGGCCTCATCTGACCAAGGCATTTTTTCGTCGCGGATAGCCCAGGTATAAGCCAAGATAGCGTGGGTTTCACTACATCTAGCAACTTTTAACAACTCAGTTCCAGGATTGTAAAATTGTGCCACGGTGGCCAGTGTTAGATTCCTTGCATAGGCAATGGGATCCGGTGTGAACACCTGATCTATTTCTGTTTCAAAATGATCTTGTGCCATTTGTACCATGTGTGGTATGTCCAGGCCCGAAGTTGATTCCCAAGTCCACATTATTGATAATGCTTTCGAATTAATTTTGAATGTTCGCGTCTGGTGATCAGGTGTATGTTGTTGGGTGTCCAGGGCCCGTCCATGTCTATGCGGGCAAGACACAGGCTGTCTCGTGTGCGTCCTCTGCGTTGCCAGTTAGGTAGCCAGATATCACGCCATGTTTCCCATGGCAAATTCCAACTCTCTCCGCGCAGTCTTGCGCTGACTCTATGATAACCAAATTGCACATACAGTCGATGTAAATGTGGATCAGGTCCAGATATCCAAGGCATAATCAAATCCAAAAAATCGGGGTGTCAGTGGCGTGGATCGGTATAGGACGATCAAAAATGGCGGTATTTGATCTAACTTGAAAGGACTCAAATTATGAAACAACCTATCACTTTACCTACAGGCTTCATTTTTAGAGGGAGACCCGATCTGTCTCTGCGTTTAACATCAGTGGCGCGATTGCCATTGATGTCAGCACCACTGACAATGTTATTTAGCAACCAGTTGCATTTTACCTGAAAATGTTGCTTTTTTTTGGTTTGTCATATATACTATTACAAAGGGCAAAAATTAATGAAACATAGCGTTTCCATTTCTGATCGACATTTACATCACCAAGTTGATGTTGTGGTCACACCCAACTTAAATCACTATGCCAAACTGGTATGTAGAGATTGTAATGGTGCATGGGTGCAATGGTTATCTCGCGACGCTACTGAACAATTGATTGGCCCACAGGCAACCAAACAACAAAAAACCACACAGGCAGACTGGTCAACCACACATGCCAAAGAACGCCAATTCTACACAAGTTATCAGCAACCCACTTTGAAATTACCAAGAACACCCACACAACTCATACGCGATCGACTGGCATTGACAGGATATTCACGCTATAATGGCAACAGTATCTATACTATTCCAGCAGATTACTTACAGGCATTATTAGACACCAACAAGATCACACGCAAGGAAGACAGGCATGAAATTCAGGCAGCAATCCGATTACAACAAACCGGGACTTAACCTAGTCCTCCTGAGATTTGACCCAGTAGTATAGCATAGAAGTGACCATGAACCTCGCTACCTATACCAACAGTTGGACATGCCAAGAGTAAGGAATAAACATCTCCTGTGATGAACAGGAACAAGACTGTGTGCAAAGCAGTTACGCCAATCAGCCGTGATTGAGTTAAAATTGACGATGATAAACGGTACCCAAACACGCACTCACCTGCGTGGCAGGGTTCCTTTTGGCAAGAATGATTACGGTAATGAATGATATATGATAACAACAACAACTAGTCGGTCAGCGTCTAAAGACGCCGCCCACACAGATGTCAAAACCACTTCGTGGTCTCCTTTGACATCTATTGACCTGTTGCACATCTCAAAGAAAGAGATGCAATCAATGAGCACAAGAGACGAAGTCGATGGTGCGAATGACTCAACGCAAGTTGAGTCCCAAAGGCTCGAGTTACGACTCGATAAATTACACTTGTAAAAAGGAAATCAAATGAAAACTTATCAACCCGAAAAAAACAACACTGAATTTTGGCGTCGCATTCACAGTCTGCCTGTGGACACTGAACAATCCTTGCAGGAATTCTGGCAATTGATACATGAACCTGGTGCTGAATATTCGGCTGGTATACTGGAATACATCCAAAGAGAATGCCGTTTCATGGGAATCACCACGGAAGAATTTTGGAATCGCCCCAAGGACAACAATGCCACAATTTAAATATCAAGATCGCCTGGAGATGCCCGCAAGGCCAGGTCGTAACTATGCCACTGTGTATGTCAAGCAACGCCAGGGCGAGCGTGATCGCTTGCACACCTGGCTGCGCCAAGTGGGTTCAGACATTGCCACTGTGTGTTCGCGCAGACCAGATCTAGAAACTTGGTTTTGCAATCCTGACCCCAAATTTCGCAAGCGAGAAACTGCTGGCTATTACTCACCTGCTGAACTGCTACACCATATGTTGAGTCAACTGGATGACAACAAAGACATTCCAGAGGCTATGCTGGGTCGTTGGAATCGCTGGTGTCGGGACACGGAATGGGAGATTGACATGGTGGCTGATCAGCCACCAACTCCGGGCTTTCACGCTTTTGTTGTTTAAACTGCGTATATAACTGCTGTACTGGTGCGGGCATGGGTCGTGTGAGAGTGATACTCCTTTGCCACACTCCTGTCTTCAAGCGTCGATAGGTGGTGTGTGTTTGTCTCATGTGATGGGGATAGAAATCATGTTGCCTTTGCTTGATGCTATGACCTGTGTTTGTATGGCCGCGTCTGGATCCAGTTCAAAGCGTTCCACACCACAAAAAGGCAACAGTATGGGATCGTGATATATCCACATGCCCGCAGGATCCGGTGCTGAGGTAAGTGATTGTCTTGCCACATATTCTCTAGGTATACGCAACACATACACCGGCCAGTGCTGATAGTTGTTGAGTTGACGATAGCGTGTGTCTGCTGTGGCCGGTCGGCTATACAGATACATGAATGGTGTGGTCATCTGCCCTGTTGCAGGATTCAGCGTGGTCCGCCGCACAGGTTGGATGGTTCTGGTCTGCTCGAACTCCTGGTAGTCTGCTTCGTTCATGGCCAGATAGTAATACTTTAGTTTGGGGATCTTCATGTTGTATTTAAACAACACCCGAAACCCGCCAGAACAAAGTAATACTTTGGGTTTACATTGACTGAATATTCAAACGAGCATATAATACACACATGTTCAACAGTATCAAGGAGATACAAAATGGCAACTTGGGGCAGTAGAAATATCACAGTTTATTTGGCAGTCACGCTCAACTCAGATCCCACTCAGCGTGTGCTAGTCAAGACCACAGAGGACCGCATTGGTGTCAAACGCCGTGCAATTCAATCAGACATTGCATATCAACGATTCTCACGCTGGGCACCATTTGCCAATGCTGTGCTGGATCAAGATTACACCATTCGCCTGCTCAACGAAGATTTAACACCATACAATTAAGGAGTGCCTGAAATGACACCTGAACAACAGGACAGTTTACAAAAACAAAAGATGTGGCGTTTGCTCACAGGTGAACAACAACGCCAGGAGCAAGAGTATGAAGAATACTATCGTCGTAACCCACCACCCCAACTGCGTCCTGTTTGGCAACAAGCACTGATTGTGGGAGTGCCTGTAGTCATGCTGATTGCAATAGTTTGTTCAATTTAAAGAGGCTCAGTCCTAAATACACATTATGACACCATCAAGATTACTAGAAGTTGCTCGACTGCGTAGCGTGGTTGCCAGAATGGTACGCATCTGGGGCACAGACGCCGCACTAGAAATGCTACGCCAAGTTATTGAATCTGAACTGTTGAAGGAACCTCAAGCATAGAAAACCCCTAGGCTCTCCTTGCAAAGACACTAGGAAGGTTTCAGCCCACAATTCGGTGGGCTTTTTCTTGACTGCATAAGTATTAGCATGACAACGGAAAAGAATTCAATAAAACCCGCTAGAAAGAAGGCACCCTCACGCGGTGGTGCTAGGCCTGGCTCGGGTAGACCCAAAGGTTCAGGCACCAAGGTCAAGTTGGAAGACTTGATGTTGAACATTGAACTGGAGACTGGTCGCACCTATGGAGAACTCTTGGCACACAACTATGCCGGAGCCATTCAGCGTAGTGACTGGAACGGTGTGCGGGACTATGACAAAGCGTTCATGAACAAGATGCTGGCCGACAAATCAGAAGTCACAACAGTGGAGTCGGATGATGTTGTGGCACAGAAACAGCGGGCTTTTGCAGAAGCCATAGCCCAAATCGCTGGTATAAAGCCAGCCAACTAAATAACACTATGCCGTTAACAAAATCAACATCCAAGAAGGCCTTCAAGGAAAACATTAGCAAGGAAGTTGCCGCGGGTAAACCCATCAAGCAATCAGTTGCGATCGCATACGCTGTTCGGCGTGAGGCGGCATCTAAAAAGACTTCGAAGTCAAAAGGAAAACAAAAATGAAACCAAATCCAAAAACACAGAGTGACACTACTCTAAAGTTTGATGGTGCCGAGCGCGAAAGCACCGGCAGAGTTAACAGCAAAATGCACACCAACACCTGGAGTGGTCACGCCAATGATGGTCGTGAAGTCAACTTCGGCCGTGGACCCACTCGAGGCAACATGGGCTGTGGCAAGCCGGGCAAGCCAGGTGCAATGACATCAGTAACACAAGACTCATACCGCCCAGCACCAACTGACAGCCTGCCTGCCAGTGTGAAAATTCGAAACCCAGACTACATCAACGGTGGCGCACAAGTTCGCACACCAGGTGGCACTAGATCCTGGATGCCATCAGCAACACAAAACTATCACGGCAACCCAGACAAGATTCGCATTGGTCAGAACGGTGGCGGTAGTTACAACAGTGAAAAGCCTGGCCGGGTTCCTGCCACTCGCAAGGGTGACAGCAACTTCAACTTTGGCCCCAAGAGCCAATACTAAGGACTGAGACATGATACCATTTATCGTTCAAGGCAACTCAGCCAAACTGCCTTATGCAGATGATTCAACAGACACCGCGGTGGCCTTGGCTCCTGGTGGCTTTGGTATCCCCAATTGCCTGTTGATCTTTAATCCAGACACAGCCAATGTGGCAGTGGTCAACTATGGCTTTGACGCCCTGGATCACAATGCAGTTGTGCCCACAAACGGCTTTAACGGTCAAGGTGTTGTGGTAGGACCCAATGCCACAGTGCAGGTGCGTGTGAACAACACCTACCAGGCCAGCAATTTGTATATCTCAGTTGCAGGTGTCACAGGCACTGGCAATGTATTCATAACACCAGGACAAATTTAACATGCCCACAGTCATTACCCCAGCATTAGAAACGGTTGTCAACACAGGCAGTCAGAATCTATTCACCATTACCACAACCACAACAGTTCCTGCAATCAATCCAGGCAATGTTGTGATTGCCAACACAGCCGGTGGCTTCACCACTGCTGAATTTAATACCTACAACATTGGTGACACAGTGACCATTAGTGGCACACAAGGTGGCACAGGCTCAATCACTGCCTACACTGATCCTACCACTTATTACATAATTGGCACGGACCAGAGCAGTAGTTTTGTGTTGAGTGCCACTCGAGGTGGTGCCAACATCATTACTTCAGCAGGAACCACAACAGGATTGAGTTTCGCGGCTTCGGGCACAGCGTTCCCAGCACAAGTGGGCGCCACACAATACAACACAGTGGCATCACCTGTGCAGGTCACCTACTCAGCCATCACAGCCAATGTGGGCACAGACATCACCAGCAACATCTCTTCAGGTGCATTTGGTCTTGCTGGCACAGCCAACATTGCTTATCAATTGAATGCGTTCTTAAATGTTACTGCCACGCCGGCCACATACGGTTGGGTCAACACAGGCACCAACGCTGCCATTGGCCCCACAGCAGTGGCAGGCACACCACTGTCAACCACTTTCTACAACACCACAGGCAACACAGTGAATGTGGCAGTGAGAGTCAGTAGCCTGGATGGATCCGCATTCGCATACCCAACTCAGATCCAGGCGGCAGCGGCCACAGTGACTGAAGTATCAGGCTACACAGTAGCATAAGGAAAAACACCATGGCAAGAATATCAACCAAAAACATGCAGGCAGCCAGCATCAATCAAAAGCGTGGCCCCACAACAGGCAATGAAAGCACAGGCACCAAGCGTGCTGACTTCATGGCTGAAAAGAGCCGCACAGGTTCAGAAAAATCTGAACTGGCCAACATGATCACAGGCGCTGTTGCGGCTCGTGGTCGTGGTATGGAAGGCTTCCGTGACAAAGCCGTTGAAGGCCTACACACCAACACCAATGTTGGTCGTGGTCCCACAAAAGGCAACGCCGGCAAGCCACAGAAAAGTGGTGGCGGTCGCCGAGGCGCACTAGGCGCCACCTCCGGTTATTAATTAACCCCCACTTGGGCACACACAGGGTGTGCTCAAGTTTTTGATTTGTTTTGAAAGGAAATGATATGAACAAAGCCACCCCTGCCCCTGAAGGCAACATCTGGGATGATGTCCCAAAAGAAACCCCCAAGAAAAAAGACCGAACTGACAAGGTTGTAGCCAAGCCTGCTGCCGTTGTGACCACGGTGCCACAGACTCCAGACTACGACCTGGAAGGCTTGCAAACAGACTTCCCCACTGCCACTGATCTCGAACGCTTTGTGTTTGATGAAACCGGCGTTGTGCTCAGTCTCAAAGGCCGTGCCAACAAGATGAAATATCAAGTGGCCATGGATGTGCTGAATGGTCAACCAGTGGATCCCAAGTTCATTGGTGAAGGTAATCCATACTTGGACAAGGCAGACATGGTGCCTGAAGAGCCCATGAAAGACCTGCCACCAAGACCCGCAGAGATACCACCACTAACAGAAGTGCAGAATGAATTCTTCACTGCGTTTGTGCCACACTCGGATCCGGAATATCATGCTCGTGGTGTGCGTATGCATTGCACCTTCCGCAAGTACAAGAACGGTTGCATCACCTATGAAGTGCTGGGACCAATTGAACCCAAACCATTCGGTGAAAAGATTGACAAGTTTGGCCGTATGAGACCCGAGATCATCAAGTGGACTGATCCCCGCACTGGTGAGCAAATCGTACAACGCGATGATGGCACACTCACACCCATTGGACGACGCCTAAAAGCCATGATGCAGACAATGAAGTACAATGATTCAAACCAATGGGTACGCTACATTGATAGAGACTTTATCAGTCTAGATCAAC
>Ga0214919_10001820_pt1 | contig 34310 bp, 30 predicted proteins | sample LL1503_MetaG_FD_177994 | JGI IMG/M metagenome (GOLD analysis project Ga0214919, IMG submission 177994) | Freshwater microbial communities from Lake Lanier, Atlanta, Georgia, United States - LL-1503 | ecosystem: Environmental > Aquatic > Freshwater > Lake | place: USA: Georgia | collected...
AGGCCATCTTTATCAAGACCAAAGAATGAAAGTGCTGCAATCTTGACGTTAAGTGCGGCAGCTTGCGCCTTCTTGGCAGCAACTGTTGCTGCAGCTTTTGCTGCTGCAGTTACAGATGGTGAAGAAGAAGCAGATTGTGATGGATTAACTCCTGTAACTGAACTGATTTGAGGAGTTGTTGAGATAACAGATCCTTCGTTGCCAGTCATGGAGTTGAAGCCAAGGAATGCTGTAATAACAAGAAGAAGCGAAAGAGCAGCCTTAGATGACTTCTGTGCGATCTGGGCAGCCTTTTTATATGTGGTTGAAAGTGCGTTAAGCGCAGTTAAGCCAGTTGACTCGTCAACGACCCACTCTTCAAGAACGCGAACCATAGATTTGCGAGCGCGAACCAGGATGTGGCGAACATTTGCTGGGGTTGTATTAAGGGCAGTTGCAATCTCTTCTGTGGTGCGGCCTTCCATTTCCCACATCACTAGCGCTGTGCGCTGATCTGATGTTAGGCGAGCTAAAGCTTCGCGAATAATCGCGGCATCTTCTGCTGCAGTAATGGACGTATCGAGATCGATGTGGTTTTCAGATGCAATCTCGTTCAAACGCTCCTGGGTTGTGTCAGCATCGATAGCAACCAAGTTAGGGCGTGCTCCGCGAGCGCGGATGATGTTGAGAGATAGGTTTGTAACAGAGGTGCGTAAGTATGCAATCGCACGATCTGCTGAATCTAGCTCTGGGGCAGCAAGCATGAACTTCAAGAATGCTTCCTGGACTACTTCATTGGCTTCTGCCTCATCGCGGGTGATGCGGCGAGCCTGTGAAACTAGCTGTGTGCGGTGTTCTGTGTAGAGGGCTGAGAGCTGAGAGATAGACCAGTCTGCAGCAGATCCTTGAGCTGATGCGGGGGCAGCTTCAAGAATGCGGATGGCATCAGCCTGTGCAGCTGCTTTCGCTGCCTTTGACTTTAAAAGTGCCATTTAAGTAACTCCCGCGAGTTTGTAAAAGATGAGCAACGTCTTGCCCTCTATTAGTTAAGACACCGCTGGGGGGCAAATGTTGTGCCCTTGGCGGATTTATTTTTACCTTATATATGGGGGAAGTGCGAGCAGGGCTTTCGCCGAATGGCAGCATAAAACAACCCTGCCGGAATCAGGCTCTTAGTCTATGGGGTGGGCGAGGGTAAAGGCGGCATTGAGGGTTTTGAGTGTGTCCGAACTAGGTTGGCTGCCAAGGATCCATCTTTGAGGTCATATTGAAGAGGAAACCATCTCTCCAAGGGAACATTCAGCTGTAAACTCCATGGATTCTAATGCCAGCTCCACTCTTGCGACCAGAACTGCCGGGTCTCCTTCTCGGCGACCAACTACAATCGGCTCAAGCTTTAAATTCGACTGTACAAGGATTTCGCTCATTACCTCCCTCACAGAGTACCCGTGACCAGTACCAATATTTATGGCCCGAGGCAAAGTTCCCGTTTGAAGTTTTATGGCTGCTAACACGTGGGCGCGGGCAATGTCTGAAACGTGGATGTAGTCACGAATGCAAGTTCCATCTCTTGTTGGGTAGTCATCGCCGAAAATTTCAGGGGGAGCGCCCTTGGCTAGGGCCTTAAGGACCATTGGGACGACATTTGCCTTTGAATTATCTTTCAAAAGAGGAGATTCCGAGCCAAGAACGTTGAAGTAACGAAGTGATGTGCCGCGCCTTCCCCCATCCTTAACAAATCTAGTTACTTCTTTCTCGGCAAGCACTTTAGATTGTCCGTAGGGTGAAATAGGGTTTAATTCTGAAGATTCAGATACAACGCCTGCTTCTGAGTTTCCATATACGGCGGCAGTTGAAGATTGTATAAAAATTTTCACTCCAGCCTGTATCGCGCAATCCACCAATATTTTGGTTCCCAAATGATTAATCCGTTCATACTCATTTGGAATTCTTTTGGACTCTTCTACCGATTTCAAGGCAGCAAGATTGATTATTCCTTCAATAGGATTTTCTTTAAGCACCCTGCTCACCAAATCAAAATCACAGATATCTCCCTCTACAAGATTTACACTCGAGGGAATTCTTTTAACTAGCCCACTACTCAAATTATCTAGAGTTACTAATGCAAAGCCTGCTTCTTTCATTTTGAGCAGAACATGACTTCCAATGTATCCAGCCCCGCCTGTAACTAGCCACATCTGGATTAGAGACCCATCAAATTAGCTTGTCGATCAAAGTCCGGTACTGCCCTTCTAACCTCTTCAAAACTACCTTGCGCCTTGATTTCACCTCTGTCCATGTAAATAACTCGATCAGCGGAAAGCACAGTTGATAATCTATGAGCAATCATTAGCACTGTGACATCACCACGAAATGCTTGAATAGCAGATGAAATATTGGCCTCTGTTTCACCATCTAATGCACTTGTAGCCTCATCAAGTACCAATAACTTAGGAGCAGTAAATATCGCCCGTGCTATTCCTAGCCTCTGTCGCTGCCCCCCACTGATATTGGTCCCTCGATCACCCATCGGTTGATCCAGCCCAAGTGGAAGAGCCAGCACAAACTCTGATAGTTGGGCTGTATTTAACGCTTTGGATACTTGCTCTTCGTACGCCACTTTTGCATCGAAGCCCAACATGACATTTTCTCTAACTGTTCCATTTGCTATCAAAATATCTTGAGGCATATATCCGATTGCCCCAGGCCATTTAACTATTGCATCAAGAGGAGGGAGTCCACTAATCATGACTTGACCTTTTTCTGGTTCTAGAATGCCTAATAAAATATCAACCAAGGTTGTTTTACCAGCACCAGAAGGGCCAACGAATGCAACAATCTCTCCTTTTTTAATCTTAACTGATAGATTATTAACAGCAAAGATATCTTTTCCAGGGTATTTCAGAGAAACATTCACAATTTCAAGATCAGCTTTGAAACCATCATGAACAAAATCGATAAATTCTGCATCTTCTTTTTCCAATTCATCAATCCCCAGTGATTCAATCAACTCCAAGGTTGGGCCTGCCAGACCTGTATTTGATTTAATAGTTAAACTACTTTGTTGAATTCGAAGCACCGCTGGTGCAATTCTGGTACTTGCTGCAAAAAAAACACTAAGGGTTGCTACAGCGTGAGCAGCATCCTGAGTTACAAACTGGATGGCACTAATCATAAGACTTCCAACGATTACAGTAATTTCAATCACATATTTACTAATATTTGGCATAAATGAGAGCTCGGCAGTTGCAGCTGCTAGCTCGTGGCGCTTATCACCAATTATTCTAGAGTAATAATTTCTTCTGTTTTTCACTACTAATTCCCTATATGATGACAATACTTCCAAAATCATTGAATTGCTATCAACATTGGTTTGACGGTTTCTCTCACCCAAAATTTTTGCTCTAACCTGCATGACTCTGTAGAGCATAAAGGCAATTGCAGCGAAAAGAGCGAATGTGCTAAGTGATAAAATCGGGTCTACTACAAAAAGACCAACTGCCATAACAAGCAATAAGGAAGTATCTGAAATTAGTGCCACAAATGTTGCAAGGACCCCAATGGTAATGCTGCTTACTCCGGAAGTTAGAATAAAGAGTGTCTCTTGGTTTGATCGGCTTTGAACGGTAAGTAAAGGTTGCGCTAAAAGGCGGGATACCAAATTTGACGATAATCTTGCACCCTTGAAACTGAGAAAGTACAACATCTTCCGAATAAAAATCATAGACAGAATAGTCTTTAAAACCATTATCGAAACGGCTAGAATACCCAGAATCATAGCTTGGTTTTGTAAGTCAAAACCATCTAAATTAAGTGTATCCAAAAACCATTGAACACGATTTCCGGGCTGTTTGGATCCAACACCACTAATTGCAAGTGAACCAATAACTCCAATTAGCCCAACACCGACTAAATCTAGAGCTCCGAGCATAATTTGAATTATGACAACTGCAAAAAGTTTGCTTTTATCTGATTTTGAAAGAACTTTGGAAGATCTATAAAGCACAGAATTCTTGATGGTCTCCGAAAATCTTTGCATGAGCCTTAGCATATCTCACTCAGAATTTTCTTTATAGTACTGTTAATTTCATTAAGTAGTACTGCCTCTGCACTGAGCTTTGTGCGTAGAGCTTTTTCAATGGCAACATCTAACGTGCACAAAATATTCAATTGTTCGGATAGTTGCGGGAAGTCCGAATACCCCAAATCTCGCCAAACCTCGAGCATCCCAGTCATTCTTAAAATTTCTCTTTCACCGGCTAGTACAAAACATCCAGACATTGCGCCTTCAATAACAGCCTTATCGACTGATCTCGGTGTGCCGGTGAAAATAAACTCGAATCCTGATAACACTTGAGGGATCTTCGAATACGGTAGTGCTTGTTCAAGCTTTAGCGCTACTTGATGTGATACCGCGAAATCACTTATGGATTTCACATATCGACTCTCTGATGAGTGTGGCCCCATGCATGTAAGTTTCAAGTCTTTAAATTTAGATTTGCTAACTGCCGAAATTGCTACTTCTATGTTTTTTACCGGCACTATTCGACCCAATGCCAGAATTCCTTCACGATTTATTGTGGAGGAATTAAAGGCGTCTAATAGTGATTGACTCTTAATTCCGTGTCCTACATATCGGACACGATTATTCACAATAGGAATTGCAGAGGGCGTCGACGTAAAAATTCTATTTGCAAAACCTTGTGAGTATTTAAGGCTTAGTGATTTTTTAGAATGGGAATACCACAATCCCTGTTTAATTCCCGCAACTTTGTAAAGAGGTCCAACAATTAATAATGTTCTTGGTGACATATGATGAAAAACGCAGACATTACTTCGATATTTCAGCGAAGTTGCAAAAGATTTATACAATCTAAAGAGCCCCACAAAGCGTTTTAAGACACTACCTCCCCCTAATTCCTTGACAAAAACATTTTCTGGCAAGTTGGTTCGGCCAACGTGAGTCGAATAAACAAGGACTTTATCAACTTGAGCAGCAAAGGCTTCAACCCAATCATGAGCTGCAGCCAACACCTGGCTATCAAGATCTGTCTCTAGGTTGTAAATAATTAAGGTTTTCATCTACTTACCCAATTGCATCCAAGTAGCCAAAACAACCAAACTCCATAGCTGCATGAGTTCTCTATACTTACCACGCTGTGGTGCATCGGTTAAATAGTGCAGCTCTGTAGGGTTGAAACGCTCATCTCTGGAGAGAAATTCTAGAGATGAGCGAACAAGAGCTGGGTTGGCGCGTAACCAATGTCCAACTGGACTTGTGAAGCCAGCTTTATCGCTTCTAACACCCAAAGTCTTTAACTCAGGATACTGCTCCCATAGGGCAATTTTTGAGAGCTTTTTGTGTTTATGAACATCCATATAGGAGTTTGCCCAATTTATAACACGATCATCTTGAAAAGGGCTTCTTGCTTCAATGGAGTAATGCATTGATATGCGATCTAGCTTTCGATTTGATTCCATTGCGAGCCAAACTTGGTGATCTCTAACCATAATGGCCTGTGGGGAATTTAAATCTTTTGGAAGATTTTCAATTGATGCAACTGAATTAACCATAACTTCAGATATCAATTGCATGGAAATTGCCGGACTAAGGATTCTTGAAAGTTCTAGCGGTGTGAATGTCCAATGCCAGTTAAGCCATGAAAGAGGTGATTTCCTAGAAATCTGCGTGGCCAAAATTTTATTCATAATAGCTTTATCTTTTCGAGAATCTGCAAAAATACACCTACCTAAATTCTTGGCATTTAATTGTAAAAGATTTGGTACCCGAGTAACTGCAAGATGGCGAGCGTAGCCTCCAAATATCTCATCTGAGCCATCGCCTGTGAGCGCCAATCTATGACCTGAAGCAGCGATTGCTGAATAAAGCTTGAGCATAGATACACCGCTTGGATTGTTATTTGGTTCCTCAAGTGCAAACAAGAATTTCTTAAGTTCTTCTTCAACTTCAGATGCCTGAATCATTTCAACCGATTCGATTCTTAATCCGAGTTTAGAGCTCACAGAATGTGCAACATCTGAATCTAGGTTATATCTCTGCTTGTCAGAATCAGACCACCTGGCGGTAAACGCAGTTGCCTGATCACAATTCTTACCTAGTTCTATTGCGATTATGGATGAATCGACTCCTCCTGAAAGAGAGACTGCAACTTTCTGGTGGCCCTCAATTCGATCAGCTACGCTTTCACTTAGGAGCTTTCGTAAACTGGGAGAGCCTTCGTCTATATAAGAATTTTGCTCCAGGAATGAACTTTTCCGAATTCGACGAGAATCTAAACTAATCTCAAGAATTTCACCAGGCATGACTGATTTGATTTCTGATTTGGTAGTAGTTGGATCTAATAAGTATCCAAGACTCAAAAATTGAGTCAAAGCAAGATCGGAAATAGAGGATCTGTCATTTTCTCCTTTGAAGGAGTCCAAGCTAGATGACCACCTGAAAGAATCACTATTGTTTTCAAAGTAGAGAGGTTTCTTCCCAAGTTTGTCTCTAGATAAGTAGACTCTGTTGTGAGATTTTGAATAGAAAGCGAAGGCAAACATTCCATTCAACTTTTCGAGGCTTTCTACACCGTTTAATGTTAAAAACTTGAGAAGCACCTCAGTATCTGACTCAGTTTGAAAGCGCACCTTTCTTGATTCTAGATCCCGTCGAATTTCTCTAAAATTGTAAATCTCACCGTTAAATGAGATCACATCACCAGTTTCAGCATCAGTCATGGGTTGATTACTGCGTGGATGTGGATCCGTCATTGCTAAGCGGGCAACACCCATACATAAATTACTATTAACTTCTTTTACAATTTGAGAGTCTGGTCCCCTTAAATGGATATGTTTCGTTTGCTCATCTACCCAAGCAACCCCATTGGGAACAAAAAGTGAGCCCACGATTCCGCACATATGAAGTAGTTTAGCGTGCAACTACTGACAAGTTTTAGAAAGCCTTGCCCACGCACTACCTATATCGTTCACTATCTCTTTACGGAGCTGTAAATACTCTGTGTAATATCCATTATCACGCTGGAGGGCTAGCAGTTCCCTCAAGGTCACTTCCAAATCATTTGTTGAAAGATGCACATTGAGTTCTCTAACCAAGACAGAGCCAGCTTCTGCAATAAGTTCGCTGATGCCCCTTGATGGCACCCCCCAAACCGGTATTCCATGCATTAGTGCCTCGCGCGTAGACCTTCCATACGATTCGGTTGGTGCTGTTGAAAGCAGAATTCCAATTTTATCCCATGCAGCCTCCATCTGAATTGGATTCAACTGTCCCAAAAACTCTACACTGCTTGCCGGCATCTTTGATTGAAGCTGCTTTAAAAAGCTTTCTCTCTCTGGGCCATCACCAGCAATGATAACTCTCAAATTGGGCTCAATTTTTATGAGCTCTGTAGCAATTTCGGTAAAAACCTTAAGCCCTCTCTCAAGATGAATTCTGCCGACAAACCCAATAGAAAGCGGTAATTCTTTTCCCTCAGGGAATTTTGTTGCTCTTACATTAAGAGGTACTGGAATAGATATAACTTTTGAGATTGGAACATTGAAGCGATTAACAATATCTGCAGAAATTGACTTACTGACACATCGGATTTGATCAGCACGCTTTATCGCAAATCTTGACAAAACAGATTTTGCTAATGGTACCATCCCTGCACTACTCCACTTTGGAGCTAAGAAATCTGCATGCACTTGCAACTGAAATGGAATTCTCTTTTTACTAATACTTTTAACACGACTAATTGAACTTATGCGCGCATAAAAATATGACGCCCATGGATCACTGCAAGTGATAATAAGTGGGGAAAACTCAATTTCTCTTAGCAATGCTATTTTGCGGTAATTAATGAAAACTTGGAACCATGTATGGCGATTGCATCCAATAATTATTAGGGCATCATCCCGATAGAGAATACCTACTTGCTTTGTCTTACCGGTAAAAACTACTAATCGTGAGATTGAAGTTAATGGAAATTCTCTTGCAGCTAAAACGTATTCCTTGTGTCTATCTATTAGATTCTGGTCCAAACCAGAAAAGCTGCCTCTGGGATCAAATAGAACAACGTCACGCACTTACTTTGCCCTGCTACTTTCTGAAATTAATTCAATCATTTTACCAAGCTGAGTTTGTTCGCAGTAATTTTCTTTGGCGTGATGCTGGGCTTTCTTGCCTAGTTCTTGTGCAAATCTCTTATCGTGAATCAATTTTGCTAGCGCATCTTCTGTGGCCTGAAGATTGCGAATAGGAACTATTAACCCTGTTTGGCCATTTTCAATTACATCAAGATTGCCGGCGTTACTTGAGACAACAATTGGCTTGCCTGCCATCATCGCCTCAAGGAGTGAAAACGACAAACCTTCATAATCCGAGATAAGCGCGTAAATCTCGGCTTGGTCCAAAACAGATATGACATCTGAGTTATCTAGCTCGCCTAAAAACTCCACATTTGAGTTAATTTCTCTGCCTAGTTTTTCTAGATTATCCCGTTCTGGCCCATCTCCAACAACAACTAATTTTATTTTCTGATTTGCGCATGCCCTGATCAGGACATCAATATTCTTCCAATTTACAAGTCTTGAAACCGAGAGAACACCTTCTGGCTGACCAATACTTTTCTCATTAGAACGGCAAGTAATTCCATTTTGAACTACTTTAATGGGTGGCTTGACTCCCCATCCTTTAACAATTCCTGCCAACTCTGTGCTCGGGGTAGTGATACTTTTGAATCTATTCAAGCTCCATACGAGAAGTTTTCTTTGGTACTTGAGCGAAAATGGAAGTTGAGTAGTTTGAAACTCGCTGATAGTAACATTTGTTTTTCTTGAGTTTCTATAGCGTTCCCAAATTGGGTCTCCTACAATTTTAGCCACTAATGCCCTTGAGCCAAATAATGTGGCAAATCCTACTTCCTCATGTAGGCCATTTGCATACATGCCTTCGGAACCTCGTGAGAGTTTGACCATTTTTCTAATAACTAGGAACATTCTTAAGGGTTTGGGTAAATTCCGGCGAATAAACACTCGCTGCCAATTCTCTGCCGGCCGAGGTTCTCCGTTTCGGTCAGTCAGTGAAAGTGTGCAAACATTATGACCATTTTCGATTAATTGTGTGGCTAATCTGGGTATGTATGTAGCAGGTCCGCCAATATCTGGAAAATAGATCCCAGAAACTAGTACAAGGTTCACGCCATCAGCCGATCCATTTTTTAAGGGAATTTGTGCTTTCTTTTAGGTTAGCCCAGTCATAAAAGCGAGATACACCTTCAGATAAAGATATCGAAGGCACAAAACCAGTTAACTGCCTGAGATAACTGCTGTCTGCAACGGTCTGCAAGACGTCACCCGTGGCCTTTTTTTCGTTTGTAATTGCGATTCGTTTTCCAGAAATCTTTTCTAATTCAGCAATTAAATCGTTGAGTGAATGTGGATTGCCTCCACCAAGATTTACTATGTCACTAAAGCCGGGATCTTCTTTTGCTAGCTGATAACTGAGACTGAGGATCCCTTTCACAGTATCTTCCACATAAGTGAAGTCACGCCTAACAGAGCCGTCACCAAATCTATGAAAATTATAATCAGTCAACACGCTTGCCCCGAGTCTAAAATAAGCCATATCCGGCCTTCCCCAAGGACCGTAGACAGTGAAGAAGCGCATACCTCTCGACCTTGTCTGGGAGTTGGCTGTAAGTGCTTTTGCTAGTAGCTCATTACTTAACTTTGTTGCTCCATAAAAACTAATTGGGCTTAAACCAACTGCTTTCTCCTTATACGGAACGTCCGTCGAGTCTCCATAGACGCTTGATGAAGAGGCATAGAGAAAATCAGGAATTCTATGTTCAATCACAGATTGTAAGACATTAGAAAACCCAGTCAGGTTTGATTCGACGTACTTATGTGTTAATTCAACGGGTAGACGCACCCCGGCTTGTGCGGCTAAATGAATTACTGTTCTAGGCTTTACTTCGTCGAGTATCTTGCTAAATGAAATCCGGTCGACCAAATCAAACTCATAGAAATTCTCTTTTGGAGCTTTACCCAATAACTGCTTTTTTCTTTCTAACTTCAAATCTACCGAGTAATAGTCTGTGAGGGAGTCAACGATTACTACCTCTTGACCAGAATCCATTAATGCTGCCGCAACATGGGCACCAATAAAACCTAATCCACCTGTTACAACAACACTCATGAGCGTTCCAATATTGGATCATAAACGGAGTTCATTTTCGTAATCATACTCTCAGGTAAAAAACTACTTAGTCGGGCATGCTGTGCCGCAATTAGTTGGCGCTGCTTTGGCTCGGATTTGAACTCTTCCATTTTTTTGCATAGGCCTGCCGGGTCACCGGTGTGAAATAGGCCTTCAGAATTCACTCCGAGGACTTCAGGGATTGCCGAATTATTTGCAGCGATAACTGGGATTCCTGCTTGAATCGCTTCTAGAAGGACTAAACCAAAACCTTCATAGTTGCTAGCTAGAACAAAGAGATCCATTTGCTTCATTACCGATATTACATCAGCGGTTCTCCCAAACCAGATGATATTTTCCTTGATTTCTAATATCTTTGCCAATTCTTCGAGCTCCTCCTTAAGAGACCCGCCACCTACAATTAGTAATTTCGACGAAGGATTTTTGGCGGTGAACTCTTTAAAGGCAGTAAATAAGGTTGGATAATCTTTTTGATGAGCTAAACGTCCAACTGTTCCGATGACAAAATCCGTACTCATCCTCTGATTCGCATTTGTTGTTCGTTGCGTCAAAAGTTCGTCAAATCCATAGTACACAACTTCTATTTTATTAGAAGCAGATATCTCACCAGACTCCAAGAGATACTTTTTGACTGCTTCTGAAATTGCAACTACGCGAATAGCTTTACTTTCAACAAATCTGCTCAGAAGTTTGGAGACGAAAGCGGGAGCGCCTGGAAAAAAAGGCTCCGAATTATGCCGAGAGACGATAAGTGAATCTTTTGGAGATGAGACTGCTGCAAGAAGTTCAGCACGAGGTAAATGAGCATGAACAACTCCACGGTAATTCTTAAAAAAATATTTTAGTGTACGAATTTGTGCGAAGACGTTCTTTCCTTCGAGAATATCAATTACTTCAGCTCCAGCATTTTGTAGTTCATTTTGTAACTCTGGGAGATCTTTCAAATAGATGACTTGAACTTTAAAGCCCGATCTAACTTGCTCCCTAACAACTACTTTGAGTTGGTTCTCGGCTCCACCCCTTGCAATAGTGGTAATGAGATGTACAACTGATTTCAATTCAATACGCTCTTGAAATAATCGATTGTCTGGCTAACACCTTGCTCTAATTCAATCTTTGGGGCCCATTTTAGAACTTCTTTTGCTCGCGTGATGTCTGGCTTTCGCTGCCTTGGATCATCAAGTGGTAAATCTTTATAGACGATTTTAGATTTTGACCCAGTTAGCTTGAGCACGGTATGAGCAAGCTCCATCATTGAGAATTCATTCGGGTTACCAAGGTTTATTGGTGCCTCAATGACTTCTTTTGAACTCAGCATGCGATAAATCCCATCAACTAAATCTGAAACGAAACAAAAAGACCTCGTTTGTTGTCCTTCTCCATAGATTGTAATGTCTTTGCCAGAAAGGGCTTGAACAACAAAATTGCTCACAACTCTTCCATCACCTACGGCCATACGAGGGCCATAGGTATTGAAAATTCTTATAACACGAGTATCAACGTCGTATTGTCGGCGGTAATCAAAGCACAGAGTTTCAGCAGCACGCTTTCCTTCGTCGTAGCAAGATCTTATTCCAATTGGATTTACATTTCCCCAATAGCTTTCTTTCTGTGGTGACTCGGTGGGGTCTCCATACACTTCACTTGTAGAGGCCTGTACTAACGGGATTTTCAACTTTCTTGCCAGGTGTAGCATATTGATAATCCCAAGAAAGTTAGTTTCAATGGTCCTGACTGGATCTGCTTGATAATGGACAGGAGAAGCGGGGCATGCAAAATTTAGAATCGCATCGCCTTTTATCAATATAGCTTCGCGCACATCATGTTCAAAAAAGTTAAATTTTGGGTGATCCAACAAATGCTCTAAATTAGCCATTGAGCCTGTTGAGAGATCATCCAAGCCAATTACGCTATGGCCTTCTTTAATGAGTCGATCTGAAATATGAGACCCTAGGAACCCTGCTGCACCTGTGAGGATAATCTTCATGACCAAATCCTGCCATACTTAATGAAAATTCCTTGAAATTAGAGACTCGCCCCCCTAAGGCCCAACTCCGAGTAGCCCCTTTATAAAGAATTGGCGAAATCTGTTTAAGACTTTTACTTTTAATCGAGTCTGTATGCCATCCAGTCTCTTACCTGTACTTGCGCTGATTCCTCTATATAAAGGGATGCCTGGCAATCCTCGCACGCTCAATCCGGCAGTCTCAAGCATCAATGTGTAGAAAGCAAGATAATATTCGATCGCCCTAAAAGAATCAGCCGATTTGAAGCTCGTTGTCTTCTGTGGATTTTCTGAGTACTTCGGGGGGTTTAGTGCGAAATCCTTGAAAACATTGGTTGTCATCCCAAAAAATCTTGAGTCAATTGTGTGATCTTGAGAGAAAAATCGATTTCCTCGAAAATTACCAGATGACTTTGAAATCAGTTTTCCTAGATTCTCAATATGTAGTCTGCCTGTTAGTTTCCAAACAACTTCATATTGACTTAAGCTAACAATGGTCACAACTTCCCGCAACATATTGTGCTCTCCAGCACTTATACCTGAAGTAGCAGACAGTGCATCCTGCTCACATGATAAAAAGATGAAGTCATTTAGGTTAACCTTCATCTTACTTAGCCCTACTTTAATGAGCTCAATTGAATTAGAATTCTCAACTACTAGAAAATCTATCTTTAAGCCCTCTGATAAGCTCTGCAATTTTGCCAGGCTAGCCACATAATCTTTAAGGCGAAGTTCAGAATTGCTACGAGTTAAATTTGAACTTACTTGCGGACTTACAGTGCAAGTCAAGATCAATAGGTGGCGCTCGTCTGTATTGTGCATAAACTATTCTCCAACCAGTTCATGAACTCTGCGCATCAGCACGTCATCAATTCTTTTGCCTTTGTGTGAGGATTTAACTCGAATAAAGGGAAATGATGCTAATTCAGCTCTTGATATACTTTCAAGTTCTTGGAGTGATGAGATCTCCCGATATGGGATGGCTTGACACTCAATACCTGATGACTTAAGAATCTGACCGATAGCTTCATCGTCAAATAGTTCCAGGAATTTCAATTCTTCTCTATTCAAGAGATTTTCAATGGCCTTGCGATTTAAAACGATTCCCCAACCTGAGATGAAATCTTTATTCGAATTCTTTGGGCCAGCATAAATAAAGGTACCGCTCAGTGATTCTAGGTGAGCTTTAAGCATGGAGACATTTACGTAGCAACTTGCATTTGCGCGAATTAGAAAATCAAAATTATGGTTATTTTGAATGTAGCGAATTGCCGCAAGGGATTTAAGTGTAATATTGGGCCAAGTTTCTGCAATGTTTACCACAATGGTGTTGCCAACTTCGGTACATTGAACTTGGTTTGACCGTAGCTTAACTTGGAAAAAACGCCAATTCTTTTGGAAATAACGGCTGACTAGGACCCTATTGAGCACGGTTCTTAAAGTAACATTGCCTGGTTTTTTCCCCTGATACATAGTGGCTTCTATGCCACTATTGGGTTGTGAGCACCAAGTTTTTAGAACACCATTTTGATACATTTGATTCCATGGGCCAATACTGTTATCAAGGAGAAGGGCCCATATTCGCACTTAGGAAGATTAGCACTTTAAAGAAAGTAACCAAATGATCTCCCAGGAAAATATGATTATCGATGCGTTCCCAGGTTATAACGAATTGGAACTTGCCCGCTTCCGCATAGATTACTTGTCTGATCTTGTTGATGTTACGGTAATTGCAGAGGCCCGGTTAACTCAGTCGGGACTCGAAAAGCCCCTCTACTTCGCTAAGTGGCTTTCTGAGCAAAATGAGTTTATAAAAGCAAAGGTAGAGGTGATTGAGGTCCCTTTATTGTCATCATCTACCAGCTGGGAAAGAGAGATTTATACTAGGGAGTTTCTGTTTAGTTTCATAAAAGAGAATTACCCAGAATCTAGGTTCATCCTCAGTGATTTAGATGAAATCCCCTCTAAAGACCAAATTGAAAAATTGAGTGAAACAAGCGGTATATTTCACTTCAAAACCCCTACTTACTATAGGAAAATCAACTGGCAGCTACGTGATCAACATATTAATTGGTCACATGGAGTTATGGGTCAGGTTGAATTGAATATCTATCCCAACGCGGGCAGATTCTCACGGGAAATACCGCTCTTGCAGGGGAGCCCTGGCGCACACTTCTCCTGGCTCGGAATAGATGAGGAGTCGCTTTGGAAAAAATCTAGAGCAGCTGCGCATGCTGAATTAAATGAAAACTTCTGGTCTAGCACAGAGCTCCTAAGTTACTGTGACTTAAATCGAGTTGATCACCTAGGCCGAGGGAGAAATAAGGGCTGTGGGATCTTCAGAATTACTCAATTGAAAGGCAATGAAATGTCGGGAGCAGCATTCAAGTTTTTCCCCCAATGGGCTGATACAAGCCCAATTATTCCAAACATTGGCATGAGGTTCTGGGCAAGCATGAAAGTGACGGCATATGTCGCTGATCATCGAATGGCTAAAATAGTAAGGTCAAAGATATTGCCAGCGAAGTACTTTAAATCAAAGAATTTTCTAGTGACTTCGATAGTATTGGTAGAGTGTCTTCAAAGTGGATGGGCTCATATGAAATTAATGATTAAGTCTGTAGTTTCTAAAATTTCGAAATATTCAAGGTACAAAGGGTAACAATGCGTAAGCCTTTCTGGTTCTTGACTACATTTAACATTTACCCCCCAAAGAGTTGGGGTTTCCATTCATTAGTTCACTTAGACATGGGCTGTGGGTCAAATGCTAGGAATCCCTTACTCGCACCAAAGCTAATCGGTGGTGACATTCTCCCGCAATCTAGAATCGGGACCCAGTTAGACTTTGAATATATAAAACTCGAATTAACAGGAGAAATACCCCTTGTAAGTGGCAGTGTAAACAGCATCTCCGGTTTTGATTTTCTTGAACACCTACCCCGAGGTTCCTTAATTGAAACTAATCTGTTTATCAAGTTCATGAATGAAGCTTCAAGAATCTTGGCTCGGGGAGGGGTGCTTATACTTGTAACTCCGGCGTATCCGAGTTCTGCTGCTTTTCAAGATCCAACGCATGTCAACTTTATCTCTGAGCAGACGGTACAGTATTTCGTAGGAGGAAATCCAGGGGCCACAAATCTTGGTTATGGTTTTATAGGTCAATTCGAATTGATTTCACAGGAGTGGGTTGGGCCATTTAGTAAAGTTTGGAATCCTAGGCCTTTTGAAAAAGACAAAGGCGTAGATCTTTTCTTTGGAATTCTTAAGCAACTAATGTGGACATGCAAGAGTGTAGGAAGAATTCGTGGGCTGATATCTTCGATAAGAAATCCAACCCACCTACTGTGGGTGCTAAAAAAAGTTTAAAGACTTGTATCTGAGTTTGAAAAAACTTCGAGAAGGTTCGGTGCCACTAAATCGCGTTGTGAAATAATCGGATTGCATTTTGGCCAATCTATCTTCAAATGTGCATCAAATAAGTTGATAGTGAATTCTTTTTCTGGTTGGTACTTGCTTGTCAAGTTATAAGCGGCTATGGAATTATCTTCCAGGCTCATAAACCCATGACCAAAGCCATCTGGAACGAATAAACAACTACCATCTTGAGAGTTAAGCTCGGTGAGAATCCACTTGCCAAAAGTAGCGGCGTCTTTCCGTAAATCCACAACCACATCAAGTATGGACCCATTAAGACATGTGACCCATTTTGCCTGCCCGCTTGTTGCAATACTGTAGTGAATGCCACGCATTACATCTTTCATTGATTTAGAAGAATTTGACTGAGCAATTTCAAAATCAATCCCAGACTTTAATTTGAATTCTTCTCGTAGGAACCACTCCTTAAATGAACCACGATTGTCATAAAAGATTTGGGGCTTTCCAAGCCAAACTCCGGGTATCTCTAACTCACTATATTCCATTATCAATCTCTACCTCTCGTCGAATGATTGTTGCAAGTTCATGCACAGGAAGTCTCCAGTCCCTAAGTGGCTCAATTCCAGTGCCAATCCATCCGCCATGGCTAAGCACACTATAAACTGGCCGTCTAACTGTCGTTGCAAATTCACTAGTTTTGATTGGTTTGATCAAGCTCGGTTCTAAGCCGGCAGACGAAAGTAGTAGCTGAGCGAATTCGAACCAATTGGTAAGTCCTGAATTAGTACCGTGGAGAATCCCACTAGATATCCGATTTTCCCCAATTTCTATAATCTTTTCTGCTAAGTCCAAAGTTGAGGTGGGCTGACCCCATTGGTCATCCACAACCGAGATAATCGCAGTAGGTCTTTTAATTGCTTTAGTCATTATTGATCGTGCAAAGTTCTTACCTCCTGGTCCATAGAGCCAGGCAGTGCGAAGTATGACGACAGAGTTTTGGAAGTCTTTTTCAAGCAAAATCTCCGCGCCTGCTTTAGATCTGCCATAATTATTTATGGGACATTGTTTTTCATCTTCATCAATTGGTTTCGAAAATCCACCATCAAAGACATAATCTGTGGAGAGCTGGATTACTGATGCTCCAACATGGCTTGCAGCTTTAGCAATATTAAGCGCTCCTTCTATGTTTACTTTGTTAGCCAAATCCATTTGATGTTCGGCTCCAGCAACATCTGTATAAGCCGCAGTATTAACAATCTGATCAGGATGGTGTCGTGATACCAGGGCAACAATTTCTTCTAAGTTCGTGATATCCGCTTGCCTGTGGCTAAATGCCAAAACTTGGTGATCATTAGATTTTTCTGTCAGCCGTTGGCTTAAAACCAATCCAAGTTGACCTCCGGCACCGAAAACCATCCATTTCACGGTGCAACTAAATCTTTCCACCAAGTTTCATTATTTACATACCAACCAATAGTTTCCTTCATCCCAGCCTCAAAAGGAATTTTGGGTTCAAAACCTAATTCGGATCTCGCCTTATCAAAAGATACGGAATAGCGGAGATCATGTCCCAATCTATCTGTGACAAATTCCATCCTAGTCTGATCTAGTCCCATTTGATCCAAAATCAAATATGCTATCTCTAAGTTTGTTTTTTCGGCATCAGCACCGAAATTGTACACAGATCCAGATTTTCCTTTTATTAGAGCTAGAAAAATACCCTCGCAGTGATCCTTTACATGCAACCAATCTCGGATATTTAGACCATTCCCATATATTTGAATATTTCTTCCTCGTATTAGATTAATTATTGATAGTGGGATTAATTTCTCAGGAAATTGATGTGACCCAAAATTATTGCTGCAGCGTGTTGTAACTGTGTCAATTTTATGGGTGACGTTATATGCGCGAACCAATAAATCTGCTGATGCTTTGCTTGCTGAATAAGGCGAATTTGGCAATAGTGGGGAATCTTCAGTCCATTGACCGTGTGAGATAGATCCGTAGACTTCGTCTGTTGAAACTTGAAGAAATCGGACGCCTCCTCGCTTCTTAACGGCTTCAAGCAAAGTATGCGTTCCTGAAATATTTGTACTAATGAAACTTGATGAATCAGAGATAGAGCGGTCTACATGCGATTCTGCAGCGAAATTCACGATGAATTCAACTTCCTGAACTAATTCTTCTACTACCTTTTTGTCTCGAATGTCACCTTTAATAAAATTGAAACGAGCATCACGCTGGAACTCTGTGAGATTATCTTCTCTTCCTGCGTAAGTAAGATTGTCCAAGATCGTAACTTGCTTTACATCACTTATCGAAAGAAGTTTACGGACAAAGTGTGAACCAATGAATCCAGCTCCACCTGTAACTAGAATTTTCATCCGGCTGCCCAACTCTCACAAAGCGGTCATCATACTATTTACTTGCTGGGTCAAACTAACATATCAAAGCGTCAAGTAAACGGCTTGTGCGGTCATCCCAACTGAATTTTAAAGCAAAATTTATGCCACTGTTCAATTTTAGCTTGAGGCCTTCTTCATTTACTGCTTGGCGTATAGCCATGTTCAATGAAGCAGAATCACCAGCCGTGTACCAAAATGGTTGAAAGTCTTGATCAAAGATATCTTCATAAACTGTACATTTTGCCGCAACAACCACTCTTCCAGAAGCGATTGACTCAATTGCCTTAAGTGGAAATCCCACATATTTCTGCGAAGCTGGCTTGGGTAAGACAATTACATCTAATTGTTTAAACATCTTAATGGCTTTAGCGTGCCCAACATGACCTGAGATTTCTATCTCCTTGGTAGTTATGCCGTATTGCTCTAACTTTGAATTCATCTGAAGAATTTCTGAATCAGTACCTCCAACTAGAGAAATTCTAAAATTAGATTCCAGTCTAGAATTGATTTTTGCTAGCCCAAGTAAGTCTTCTACTCCTTTTGAATATCCATTCGGTGAAAATTTCCCGATATAACCTACTCGTAATCCCGAATATTTATTATCATGAAGATTTTTGAGGTGGTTTAAATAGTTATTGACTCCAAAGTCTGACTCGATTATGTCTAACGAAATTCCCATTGGTGCAATCTGAATTGGAATTCCAAGTTCCTCCTTAATTAGTTGAGAAGCAATTACTTTACTAATTGGGGCTAATAGTAGGTTTCCTTTGGAAAACCTTCGAATTGTGATTAGAGAAAATTTCTTGACTAATTGATGAACTTCAAATACAACTTTGGTCTTGCGGGTAACGTGAGACAACATGAGACTGTCTCGAATCCAGATAACATCAAACCTCATTGAATCAATCTTCTTTTTGCTGGATTTCATCGTTAGAATCCAGAAAACAATCCAACTCACCTTGTTAGCCATCCCGTTTCCGCGATATGCAAATTCCTTTATTTTGTTTGTAACACAAGACTCAACATAGTTTTCTAAGGTATATTCCTCCGAAGAGATACTTGCATCTACATAATTAGACTTTGTACCAAAAACTATAACTTCATGCCCAGCACGAACAAGTGCCTTCACTGTTCCACTCGTGGTGACACCGTAAGCTTTTTCAGTTGGAAATCGGCCAGTCAATAAGATTCCAATTTTCACTTTATAAGTCTATCCAGGTGGGCTTCCAAGAGTAAGATAGGCGTTACCGCGAAGTCTAGCCTGTCGTCCTATAGTACTCTGAGCAGATGAAGGGCATCATACTAGCCGGTGGGACTGGTTCTCGACTGTGGCCAATTACATCTAGTACTAGCAAGCAGATACTCCCCGTATATGACAAACCATTAATTTACTATTCTTTGAGTACCTTAATGTTGGCAGGGATCAGAGAAGTCTTAATCATAACAAAGTCCGAAGATTTGGTGCAGTTTAAGTCACTATTGCACTCCGGCAGCCAATTTGGAATTTCAATTCAGTATGCGATTCAAAAGAAACCTTCAGGAATAGCCGAGGCGTTCATAATCGGTGAGGAGTTCATTGGGAATGATGAAGTTTGTCTCATTCTTGGCGACAATATTTTTTATGGGGAAGGTTTTGGTGAACAACTAGACAGTATTGACTGCGAATTATACGCGACGATTTTTGCTTATACTGTCAGCGATCCGGAGAGATATGGAGTTGTAGAAATAGGTTCCGAAGGTCTTGTGAAGTCAATTCAAGAAAAACCTGTTTCACCAAAAAGTGCTCTCGCAATTCCTGGAATCTATTTCTATCCTAATTCGGTCATCGAAGTAGCAAAGAATTTAAAGCCAAGCTTTCGTGGTGAGTTAGAGATTACAGACGTCAATATACATTTTATGAAGAACAACAGTTTACGATGTAATTTGATGAGACGCGGAACTGCTTGGTTTGATACTGGTACCTTTGACTCACTTAATGATGCCTCTACTTTCATAAGAGTGATTGAGCAGCGACAAGGATTTAAGATTAGTTGTCCGGAAGAGATAGCTTTACGAAAAGGTTTCATCTCCAAAACAGAACTTCGTCTCTGGTTGAGCACGAAACCAATTAATGAATATACAAAATACCTTGAAAGAGTCTTGAGTGATAGCGAATTGTTAGAATTTGAAGTTAAATGAATATTTTTGTTGCAGAATCTCATGATTCACTCTCCTTAATAGAACTTCTTACAGGTAAGGTTGGAGAGTTTCAGACAAAAATTGATGCAAATCTTCTGCAAATGACTAAACGATTTGAAGATGCTGATGCGGTGCTGGTTCCTCATGATGCGTATGATTTTTACAAATTCCCAGAGTATTTAACTTACCTCAATAATTTGGCACTTGTTAAGCCAATAATATATTCAGATCGAGGGGATTTTCCCAAAAAACCAAGAATTGCAAATAGTATTGCAATTAGAGTGGCAGTTAACCCAGGTGAAAGCCTAAGAAATAAAGTCGTCGTTCCTTATAACATTGAAAGTCTTGAGGGTTTGCCATACCGAGCTTATGCAGAAAGACCCACGGTCTCCTTTATGGGATTTATCCCAAAAATTTCACTTGGGAGAATATATCGAACTTTAAAGTACTCGCCATGTCATCCAATCTCGGGAAATGGTGCTGCCGTTAGAAAAATCACAAGGTCGCGAATTTATCAATCAAACTTAGATTACGAGTTCATTTCTAGATCAAGTTACGGTGCTAGTTTCAAGCTTACCCATGATTTAGATGTGAAGAGAAGAGAATATCTCCAACAAATTTCCTCAAGTGACTTTATTATTGCTCCAAGAGGAGATGCAAACCAGAGCACGAGATTTTATGAATCTCTAAGTGCTGGAAGAATTCCGCTCGTCCCTAACACCAGTTTTTCTCTCCCAAAATCCCTAGATACACTCTCTCATATTGAATATCCTTTCGTAGAGTTCTCTTTGCTTAAGGGATCAATTCACAAGCCCATTGAAAGTTACTGGTTGAATTTCTCCACTGGCAGTGAATACATTAAGAATCAAGTTGCTACACGCGAATTTTTTGCCAAAAACCTCGCATTTAATACATTTATGAAACGGCTTTTTAGTCTACATATTCGGGATTTTTTTGCGCTCAGTGAGTTTTATTCTCACTGAAATTCTACAAAATAGTTAACAATCTTTTTATGTCATGTAATGGGCCGCGGAAAGTGTGGCGAACGTAGCTTGAACTGCATTCGGTTTGATTTAGACGATTTTATAGCGTTTCGAATTGGAGAAGGCAGGCAACTTTTAAGTAGCATTTAACTATGAGGGCAAAATTTGAAGTTTTAAACAAAGTGGTTTTGTTGCAAAGTTACCGTGGATGGATTATGGAAGCAATTGCTAGGGAGTCCGCAAATGCAATCAAAATATCACCGAAAGTGAGATACATCGCAAGTGGCCGAAGAGAATTGGTCAACCCGAGAATACTTGTGAATACTTTGATTATAGGAGGATTCAAAGACTCTCTATTCCTAGGTTATGAGTCATATCTGCGAGCAAGAAAAATTGGTCAAGTCTCTCCTGAGTCATGCAATTTGTATTTCACCCATCAAAATCAGATACCGGAGCATCACGATTTTGAAAAATTCTCAAAGATTCTAGTCATGAATGAAGCAGATAAGAGATTGTTAACTAGTTACGGAGCAAATAGTGAGCGAATTCAAATTGTTTTTGGTGCCATTGATAAGAGTATTTTTTATCCAAGTTCAGTCGAGGCAGCTAAGGATTTGAAACAACGAACACCTTATGTGTTGATTACCTCAGACTGTAAGCCTCGAAAGAATCCCGAGCTAATTTTAGAAGTTATAAGTGCTATGCCACACTTAGATTTCATCATCCATGGGAAGGGATGGAGAGAATTCTTGAGCCACCAAAACTCGGATTTGAGCAACTTAAAGATTCTTGAATTCAATCTAGAAATGCAACCACTTTTGATGAGAAATGCACATGCATTTTTGAGTCTCTCAGTCATTGAGGGTGGCCCTTACCCATTAATCGAAGCACTTGCATCTGGCACACCTGCATTAGTCACTGCAACGGGATTTGCAAATGATTTCATCAATGATGAAAATGGCTATGTAATTGCACCTGATCTTCGAATTTCTGCAATTTGCGAACTCTTAAACGAGACCGTTAGAAAGAAACAAAATCTCTTTGGACTTGATCTGACAAACAGGAACCTATCTTGGGGGGAATTAGGTACGGCACTATATTCGAGATAGTTGTGTTCTTTCCCTGCAAGATTCAAAGAACTCCATGGAATTTGTTTCACAACCACAAATTCTTTAATGCGCTACAAATTGCACTTGAAGTAGATTATACCGTCTTGTAACTTCTTAGTGTAATCCATGGCTATGGAGATATACTATTTATATCCATATTGTGAGGGTGTCATGAGAAAACACAAGAATTCGAAAAATCCAGATTTTGTGATATTAAATGATTTGCATCCTAAAGAGCAAGCAGGTGCTGCAACAATTGCGCTGGAAACAGCGCAAATATTGTCTCGTAAATTTCAGGTTGAATATTGGTGCAGTAATGCACACGAAACCTATATGTCGAGCGCAAACGAATTTAGAATAGTGGAAAGAAGTATCCGAATCCGAAGACGGTTTAAACGCGTTATAAATCAATTCTATTTCACAAGTCTCATTAGTGAGTTTATGAACCCCTATAGAATCGCGGTAATTGCTATATATCTTCTTCGGCATCGACCTTCTTATCTTTGGATACATCAAATTGGAACTCAATTTCCAAGATGTGTTGTTCTCGTCGCAAAGATTCTAGGGATTTCCACAATTCAAACTTTTCATGATTTCAGTCCGGTTGAACCAAATAAAATTTATCCTTCGGATTTTGGATTAGCTGCTACCCAAGTTGACTCCTTCATAAAGACAGATTTAGGAGCTATCCCCCAAATCTTGAAAGAGAAAAGTTCTAGAAATCTTCCAATTAATAGCATGCGCTCAAAATTTCGGCGGTATTGTATTAATCAGCTCATGATTAGAACAGACCATCTAATCTCAATCAGCACTTTGCAAAGAGATATTTTTCGTGGGTTCGGTTTTCCAGAAATGAGCATAGTCAACAATGGTATCGACTCTTGTGTATGTAAAAAACCTTTATTGGAAGGCGTTAGAAATAGGAGAATTCTTTTTGCGGGACGCATTGTTGGCAAGGGGCTCAATAGAATCGCAGCGGCTATAGCAGAAACTCAATCCATTTCTCTTGTTCTTGCAGGTAGAGAAGATCTTATGGTTGAAGCTATGAAATACCTTCCTAGTCACAGAATTGAATACTTGGGTAACCTTAAGCGTGGGGATTTAGCCACCGTTATGCATCAAGTTGACTACGTTGCAGTGCTGTCAAACTGTTTTGATGTATTCCCAACGTTAACTCTTGAGGCTATTGCTCATGGGACAAAAGTTTTGACAACTAGCGTTACAGGCAATTCTTCATTTTCAAAATGCACAAACGGAATCACTTTGATTCCATACTATGGTAAACAAGAACTTAGTGCAATTCTAAACTCATTGGATTCTAATCAAGCAACGAATAAAACGAATGTCGCTGTTAATCCATTTATGACTCCCTCACAATCAGTAGATAGAGTCATAAAACTGATTAATTGCTAATGCAAGCTCTTAAGAAGTATGCTTCTCTTTGATCGCAATATTCTTACGATACTTTCTACTACCACTTTCAGACTCAAGCCAACTTCCCGAAACTGGGATAACATCCAAAATGAATGGCGTAATCTAACAATCGAGGAGAAATACTCAGAGTCTTTCCCCCTTGTTACACCGCTTTGATTCGGGTGAAGGCGATAGAGCAATAGAGGAATTTCTAAATTATCTAAACTTGAATTTCTTAGCAATCTAGTCCACATTTCATAGTCCTGACAAAGATTAAATCTTGCATCATACTTAAAGTTGTCTAAAATTTGTTTTCTGAATATCACAGTGGGGTGGTACATCGGATTTCCTCTTAAGCAGTATTTGAGCAGGTCTTCCTTCCTGGTTGGCGGTATCAGCACCATACCGCTTTGCAATTTATGCCCTGTTAATTCTCCAATAATTTCAATCCCGGTGCCTAGCACCGATATATCGGGGTTTGCTCTTAAGTGATTCATCTGATACTCGATTCGATTCTCTTTACTAATGTCGTCCGCATCCATTCTTGCGATGAAATCTCCTGAAGCAATTGATATTCCAAAATTCAAATTCTGAGATAGGTTGTTATCATCTGGTAAGTTATGAATGAAGCATCTATCATCTTTTGCTGCAAGTTTATAGAATGATTCCTCTGTCAATACATTGGTACTGATTGTTGAATCAAGTATAAGAATCTCTAAATTTCTATATGTCTGTGTGAGAATTGAATTTAGCGCCGGTAGAGAAAAACTGTCGATCCTATTTATGGGGAATAGCACTGTAACTAGTGGTTCAAGAAACAAGATTGTGCTCCACCCAAATACTCAGGGCAAGGAGATTCCACCGAGCAATTGCACTTTTGGTCGCAATTTTTCGTACTCTGTTAAAATCAAGTTCCTGGAAAATGCCTCTACTCCGGTCGAATAAGTATGTTGATGCCATGTCGTTCACCTCCGGAATCGCAAACCACTCAGTTATCGGACCCCCAAATCCTTGTTTTTTCCTTGTTAGAACTGAATTCGGCAGGACTCCGGTGTACGTCTCCTTCAAGAAGCCCTTATTTGGTTGCAATTCTTTAAGTTTTAGTTGATGGGCAAATTCTACAACTTCTGGATTTAGGAATGGCGCACGAATCTCTACGGATGCCATCATCCCCCCCGAATCACTCTTAAACAATAGATCTCCGGGGAGATAAGAGGCGAGATCCCAAGAAAGAACACTCTTGACATTCAGAAAATCTTGAACTCCAAATTTTGAAATAGAAATATTCTGTCGAAGCATCTGTCCAACAGATTTATCAGGTAAAATTGAAAGATCTTTGTCCCACATTTTCCTTGGAGACTCAATACCGGATTCCATCCTATGCTTCAGTTTTTTCTGGATAAACTCTTTTTTGTTTCCCATTCCAAGTAACTGCAATAAATTCAACACTCCTATATTGAAATATGTGTTAGTTTTTGAACGCTGAGACTCTAAATTGAAATACTTATCATAATAAGCATAACCTGCGAATAATTCATCTGCGCCATCTCCCGAGAGTAGAACTTTTACTTCACTAGAAGCACACTTCGCAAGATGAAAGACAGGAATTATAGAAGTATCTCCAAAAGGCTGTGGCGTATTTGACAAGACCTCCAGAATTAAGGCTGCCATTTCTGATTTCCTAAACTCGACGACATGATGGTCTGTTTTCAATTCTTTTGCCATAATCTCGGCATAATCTGCATCTTCACTATGTCCTGGCATTCGCACCGAAAAAGTCTTCAAGTTAGGGTGCGAATGTTTGGCTTCTAAGGCTATAATTGAAGAGTCTATTCCGCCACTAAGCATGACTCCTACTGGCACATCAGATACTAGGGTGCGCATCACAACGTTTCTAAGAATGCTTTTCAAATTCTGACTGGCTGGAATTGAGAATACGCGTCCCTTGGTTTTCCATGAAAATCTAGTGAGTTCTCCTAGACTCGAAAAAGTTACACATTCGCCCGGCATAACTGTTTGAATAAAGGGAAGAATAGTTCTATCTACGGGGAAATAGAGATACTTAAGAAAATGTGCTAGCGCAATTTTGTCAACATCTTTAATGCATGCATTGCTTGGCAACATGCTTTTGAGCTCTGAGGAAAAAACCATAGACTTTTCTATGAGAGAAAAATAGAGGGGTTTTTCTCCCATTTGATCACGGATTAGTGAAAGTGCTTTGGATTCTGTATCCCAAAAAGCGATTGCAAACATGCCCTCAACTTCTTGCAGGATTTCAAATCCGTATTCTTCTAACAATTCAACCAACACCTCGGTGTCTCCACTTGTTTTCCATGCATGAGTTGGTAGTTTGGTTCGTAATTCACCTAAATTATAGATTTCGCCATTGTACGAGATAACTGACTTACCTGAGGAGCTTTGCATCGGTTGAATTGAATTAGTTGGGTCCTGGATTGATAGTCTGCAATGACCAAGTGTCAGGTTTTCGAATGTATAAATCTTGCTATCATCAGGTCCTCTATGTTTCAGGTTTTCTAGAATAAGTTCGGTAGACAATGAGTTAAATCGCAATTCCCCAAAATTCCCACAAATCCCACACATTCTCAAATCATACCTGTAGTCTTTCCCTGCTGGGGGTGATTTGGATGTATTCATGATTGGTTTAAGTGATCATCCCGAAACTAATTTAAAGCAATATTGGGGATTTCCATGAATAATATGAACCCGGGTATTCCGATACTAGTCATGGCATTTTCAAGACCTAAACAAACAAAACGGATTTTACAACAGATTGAGTTGCTAAATGCCCGTTCAGTACACATCTCTGTAGACGGATCATCAAATGAAATGGATTACTCTCACCACCAAAATAGGGAAGTGCGTTCGGTAATTCTAGACTGGGCATCAAGAACAAAACATGAGGTAAGTTTCAATTTTTTTGATCATAACTTGGGACTATTTAAACATTTTAGAATTGCGCTTTCAGATTTTTTCTTAAGTAAAGAGGCAGGATTAATCCTTGAGGATGACATTGAATTCGATAAGTCCTTCATAGATTACTTAGATAAAATCTACAAAGCGCAACTTTTCACTGATTACTGGTCAGTTTGTGGTCATAATCCAATAAGGACTAAGGATAAAAGCTTCTCAAAAAGTAATTTTGTTTTCATGCGGCCTACTAATGTACACACAATTTGGGGTTGGGCCGCAGGTAGACAAACGATAGAAGACTTCCTTATGTATCTTGATGGAATTGAGAATGGTGGAATATCGCCATACTCTACTCTGGAAGACTTTACTAAGAGGGCATTTTCTGACCCACTTTTAAGCTACCAATTCAAAGAAAGTTGGAACAATAAAATTTTAAGAGCCAGAAATTCACTCACTCCGAATTGGGATAATTTCTGGGTACTTGCTGGGTGGCATTCTGGGAAGTACTCTTTAATCGCAGACACCAGCTTGTCCAGAGAAAACCCTGATCAATCGGAGGGGCAAACGCACCCCCATGTATCAGCTCTGCCAAATTGGTCAAATGCATCAAACAGAGAATTTTTAGTTTCTGGCGTGCGCCGAAGATCTCTGCTCATGGAACGAAAACTTCTCAGTGTTTGGGGGGTCTCTACTAGGCGTTCAATTGGTTTGCAAATTATGCGTTTAAAAGTTTGGCTTCTCGGCAATACCGAAAACTGACCAGAAGTAACTAGGAAGGGTAGAAATATGCATAAGAAATTCCTTCAATTCTTGACCGATCCGGCTACTAAAGAAGATCTGCAAGTCACAGTGATAGATTCGATTGGTGAAAATATAATTACTGGAAGTCTCTTCTCTTCATCAAATAACTATCCGATAATTAGAGGTATCCCAAGATTTATTGATAAAGAACAATCACAGAAATATACTAAGAGCTTTGGCTTTCAATGGACTCGTTGGCCCATGCTCCAATTTGAAAGCAAGAATTTAGGCAAACCAATGGAAGGACATACAAGGGATATGTTTGCCAGAATCACAGGATTGCTTGACTCCAGAATAGACCAAAAGGTCATAGCAGATTTTGGATGTGGTTCTGGGAGATTTCTAGAATTGATCGCAGAAAATGGCGGAGTTGGAATTGGCTTAGATTTAAGCGATTCTGTAGAAGCAGCTGGTGAGACATTTAAGGACAACGAGAATATCCTAATTTGTCAAGCAGATATTCTAAATAGTCCTCTTAGGAATCAATGTACAGATTTTTCCTATTCCATAGGGGTATTGCACCACACCCCTTCTTTTGCTCAAGGAGTGTCAGAGATGTCACGATCTACGAAGCAGGCTGGCAGAATCGCAATATCTGTGTATGCTCCTTATGGTTACTATGATAGTAATATCGTTCGACTATATAGAAGATTTTTTCGAGTTACAAAGCCAATATTTGGTTACTCACTAGCGCTTATTTACTCTTACATAATCATAGTGTTGACTCGTCCTATTGATAGAAACAAACTCCTTAGGAATGCCCTAAATCCAATTTTGAGTTATTTCCCTAGAATGCAACTCAAAAGTATTTGGTGGTCAATTCTGGATACTTTTGATAGCCTTACACCTCAATATCAAAGAGGCATAAGTAGCTTTGAGTTGTATACGGCCATGCATGAGTCATCCATCATTAACATTAGGCCGGTGCGCTGGGGTGGAACTTCAATGTGCGGGGAAGTCGAATCCAAAGATTTTGAATAAGAAACAGAATAACGAATAGACTTTGGATGAAATAGATGTCCGGCGCCCTCTGGCCAAAGAGACTTACAAGATTAGGCGTAGCTACATGCCTTAAATAGTAAAGTGCTAACAGCCTGATGATTCTCCAACTGAAGCAGGGTGTTGAGTGAGGGTTTGGATAGCCATCATTTACTCGTACAAGTACAAAATCAATTAGATCCATAAAGAAATATACTTGGGTCTCGCTAAACATTGCCGGAAATAGGATCAATCGCTCGATATAGTGACCAACTGAGAAGATGGTCAATTTCATAATTCATTTCTGTACATGGTGTGATTTGTCAATACGATTAAGGTAGCGACCCCACGGCTACGGTATAATTGGCATAAACGCATACTCCTCTGATTTCAAATCTTGATGTATGGCGCTTAAATTAATCTGTTTTCACGCGCAATAGTTCCAGAATTTCTGAATTCATCTCAATCCGGAAGAGAGCATCAGAAAGCATGTATCCTTCTACTGATGAGAATATATATTGCAGGAATAAAGGGGTTGGTTGGATCAGCTGTTAATTTGCTTGGGACCCAAAATGGTTGTCAAATTTATGGACGAAGCTCTCGTGAACTAGACTTTCGCAATAGAATAGACATTGATATCGAATTTGCAAAAACACGGCCTGATGTATTGATAATAGCTGCGGCAAAAGTTGGGGGTATAAGGGCAAACCTGAGCAATCCAGTTAGTTTTCTTAGTGAAAATTTGCAAATTCAAACAAATTTAATTTTGGCGGCCCATAAAGCGGGAATTCCAAAGGTGATCTTTCTTGGCTCGTCATGTATTTACCCACAATTGACCTTACAACCTATTGTAGAAAGCTCTCTACTCTCAGGACCATTGGAGGTCTCCAATGAGCCTTTTGCTATTGCCAAAATTGCAGGGGTGAAACTAATTGAAGCATTCCGAAAAGAGTTTTCTCACGATTGGTTTTCTCTTTTGCCAAGTAATTTGTATGGGCCAGGAGATAATTTCGATTTAGAGAATGGCCATGCACTTCCAAGCCTCATTCACAAGTTTCATCTTGCCAAAATAGCTAAGGAGTCATCTGTCTCACTTTGGGGTGATGGGTCACCATTGCGTGAATTCACCCACTCAATCGATGTGGCAAAAGCTATTCTATTTTTACTCGACAAGAATGTGGTTCACTCCTACATAAATATCGGAACCGGCGAAGAAGTTTCAGTTAGAGACTTAGCACTACAAATTAAAGAGGTTGTCGGCTTTGAGGGTGAAGTATTATTTGACAAGAATCTATTAAATGGAACGCCCAGAAAAATACTCGATAGTTCTATTGTGAGAAGTTATGGTTGGGTGCCCGACATAGAACTTCATGATGGGTTACTTGGAACTTACCAATGGCTCCTGCAAAATCTAGATAACTTTCGTGGTCACCGGTAGAGTGTCACTATGTCCAAATATAAAGTTTGCGTGGTTGGTGTTGGCTTTGTAGGCTTGACGCTTGCATTAAGCCTAACCAAGCAAGGTATAAGTGTGGTGGGCTTGGAAAAAGACTTAGAGGTTGTTGATGAATTACGAAACAAAATTGCCCGTTTTGATGAACCAAACTTACCCCAACTGTTAGATGACGCTATTTCCAACGGGTTAATCCAAATACTTTCTACAAATGATAACCTGGATTGCTTGAGTGATTGCAATGTGTTTGTCTTGACGGTAGGTACACCACTTACTAATGGAGCGATAAACCTAGAATTCCTAGAGCTAGCTACTCAGGCAATCAGACCATACGTTGTGGCCGGGGACTTAGTAATTCTAAGGTCTACAGTAAAAGTGGGTACAACAAAAGAGCTAGTTAAGGAGATTATTGATAAAACAACCTTTAATTATTTCTTAGCAATGTGTCCCGAACGAACTATGGAAGGGTTCGCCTTAGAAGAAATCAGTTCAATTCCCCAGATCGTTGGGGGAATTGATGCAGAATCAACAGATAAGGCTTCAGAGTTCTTCGAAACCCTTGGGGCAAAAATTGTCAAAGTGCAGGATTCTGATACTGCAGAGATGGTCAAGTTAGTCAATAACACATATAGAGATTTGATGTTTGGATTTGCTAACGAAGTTGCAGGAATCTGTAATGAGATGGCGATAAATCCTTTAGAGGTTATCAACTCGGCGAATCAGAATTATTCGAGATCAAATATCGCCCTTCCAGGGTTAACTGGAGGTCCGTGCCTTGAAAAAGACCCTTGGATTCTCGTTGAATCTGCAAAATCTAGAAATATGACTGCACCGATATCAACCGCCTCGAGATTAGCAAACGAAAGTGTTCTTGAGCGCTTTATCGGCAAACTGTTGCCCCCCTCACCCCAGGGACATTTGAAAGTCACTGTATTAGGCTTGTCATTTAAAGGAACGCCACCAATTCGTGACACCAGGGGTGGGTTTGTATTGCCGCTGCTAAGTATTCTTGATCGCAAGGGTTTTGCATATAACGCCGTGGGTTTTGAGCCAGCTGGGAAAGTTTTCATTGAGCACAAAGATTTTTTGATTTCAGATAACATCGAGGATGCTATCTCAGGGGCCTCCTTACTTGTGATACTAACAAATGCGACAGAATTTCGCCTGGCCGGAGAGAAAATCGCAAGTTTAGCTGATTCCAATGCCACCGTAATCGATTATTGGGGCGTTCTTAATAAGAACGATATTGCCCTCACACAACATTACTTCTCTTACCCTGGACAAAGAGTGAATCATGATTTTTAGACGCCCAATGGTTACCGGTGCTGGTGGATTTATTGGAAGTCATCTTGCTTATCGTCTTGTCCAAGAAGAGTCAATCGAGCAGGTTATATGTGTAGACATTCAGATGAATCAAAGATTAAATGTGCTTTCGCAGAATCCAAAAGTTAAAATCGTGATTACTGATCTAAATATAGGATTAGGTAATGAAAATTTCGAGACACCTGATTTCGTATTTGCTTTAGCAGCTTTAAATGGTACCGGCCGTTTTTATACCAACCCATTTGATGTTCTTAAGGGCTCATTTCTGCCAACACTCAGTATTCTAAACATTTATGCTGGGAGAGTACCTATTCTTTATTCAAGTTCTAGCGAAGTTTATGCATCGACAATAGACAATTTTGGTGGAGTAGTTCCTACCCCGGAGGATGTAATCCCTTCATTCAAAGACGTGCGTAACCCACGATGGTCCTATGGGGCGGCAAAGCTTCTGGGGGAGATTGCACTTATGTCTGCAAGTTCTGAGCTAGGTGCGGTGGGATCTATAGTTCGCTATCACAATGTGTACGGACCAGATATGGGGGTTGATCACTTTGTACCCGATTTCATAAGCAGAGCGCGCAAAGATGACTTTACGCTATTTGGTGCTGATCAAACCCGAGCATTTTTGTATATCGATGACGCAGTCGAAGGCACAATACTTGCTGCAAGAGCTGCTTCAAATAGCATCCCGATTTATCACTTAGGGACCTCTGAGGAATTATCCATAAAAATGGCAGCGGAGATTATCATGGCGCAACTAGGGAAGGACCCTAGAAAGATTATGGCTCTGCCCGCTCCGGTGGGATCGGTCAATCGTAGATGTGCAGATATAAATCTAGCGAATACCGAATTGGGATGGATTCCCTCAATTGATTTTCGTACGGGGATATCACGATATTTAAGTGAAATTGTGATTTAGCCTTGAAATTCGAACTTGGGTTAGTCACTCATCCTCAAACAAAATATCATGACTTGTATTGGGAAAAATATAAGAAAAAGATGGTTTTACTTGAAGAAAGCCATGTCGTTACTAAACTATTCATATGCGTCAGCAATGAGGACTTTATTACTCTAAAAAATTTACACAACCTCAAGTTAATTCGCGGTAGATGGGCAAATTTGAGTTTGAATATATCTTGGCATGCATACCTCAATTCTGAAAACATTTTTGGGAATAAGAAAAAGTGGATATCAGCACTATATGATTTAGTGAAATTTACTGCAAAACTTCTTTTTATAAGAAGTTTTCGGGTTAAAGAGAAAAAATCCTTTGTACGACACCAAAATATCAGTCTTTCTCATTTGTCAGTTTTTTCAGATTCAATGCAAAACAATTGTGATTGGGCGCTTATACTTGAAGATGATGTATGCGATGAAACATTTGATAGTCAAGTATTGAAAGTATTCGAGTACATCAATGAAAATGACTTTTCGCAATGCGACTTATTTATAAACCTATCAGAGAGTCTTACTTATAAACAACTTGGTGTCAGTGAAATTGTAAAGGCAAGCAAATTGAATGATACTAATCCAGATTTTTGGATGACAACAAAGACTTTTCACAACACGACCGCAGCCAATCTCTACAACAGGAGATTTATCATGAGATTTAATAGTGATTTTCAACAAGATATTCACTGGTGTATCAAGCGTGCTATACCATTTGATTGGATTCTCAACTATTTAGTGCTGCAAGATGTTGGAAAAGATATCAGATCCATTCATATGACTAAGCCTATTTTTAGGCAACTCTCGATAAGTTATAACATTGATTGACTCAGTTTTTCCGAACTAAGGTAATTTCGATAATGTTGGGTTGTCTCCTTCCTTTAAAATAGAAGAACTTTCCGACAAAATTCGTATTGCAAGAAACTACATCGTAATTTGCGCTGAGTATCTCGTATGTAGGTATAAACAAGTTCTGTAGTTGCCATTGATCAAGCATTCGAAAAAGGGAGTGAAGTTCAAGTGAAATAATCTTAAATCGTCTCATGACTTCGGGTAATGTGTGGCTGAGTATCAAATATTCATCGCCCTCAATATCCATTTGTAAAATTAGATCTTCTCCCGAGCTGAACTCTGAATTGACAATTTCTTCAAGTGTTATTTGCCCCTGCTGCAAGCCAATATTCTTGTTTATAAAGACCATTCTCGGATGTGTTTCCACGCTATTGGCGTTAATAGTCCCATCACAAAGAACTCCCTTCATCCCGAGATTCAAAAGCTGCTTATCGAATTCAACTAAATCGCCTACGCCTGGAGAAACGAACCCGTGTATCTGATTGAAATTTTCCGGAAGCCAATAACCCCCGTCACCTTGAGGTCCAACCCTTATCAAAGGCTCTTTTGATAAAGTCGGATTCATCAAATAGTCTAAAATCATCATGATCTGAGAGGCATTATGAACTTTTCTGACTCGCAAATCAAATCTAGACAATAGACCATTCATTATTCCTGACAGACTCATCGTCTCTCCAAATCTAATCTTCACTAAGTGTTTCTAGGCAATGCTGTATGAGAAAATTGTATTACAAAGTACAATAAGTTCTAATCCACTCTCACAACACCACTCGGCGTCATCAAATGCACTGCAACAATCCCTGACTCACCCTCAGTATCGGCTGGGCTTAACCACATAACTTCAACTTCACTGCCAAGAGCAGTTGATAAGTCATTTCCTAGCCATTCAGTGATTCTCTTTTCATCTCCTGCGATTTCAACTTTAACAATCTTTGCAATTGCTTTGCCATCAGTTGATGGGTGATCAAGTGATTTCCATTCAATAAAGAAAGGAAGTTGTTTATCTTCTAGTGTTCCTAGAACACCGATCTGCTTCCAAGAAAGATCATGGCCGTCTGGCTTTGTGCGGTGGCCATCAACTGCCTGTCGACCTAAGCGTGCTTCAACCTTTGAGACATCATCAACAGAGACAACCCAAGTGAGCCATCCGCCACCTTCTGCAGCACGCTTTGATACAGCTTTACCAAAAGGTGAAGCATCTGATGCTGGGTGATCGAGTGGACACACAACTTCGATGTAGTGGCCGTTTTGTAGCGCTAATGTGAAGTTACGTGTTCCAAAGCGTGGGTGGACACCTCCATCAACGAAGGTGGAGCCAAGGCGTGAGCCTAGGCGTTGAACTGTGTCGGCTA
>Ga0214919_10001821_pt1 | contig 34294 bp, 23 predicted proteins | sample LL1503_MetaG_FD_177994 | JGI IMG/M metagenome (GOLD analysis project Ga0214919, IMG submission 177994) | Freshwater microbial communities from Lake Lanier, Atlanta, Georgia, United States - LL-1503 | ecosystem: Environmental > Aquatic > Freshwater > Lake | place: USA: Georgia | collected...
AAAAAGTTCGATAAATCCAACCCAAAGAGTACAAAATCAGAGTGAGAAACAGAGCGAGAGCGAAGTTTCGAACTCTGATTTTTCTTCATTCTCATTCTGTTTCTCACTCTTAAATTATAGAAATGTTCGAATTCTTTATGCTATGATTAAAAACCTTTCATAGCGAACAGAAGAATTTCAAGTTTCTGAAAATCATCCAAAAAGTTCGATAATTCCAACCCAAAGAGTACAAAATCAGAGTGAGAAACAGAGCGAGAGCGAAGTTTCGAACTCTGATTTTTCTTCATTCTCATTCTGTTTCTCACTCTAAAATTATAGAAATGTTCGAATTCTTTATGCGATGATTAAAAACCTTTCATAGCGAACAGAAGAATTTCAAGTTTCTGAAAATTATCCAAAAAGTTCGATAAATCCAACCCAAAGGGTACAAAATCAGAGTGAGAAACAGAGCGAGAGCGAAGTTTCGAACTCTGATTTTTCTTCATTCTCATTCTGTTTCTCACTCTTAAATTATAGAAATTTTCGAATTCTTTATGCGATGATTAAAAACCTTTCATAGCGAACAGAAGAATTTCAAGTTTCTGAAAATCATCCAAAAAATTCGATAATTCCAACCCAAAGGGTATAAAATCAGAGTGAGAAACAGAGCGATAGCCATTATACCCTTATCTTGAAGTTCTTTTAATGCTTCAAGGGATTGTGCTAATTTTTCGCTAAGTGTTGCCATTAATTAGATTGTATTTCGCTTCGTATTTAAATTAGGTTATTATTCAAATTCACGACAAATATTTTAATATTGTCTGAAAATAATGAGTTGACAGAAACCAAAAAATAATAAAAAAAATAAAACTACCTTAATAGTCGGTAATGGCTTCGGGTCGAATTCATCAGAATCCTAAGTGTTTGAAAGTCATCTATAAAGTTCGATAAATCCAACCCGCTGGATACATCTATAAAAGGTCTCTGATTTATCAGGGGCTTTTTTTATTAAAAACGCAATATATTTAAGGGTGGTTGAGAGTTGCGAGAACCTGCATACTTTTCTGTGCACTGGGAAATTGCAATTCCTGGAGGAAAGTTGTCGCTGCTTGCCTTTGATTAAAAGGAAAGGCGTAAAACTTGGGATTGCAAAAAATCCCCAAACGTAGCACGTTGAGCGATGTAAATAAACGTAGAACATTTAACTTATCTATCATGGGTTATTCATCAGAACAAAAAAATTGCGCAGAATAGCATATTGATATGACTTGCAAAAAAAAGGGTAATTATTTTCTTAAAAAAAAATAACGCCTCTTTCGAAAGCGTTATTTTAAAAACAATATTAATTATTTAATGACTAATTTAGTCACCTCCCCACATACCCCCACCACCTTGTGATAGTCCTGCAATAGTAATTTTTACTGATAATCTTGATCCATACAGTTCACATGAAATGGTTTGTTTACCATTATCGTAAATACTTTTGGAATCGCTGGATTGGTTATCATCCTTTTTGAATCCTGTAAATTTCTTTTCAATTGCATCTTTTATATTTTTCTCTTTTCCTCTTCCTTTTCCAGAAATTTGAATAATATATTCAAAACCATCGCATGTTGCAACGCCTCCAATTTGTTCTAAATCATAAGGACTAGAACTCATAATAACATTGAAAGAAAGAGTAGCATCTTTTGACAACTTCTCATCAATAATTGCTGTTTGTTCTTTCTCATAATTAGAGTATGAATCTATTGCCTTTTTGTATTTAGCAAAAGCATCATAAGCGTTACTGCCAAACGCAAGGCCCTCTGGTGTTACAACATTAATACGATTAACAATTACATCGATATTAAAGAAATCAGACTCAACGCTTTCATTTTTTGCATTTTTAGATGACATATATGATTTTACATCTTCAGAATAGTTGTCAAATTGAGGATTAACTACATATTTTCCTTGGTTATCAATGAATCCGATCTTTTGTGTGGCTTTCACCATTGCAAGTTTACCATTGAATGGGAAAGCTTCGTCGAACTGTGGGGTAATAACAATCTTGCCATCTTTATCGATGTATGCATATTTATCACCTGACTTTACTGCAGCAAGATCACTTCCTAGAAATGGATATGCGTCTGTAAATTGTGGATTAATAACTATTTTACCCGTATTGTCGCACCAACCCCATTTACCATCTTGCTTAAAAAGGAAAATATTACCATCTGCTTTGATGTCACCATACTGGGGGTTAATTAAATACTTGCCTGTTTCATCAATAACACCATATTTACTACTTGCAGAAACAACAGCATGACCTTCCACAAAATCCTTCGCTTTGTCAAACTGGTAGCTTACAATAATTTTCCCATCTACATCAATATATCCCCATTTACCTTCACTGTTTTTTACCGCACATTTGCCATTAGAATATGCGCCAGTTTCAGAAAATTGAGGATTGATTTTTACTTTTCCTTCCTTGTCAACAAAACCCCACTTAGCGCCAATCGAATCTGAAACACTAAAAGAAGCCATTCCTCCTTTGAAAATCTTAACAGAGTCACAATCTTGAAGAGTAATTTTAATTTCCCCTTTTTCGTTTATAGCTGTTGGAGCTGAGTTTTCAGAAACAACCCAAGCCAAGCCTTCACTGAAAACGGTTGCACTTTTATAATTAGCAGGAATAACAAATTTACCATCTTCGGAAATAAATCCCCAAAGTGGCTTGTCTCCGTTTGATTTGACAAGAGCTAAGCCTTCTCTGAAGAGAGATGCTTCGGAGAACTGCGGATTTATAACAATTTTACCATCCTGATCAATGTATTGAAAATCCTTTCCAACTTTTACTGGAATTAATTTAAAGTCAGATGAAGTGCTTTCTCCATTGCATGAAGCAAGAGCTAATACCGCGACAATTAAAGCATAAGAAATGAGTGCGTTTTTCATAGAGTGTTTGTTAAGTTACTTATTAGTTAAAATAAAGCTAATTTGCAATTTTAATAAAAAAATTATTACAATCCAAGATAAATTATAAAAAAGCTCTTTCATGCTAAGAAATTGGCCTCTTTTTTAGTAGTTTGAATTTACAACAACGTCACTACTTTAAGTAAAAGTTTAAAGGGATGAAAATTCTTTACTTTAGATTGTATTGACGTTGACTGATCTTTGTACTAAAATAAAAACTTCATTGCTGAAAAATAAGTTGTAAAAATAATTGAATTAGCGCTTCTCCAACAACACCACATTTTCTACGTGATGAGTTTGTGGAAACATGTCAACCGGTTGCACTTTTACTATTTTGTATTTTTCATCTAAAATAGCGAGATCTCTGGCTTGCGATGCTGGATTACAACTTACATAAACAATTTTGGAGGCGCCAGAGCGTGCCATACACCGAACAACATCTTCGTGCATTCCTACTCTTGGTGGATCAGTGATGATTACATCTGGTTGACCATGCTTAGCAATAAAAGCATCGTTGAAAATATCTTTCATATCTGCCGCAAAAAATTCGGCGTTGTCAATCTTATTCAGTTTAGCATTTTCCTTTGCATCTTCTATTGCAGCAGCAATCATTTCAATTCCAATAACTTTTTTTGCATACTTTGAAATAAATAAAGCAATTGTTCCAGTTCCAGTGTACAAGTCATAAACATTTTCTGTCCCATTTAGATTAGCAAATTCTCTTGTTACTTTATATAATTCATATGCTTGTGTCGAATTTGTTTGGTAAAATGATTTAGGACCAATTTTAAACTGAAGGTTTTCCATCGACTCAAAAATATAATCTCTTCCTTTAACAACATTTACTTTTAGATCATGAAATGTATCGTTACCTTTAGGATTGATAAAATAAATGAGTGATGTAATTTGAGGGAAATTTTCTGCAATTGCATTCATTAGTTCTTCTCGAGCATCAGCCTGATCTTTGAAAAATTGAAGAATAACCATTATCTCCCCGGTAGAGGAAGTCCGTATGGTAAGTGTTCGTAAAAAACCAGCTTGTACCTTGATATCGAAAAAAACGTAATTGTTAGCTCGAGCAAATTCTCTTACAAAGCTTCTAATCTTTTCTGATATTTCTCCCTGCAAGTGACATTCTGAAATGTCTAATACTTTATCGAAAGTGCCCGGTATGTGAAACCCTAATGCATTTCGGTCTGTGAATTCTTCCCCACCCTCAATTTCTTCATTTGTTAACCATTTTTTATTCGAAAAACTAAAATCAAGTCGATTTCGGTAGTTGAAAATTTCCTTTGATCCAATAATAGGATTGATTGCTGGAAATTCAACTTTCGCTATGCGAGTTAAGGAATCAAAAACTTGTTGTTGTTTGTAATGCAATTGCCAACTGTATTCCATGTGTTGCCATTTACAACCACCACAAACACCGAAATGTAAACATTTTGGGAGTGTTCGTTTTTCTGAATATTTATGAAATTTAATAGCTCTGCCTTCAAAGAATTTTTTTTGTTTTTTAGTTATCTGAATATCTGCAACATCACCCGGAATTGCGTTGCCAATGAAAATAACGCGTGTTTCTACTCGAGCTATTGCTTTTCCTTCAGCCGCGGCTGCAGTAATTTCAATATTTTCAAATATTGGATGATTTTTTTTCTTCATTTCGGTTACGAAGGTATGAATTGATAATTCCGAAAATTGCAGATTGTTAAAATTAATAATTAATGAATTTGAATTATCATGAATTCCAGTTAAGCTTTGCATTAGGTTTTCGTACATTTGTAATTAATTAGAGACAGATAAAATTGCATTTATTATTTTAGACGTGATTGAAAAAACAAGCATTAGCGAAGAAGTAATGTTTTTGGAGTCTCGTTATGGAGCCCATAACTATCATCCGCTTCCGGTTGTGCTTTCCCTTGGTGAAGGAGTTTTTGTTTGGGATGTTGAAGGAAAAAAATATTTCGATTTTCTTGCGGCTTATTCTGCTGTAAACCAGGGACATCGTCATCCAAAAATCATTGCCGCATTAATTGAACAAGCTTCTAAAATTACGTTGACCTCAAGAGCTTTTTACAACGACTCATTGGGAAATTACGAAAAGTACATCACGCAGTATTTTGGGTATGATAAAGTGCTCCCAATGAATACTGGGGTAGAGGCCGTTGAAACTGCTGTCAAACTTGCACGTCGTTGGGCCTATTCTGTAAAGGGGATTGCCGAAAACCAAGCTAAGATAGTTTGGGTTGAAAATAATTTTCATGGCCGTACACTTTCTTCTATTTCTGCCTCTACTGATCCCACAAGTTATGGAGGTTTTGGACCATTTCTGCCTGGGTATGTTATCATTCCATTTAACGATTTAGATGCACTTGAACATGCTCTAATTGATCCGAATGTTTGTGCTTTTATTTTTGAACCCATTCAAGGTGAAGGCGGAGTTATTGTGCCTTATGTTGGCTATTTAAATGGCGTACGGAAACTGTGCACTAGAAATAATGTGTTGATGGTTGCTGATGAAATTCAGACTGGCTTAGGACGTACAGGAAAAATACTTGCTTGTGATCATGAAAATGTCCGTCCTGATGTTTTAATACTAGGCAAAGCATTGTCCGGTGGTGTTTTACCTGTTTCAGCTGTTTTAGCAGATGATGAAATTATGTTAACCATTAATCCTGGTGAGCATGGCTCTACTTATGGAGGGAATCCATTGGCTTGTCAAGTTGCAGTTGCCGCACTTGCAGTTTTAAAAGACGAGGCCTTAGCTGAAAATGCTGAGCGAATGGGGGAAATATTTCGTGAAAAATTAAAATTAATTAATTCTCCACGAATAGCAGTAGTACGTGGTAAAGGATTGTTTAATGCAATTGTAATTAAATCATTGAATGGAATTTCAGCTTGGGACATTTGTATAAAAATGATGGAGAATGGATTGTTGGCAAAGCCAACTCAGGAAAATATTATACGTTTTGCACCGCCACTCGTTATTAACGAAGAGCAAATTTTGCAAGCTGCAAGTATTGTTAAAGAATCAATTCTTTACTTTGACGCAAGGTAAAAAGCATAATATTATTTTAGCTTAAATTTAGTATGGAAACGAATAAAAATCACGATGTATTTCTTGGTCATCGTTTGGGATTAATTTTTTTTATTATTGCATTAGTATTGGTTGGTATAAATGCACTGCTCTTACATTTGAACGAAATTTATTTTCCCAAAATATTTGTTTTAGGACTAGCGTTTGGCATTGTTTCTCCCATTTTATTTATTTTTCCAGGAACTGCTTTAGAAAAAATTCCAAAAGGTCGAGACTGGTATATTTTACTTTGGAAACAAGCACCTTTTTTACATCGTGCCATGTGGATTACTTGGACAATTATATCAATTTTATTTGCTGTGTTCGTGCTAATGGGTCTTGAGCCCGAATTTTGATTTTGTGAATTAAAGTTCAGCAAATACTAATGCTGCTGCTTCTTCTCCTGTCAAACTTCCTAAAGCAATTCCCATTCCTCCCATGCGGACTGCACAATAAATATTTTTTTGTATTTTCTTAACTATAGGATCTTTATTCGCTCCTATGCCCATGGTGCCTGCCCATCGTTGTTCGATGGAGTAGTTCATTCCTGGTAAAATCATTTCTCGCAATAATTCCTCTAATTTACTTTGTATCAATGTAGTTACGATTTGTTCAGTAGTATGCTCTGTTTCGAAGGAGAGGTTTCTTCCGCCTCCAATTAAAACACGATCTTCAACATTTCTGAAATAAAAATACCCTCTGTCAAAGTGAAAATTTCCTTTTATCTTCAATAATGGAATTTGGGAAGTAATCAGCACTTGGCCTCTTGCAGGTTCGACATCTTCACTTGGTAAAAGTTGCTTTGCAAACCCATTGGTACAAATTAACATCCTTCCTGCTTGAAAAATATAACCGTTTTTAGTTTGCAATTTTATTTTATCGTTTTCATTTTCAAATGAGGTGACATGCAGTCCGTTCAAGATTTTTATACCAGCTAGTTTTGCTTTATCTATTAAAGCTTCCATCATCATGCCACTGTCAATTTGCCCTTCCGCAGAGCAGGAAATTAAATGTTTGGTATTGTTAAGTCCTAACTTAGCTATTGAAGCATCAGCATTTTTATAGATTTCTTTTATGCCAATCCGCTTGTTTAATTCAAAATTAAAATCAGTAATTTTATCGGCACATTCTTCATAATTAATAACGTTATCGAAAACTTCATATCCTCCGTACGCATTATAGTGCATTCCAGCATCACCAATTCTTTCTTTTAGTCGTTTTAATCCATTGTATCGTTTTTCAACAAGAGCAAAAACTTCCTCTTCCTCTCTTTTTTTAAGGTCATCAATTAACTCAGAGATACTGCCAATGCAAGCGAAACCTGCATTTTTAGTACTTGCACCAGATGGTAGCGCGCCACTTTCGACAATCAGTATATTTATTTTTGGTGATTTTTCTTTTAGCGAAAGAGCTGCGCTTAAACCCACAATTCCACTGCCAACAATAACTACATCAATGTTAGTGAAATATTGTTTTTGCTCCCAAAAGCTTAATTCAAAACGCATCAATTTAATATAGTCTTATTACTTTGTAAAGATATTATCTTATTTTATCGCTAGACCAACTTGATATTATTTCAGTTAATTAAATACTCAATATTTTTCATATTTAAATGGCATTTTCGTTAAATCTACACTTTGGCATGAATAGTGAATATGTTTTCTTAATTATTTTCCTATAAATAACGAAAAATGATAATTTTCTACGATATTTGCTTTCATTTAAAATCCATTTTTAATTTATGAAAGGACTTAACCTTTCGATTGTTTCGAGAAATTTTATTTTTTTAATTTTATTGACTTTTTTGCCAGTTGTTTCTGTGTTTTCTCAGGCTATTGTGCCGCGTGGTTTTTATGAATTTGTATTTGGTGGACAGGTCACAGAATTTGATGACAAGAAACAAAGAGATGTACCACTTCCTGGTTGCTCAGTTAATTTATATAAAGGTTCTACTTTAGTCGCTACTTCGCCTACAGGTTCGAATGGAAAATTTAAACTGAAAATCCCACCCGATGAGGATTTTATGCTTACGATAGCAAAGTTTGGCTACGTCACAAAAAAAATAGCAATAAATACCATTAGCGTACCTGGTGGCCGATTTGAATATGAGGTTGATATTGATCTTTTCAAGGTATTTCCAGGATTGGATTATTCAGTGTTAAATCAACCAATTGGAAGAATAATTTATAATGCTACACTCAGCCCAGCACCAAATTTTGATTATGATAAAGCTTTTACTGCTAGAATTCAGGCACAGCTTTCAAAATTAAAGGACCTTGCACGGTTTGCACGAGAAAAAATGCGTTTATACCAGGCAGCTATTGATGCAGGAGATCTTCTCTTTAATGAAAAGGATTGGGTTTCTGCAAAAGCCAAATATATGGAGGCTTTAGTGCTTCTTCCTGATGAGGCCTACCCGAAGAATCAACTGGCTATTTGTGAAGTAAAAATAGCTGAAAGTGGAGCAGAAAAAAAGAAGTTTGATGATGCGATGGCAGCTGGTGAAGCAATGTTTACAGCAGCCAACTATTCGGGTGCTAAAATGAAATTTAAAGAAGCTGCAGGATTACGACCGGTGGATCCCTTGCCACCAAAGCGAATAAAAGCATGTGAAGATGCAATTGCAGGTGCAGACAAGGAACGCATGTATACGGATGCGATAAAATCAGCCGATCAAAAATTTACATCAAAGGATTATTCTGGTGCAAAAGATTTGTATAAAGCGGCTGAGGTAATTAAACCAAAAGAACAATATCCGAAGGACCGTATAAAGGAATGCGATATTTTATTAGGAGTTGCTACACTAAATAAAAAGTACACTGATGCGATTGCTGATGCTGACGCGAAATTTAATGCTAAAGATTATACCAATGCTCGCATAAAATATGTTGAGGCCTCAGTAATTAAATCTATTGAACAATACCCAAAGGATAGAATTAAAGCTTGTGATGATGCAATGGGTGCTGCTGGAATAGATAAAAAATATGCTGACCTCATTTCGGAAGCTGATAAAAAGTTTGTTGTAAAAGATTTTAATGGAGCTAAAGCCAAGTACAACGAGGCATTGGGTGTAAAACCGACAGAACAATATCCTAAAGAGCGCATAAAAGCCTGCGATGATGAATTAGCAAAAGACGTAAAAAACAAAGCTTATAATGATTTAATTGTAGCTGCGGATACCAAATTTGCTTTGAAGGATTATGTAACAGCGCGTGCTAAATATGTTGAAGCATCAGCACTCAAACCGACAGAGCAATATCCAAAAGATCGAATCAAAGCTTGCGACGATGGACTTGCAGGAGCAGCTAAAGAAAAATTATATGCAGATGCAATTAAAGAGGGCGATATTAAATTCTCATTAAAAGAATATGCAGCTGCTCGTTCAAAATATTCAGATGCATCCGGTATCAAACCATCAGAGCAGTATCCAAAAGATAGGATGAAGGCCTGTGATGATGCGCTTGGTTCTGCAGCAAAAGATAAATTGTATGCAGATGCTATTAAAGATGCTGATATAAAATTTACAGCCAAGGATTTTACAAATGCTAAATCGAAATATGTTGAGGCTTCTGGCTTAAAGCCAACTGAGCCATATCCAAAAGCCCAAATTATAAAGTGTGATGCAGCAATTGGTGCTGCAGGGGTAGAAAAACAGTATATCGATTTAATTAAATCAGCAGACTTGAAATTTGCAACAAAAGATTTCACAGGGGCAAAAGGAATTTATCAAGAAGCTGTTGTTGTTAAACCGTCAGAAAGATATCCTAAGGACCAAATTATTAAGTGTGATGTAGGCATTGCTGCCGAAGGGAAAGATAAAGCTTATGCAGATGTGTTGAAAGATGCAGATGCGAAATTTACTGCGCGTGATTATTCAAATGCAAGATCGAAGTATGTGGAGGCATCGCTTCTAAAAGCATTGGAACAATATCCGAAGGATCGAATAAAGTTGTGTGATGAAGCAATGGGTGCAGCAGCAAAAGATAAAAAATATGCCGATGTGATTGTAGATGCTGACAAAAAGTTTGTTGCAAAAGATTTTAATGGAGCTAAAGCCAAGTACACAGAAGCGTCTGGCATGAAACCAGTAGAGCAATACCCTAAAGATCGCATCAAGGCTTGTGATGATGAATTAGCGAAAGATGTAAAAAATAAAGCATACAATGATTTAATTGTATCGGCGGATACAAAATTTGCTGTAAGTGAATGGCAGAAGGCGAAGGATACTTATATACAGGCATCCACACTCAAACCAACGGAGCAATACCCGAAAGATCGAATCAAAGCTTGCGACGATGGACTTGCAGGAGCAGCTAAAGAAAAATTATATGCTGATGCAATTAAAGAGGGCGATATTAAATTCTTATTAAAAGAATATGCAGCTGCTCGTTCAAAATATTCAGATGCATCTAACATCAAACCAACTGAGCAGTATCCAAAAGATAGGATGAAGGCTTGTGATGATGCTCTTGGTAATGCGGCAAAAGATAAAATGTATGCTGACGCCATTAAAGATGCTGATATCAAATTCACAGCCAAGGATTTTACAAATGCGAAATCGAAATACGTAGAGGCATCTGGGTTAAAGCCAAATGAGCCATATCCACAAGCTCAAATTGTAAAATGCGATGCTGGAATTGGTGCTGCAGGGAAAGAAAAGCAGTATGTTGATTTAATTAAATCAGCGGATTTGAAATTTGCAACAAAAGATTTCACAGGCGCAAAAGGACTTTACCAAGAAGCTGTTGTTGTGAAACCAGCGGAAAGATATCCTAAGGATCAAATTATAAAGTGTGATGCTGGAATTGTTGCTGAAGGGAAAGATAAAGCTTATGCAGATTTGTTGAAGGATGCAGATGCGAAATTTACTGCGCGCGATTATTCAAATGCAAGATCGAAGTATGTTGAAGCATCGGGTCTAAAATCTTTGGAACAATATCCGAAAGATCGAATAAAGATGTGTGATGATGCCATGGGTGCAGCGGAAAAAGATAAAAAATATGCTGAAGTAATTGAAGATGCAGACAAAAAGTTTGTTGCGAAAGATTATAATGGAGCAAAAGGAAAATACACTGAGGCATCTGGTATCAAACCGACGGAGCAATATCCGAAAGACCGTATTAAGGCCTGCGATGATGAATTAGCAAAAGATGTAAAAAATAAAGCATACAATGATATAATTGTAGCTGCAGATGCAAAATTTGCTTTGAAGGACTACACATCAGCGCGTGCTAAATATGTTGAAGCATCAACACTCAAACCAACGGAACAATATCCGAAAGATCGAATAAAAGCTTGTGACGATGCAATTGCGGGTGCTGCGAATGACAAATTGTATGCAGATGCAATAAAAGATGCAGACACTAAATTCACATTAAAGGAATATGCAATTGCGAGAACAAAATATTCGGAAGCCGCTGGTTTAAAACCAACGGAGCAATATCCGAAAGATCGCATGAAGGCCTGTGATGATGCTTTAGGTGCTGCCGCAAAAGATAAAATGTATGCAGACGCAATTAAAGAGGGTGACACTAAATTTTCTTTAAAAGATTTTGCAACAGCTCGTGGTAAGTATTCTGAAGCATCTGGCATCAAACCAACGGAGCAGTATCCAAAAGATCGGATGAAGGCCTGTGATGATGCTTTAGGTGCTGCTGCAAAAGAAAAATTGTATACGGATGCAATTGCTGCTGCAGACTCAAAATTTGCTGCAAGCGATTGGCTTGTTGCAAAAACAAAATATTCTGAAGCTTCTATTCTAAAGCCGACAGAACAATATCCGAAAGATCAAATTGTAAAGTGCGATGCAGGAATTGCCGCTGCAGGGAAAGAAAAACAATACTCAGATTTGATAAAATCAGCGGATTCAAAATTTGCCACTAAGGATTTTTTAGGAGCAAAATCTGTTTACCAAGAGGCTTCAGCTGTAAAGTCGTTAGAAAAATATCCTAAAGATCAAATTAAAGCTTGCGATGACGCAATGGCTGGTGCATTAAAAGACAAAGCTTATTCAGATGTGTTGAAGGATGCAGATGCAAAGTTTACAGCTAAAGATTATTCAAATGCTAGATCAAAGTATGTTGAGGCTTCTGGTATGAAACCGGCAGAACAATATCCAAAGGATCGCATAAAAGTTTGCGATGATGCAATGGGTGCCGCGGCAAAAGATAAAAAATATGCTGAAGTAATTGATGATGCTGATAAAAAGTTTCTTGCTAAAGATTTTAGTGGTGCGAAAGGAAAATATACTGAAGCAACAGGATTAAAACCAGCAGAACAATATCCGAAAGACCGTATTAAAGCTTGCGATGATGAATTGGCAAAAGATTTGAAAAATAAAGCATTCAATGATTTAATTGTTTCTGCTGATGCTAAATATTCAGTCAGTGAATGGCAAAAAGCAAAGGATATTTATGTAGATGCGTTAATGTTAAAACCGTCTGAACAGCATCCTAAGGATCGCATTAGAGCTTGTGATGAGGCATTAAGTGCTTTGGCGAAAGATAAATTGTATACTGAGGTAATCAAAGATGCGGATTCTAAATTTTTAGCAAAAGATTTCTCAGCTGCACGCAGTAAATACACAGAGGGTTCCGGACTCAAACCAGCTGAGCAATATCCGAAAGATCGAATGAAGGCCTGCGACGATGCTTTAGGTGCTGCTGCAAAAGATAAAATGTATACAGATGTAATTGCTGCTGCAGACTCAAAATTTGCTGGAAGCGATTGGCTCGGTGCAAAAACTAAATATACAGAAGCTTCTAGTTTGAAGCCGGCGGAGAAATATCCTAAAGATCAAATTGCAAAATGTGAAGCTTCTATTGCTGCTGCAGGGAAAGAAAAACAATATACAGATTTGCTGAAGTCAGCTGATTCAAAATTTGCTGCTAAGGATTTCTCAGGTGCTAAGTCAGTTTACCAGGAAGCTGTTGGTGTAAAGTCAACTGAACAATATCCGAAAGATCAAATTAAAGCATGCGATGATGCATTAGGAGCTGCCGTCATTGAAGGGCAATACAAATCAATTATTGCCTCAGCTGACTTATTGTTTAATTCGAAGAAGTGGGCTGATGCTAAAACAAAATACTTAGAAGCAGCTGCAGTAAAAAAATCAGAATCTTATCCTAAAGAAAGAATTAAGCTTTGTGATGATAATATCAATGCAGCTTTAACGTTGGAGGGCAACTATAATAATTTTATTAAGCGCGGAGATGAAGCAATTGTGACTAAGGACTTAGAATCTGCACAGTCAGCTTTTGTTAGTGCTCGTGATTTGAAACCTACTGAAGCGTATCCAAAACAAAAGTTAGATGAAATTGCACGCTTGCTTGTTGCCAACGCAAAGGATAGGGCTTATCGACAGCTTATTATTTCTGGAGACAGTTTATTCAGAGTTAGTAACTATGAAGAAGCGAAAAAAGTATTTACAACAGCAACTACTCAAAGACCTTCTGAACAATATCCTAAAGATAAATTAATGGTCATTAACGGTTTGTTAGAAGATGCTCGGTTTGTTGCTGCGAAACAGAAAAAGTATGACGATCTTATGCTTGCAGCAGATAAATTGTTTGCAGCTAAAGATTGGAAAGGTGCGAAAGATAAATATACGCTAGCAAAAATTGAACGACCATTGGAGATTTTGCCTAAAACTCAGATTCAGAAATGTGAAGACTATTTGAATCCTAGGCAGGCTGTTGTAAAAAACAGTGATGATCCTAAAAATGTTGACGAATACATCAGTGCCATTGTAAAAAACTATCCAAAGGGAGTTACCGAATTACCTTCTGTTACTATTGATGGTGCAGTTGTTACTGTAAGGGTTGTTGTTGTTGGTAATAAAGGTTGGAAGTACAAGATGGAGGTTTACTCTTGGGGTGTCATTTATACAAAAGATGGGGTTCCTATTTCAAAAGCTACATTCAATTTAGAAACCTCAACTGAATATATCAAAGTAAAGCAATCTGATTTCGATAGGGATAATAAATAAATTTTTCACAGGTCATTTGAATTTATTACCTGCCAGTATGTTTCGTGTATTTTAGGAGCAGAAATTGACAAACGCATTGCTGCTTTTTACTTATCTTAAAAATGTTATTTTATTGATTTCGTTTTTTTAAACAATCAATGAATAATAATTACCTGTTTTTTACCAACTATTTTATCTCCACGTTTAACTTCTATGAAATAGTAACCATTGTTCCATTTAGAAGTTTTAATTTTTGTTTCGTTACCAGAAACAATTTCCGATAAAATTAATTTTCCTTCCATATCATAAATAGATACAAGTGTAGGTTCAAGGTTTTCTCCAATCCATTGTATTGTAAGGTTATTTCCAGTAGGGTTTGGGTAGGTGAAAATTTCAGAAGTTGCATCAGGTAATTCATTCGAGCCAATCAAAATTTGTGAAACGCCATTGGCAAAGCAGTATTGGCCTTTCATTAATGTATCAGCATCTACATACCCGTATTTTGAGTTTGAGGGGCTACCAACAATGAATTTTGTATAGTGCCTAGGATATTCTTGCCATTCATTTGAAGGATTATCACGATACATTAAAATAATGCTATCTCCATTATTTGGCGTTAATAAATTATCCAACCAATTTCCAGGACCATTTGTTGTAACTGTTCTGCCATCGTAAAAAAACCTTCCTTTAGCAATAAATGTTGTAGGAAAGATCCCATCAATTGTCCAGTAACGTTGAGTGGAAAGTCTATAATTGTTTGGGTTACTTTGCATCGGATCTGGCTTTGCATAATTATGCTCAATTCTTACAAGTGCAGAATCTATGATTTGAACTACTGTTAAACTGCATCTTGCGGAAGGAAAATTATGAAGACCGACTGAGGAAATAGTTTTTACTTCATCAACAATAGCATCACTTATTTTTTCCTCCATGTCAATTGCTGTCATTACAGGATTGTACGGAAGGGTTGTCGTGAAATTTGCATATTGACCCGATATAAAAATGCGTTGTGTTGTTTTACTCCAATCACTTTTTAGAAAAGTAAAATCGAGCGGAACATTTGTAAAATAATTTGTAGCTCCAGTTAGTTTTTGTCGAACATAAACGGAAACATCGAAATTTGGTCCGTTTGGAATACTGACAGTAGAATCTATGGAGAAATGTGGCCAACCTGCATTCAATACCCAATCGTTAAAAAAATTTGTTAGGAATGTTTGTCCTGTAGCAGCAATTAAATTGTCTCGAAATTGGATGCTTGTTACATCTGTAAAGTTTGATTGTGCTAAGTGAGATTTTAATCCAAGCCAGAAAAGTGAATCACCCATGTATCCGCGTAAACAATGCGCAACATCAGCACCACGCAAATAAACATTGTCGCCGTAGGTTATGTTATGTGGAATTGTATTCAGTGGGAGATAGCCTCCTTCACGCAGGTGAACTAAATGGACCATTTCATCGTGGTTATACCTCACGCCGTTGGAATAGACCGTATGCCCGTAAACCCATTCTTTAAATACATATTCGGAATAAGAGGCCCAACCTTCATTTAACCACATTTCACCTTCATTGTTACAGGTAGCAAGGTCACCAAACCAATGATGAGAAAGTTCATGCGCCATAATGTCTTCGTAAGTTAACGAGCCATTTGCCAATGCTTTTGGATAAGATATATTAGTGGCATGCTCCATTGCGCCATTGTTAAATGGAACTAAACAATAACCAACTCGTGGCCATTGATAAGGACCAAAGCGAGTTTCAAAGGCATCGAGTGCATCATTTAAGTGAATAAATGAAGCTTTCATGTTAGTTGTATCAGAAGGCAACGCAGTCAATATAATTGGATAGGTTCCATTGGCTCCTGTATGCGACCAGTTAACTTGCGTATAATTGGCAATAGAGATAGATGCAAGATAAGTTGGAATAGGTTCTGCTAAGTCCCAAGTTCTCCAACGCAAGCCATTGACATCAGTAGTATCTGCACCCAGTAATCCATTGCAGTAAGCTATTTTTCCTCCATTTGTTCCAATTATGAAAGTGTAGGGAGCGCGTTCCACAAAATTGTCGAAGCAGGGATGGAATACCCTTCCGAAACAATGGTTAGCTGAATTGAAACTTACTCCAAGGTTATAGGCGTATCCGGTTTGGAAATAAAATCCTCCCCAAATAGTTGGACCTGGATCTAATTGTGGATTGCCATGGTACCATACTGTAAGGTCTGCTGTATCACCGATATTCATCACACCGGCAAGAGAAACGAGAAGTAATGTATCATCGTATGAATAAAAAAGTATTCCTGTTCCATCGGAAATGGAATCAATTGTCATGTGCAATAAATCGAGTGGGAGAGTTGTAACGCCATTCACAACTGGTGTAAATTTTAAGGTAGTACCTCCACGAATCGTGTCGGTTGTAAAGTCAGTAATGTTGAGCTTTACGGTATAATGAAGAATATTTATTGTATCGCTAATTGTGTTTTGTGCTTGCACAACATTTAATGGAGCGCCAATGAAAATGAAGGCACACAAACGAATAAAAAAAGGAACGATTTTCTTCATCGATATTTATTTTTCTTAAAAAATAAAGATAGCAAAAAAAATAAGCTGTTGCTCGTAAAGTATTTTGTATTAAAAGGCAAATAGCCACTTAGCACTATGCTTTCACTTTCTTTGTTTTGCCTTTTGAATTATAAAGCGCATCGCGTTGAACTTTTACTTCAGAATCGTTGATGTATTCATCATAGGTTAGCATTTTGTCTAATGTTCCGTTCGGTGTAATTTCTACTATCCTGTTAGCTACGGTTTGCATCAACTCATGGTCATGTGAAGTAAATAAAACAATTCCTTTAAAATCTTTCATCGAGTTGTTCATTGTTGAAATGGATTCCAAATCAAGGTGATTGGTTGGTTCGTCTAAAATAATTGTATTAGCTCCATTTAACATCATACGCGATACCATGCACCTTACTTTTTCGCCACCTGAAAGTACGCTTACTTTTTTTAGTGTTTCCTCCCCTGAGAAAAGCATTTTTCCAAGAAAACCACGTATGAAAGTTTCGTCTTTGTCTTTTGAATATTGCCGCAACCAATCAATTAGACTGTCATCGTTGTGTCTGAAAAAATCAGTATTGTCATTTGGTAAATAGGCCGTTTGAATTGTTTGTCCCCATTCTACCTTTCCGGAATCAGGTGTATCTGTTCCAGCAAGAATATCGAAAAACTTGGAAAGTGCAACATGGTCTTTTGAAAGAAATCCAATTTTGTCGCCTTTTGTCAGTCGTAAGTTAATATTCGAAAAGAGTTGAATTCCATCTATCGACTTGGAAATATTTTCAACATTTAAAATCTGGTCGCCAGGTTCACGTTCCATTTTGAAAATAATAGCAGGATATTTTCTATTACTCGCTGGCATCTCATCAATGTTTAACTTCTCAAGTAATTTTTTTCTACTCGTTGCTTGTCGAGATTTAGACGCATTGGCAGAAAAACGCGCAATGAAATCTATTAATTCTTTTCGTTTATCTTCTGTCTTTTTATTCTGATCTCCTTTTTGCTTTTGTGCAAGCTGTGAGGCCTGGTACCAAAAGTTGTAATTTCCAGTATAGAGAGAAATCTTTTTGAAATCTATATCACATACATGCGTACAAACGGTATCTAAAAAGTGCCGATCGTGGGAAACAACAAGAACAATATTTTTATAGTCTGCCAAAAAATCTTCAAGCCAGCTTATGGTTTCGACATCTAAATCGTTTGTTGGCTCATCTAATAAAAGAATATCTGGATTTCCAAAGAGCGCTTGCGCAAGAAGCACTCGTACTTTCTCTTTGGGATTTATTTCACTTAATAATTTAGTATGTAAATCTTCTTTTATTCCTAATTTACTTAGCAAATCAGATGCTTCACTCTCTGCATTCCAACCGTCCATTTCTGCAAATTCTGCTTCTAGTTCTGAAGCTTTAATTCCATCCTCATCTGTAAAAGGGTTTTTTGCATAAATCAATTCCTTTTCCTGCATTATTTTTAATAATTTCTTATTTCCCATAATGACAGTTTGTAAAACAGGAAATTTATCGAAGGCAAAGTGATCTTGACTTAGGACAGACATCCTTTGGCCAGGCGTAATGTGCACAGCTCCTTTGGTAGGTTCAATTTCACCCGAAAGGATTTTCATAAAGGTTGATTTCCCTGCGCCGTTTGCACCAATCACACCATAGCAATTTCCAGGTGTGAATTTGAGTTCAACTTCGTCAAATAAAACACGTTTGCCGAATTGTAAATTAAGGTTGGATACTGTAATCATTTTGTATTGAAAATAAGGGTGCAAAGGTAAGCTACAGATTTCGCATATTTACACTCTATATTAAAATATAATTTGTCGTTTGGCGCATTGTTTATCAAGAAAATCCATCTTTTTTTATTGTTTTGAGCTTTGTATTTAATCGAATGAAATTGTTGAATTTTGAATGTCATTAGTTAATTTATGAGTAAAAATTATTTAGTTATTCTACTTTTTTTATTGAATGGTGCAGCTCTTATAGGGCAATCTTCTAATAATGCATTTAGGAAACTTGCATGTTCAGAAAAAAAATGGGTGTTAGCTCATCCTTTTATTGCTGTAAAAGCTTTTAACTGTGCTGTGCATTCTCGATTTGTAACGGACTCTTTGGAGAAAAACCAATTACTAAAAGATGGTAATGGCGGACAGCTCGACGCTTTTCGACATGCTTATTGGATGGCATTGTTGGCCGTGCAGTTTTCTGCAAAAAAAGCTATTCGACTTGGAAAAGTGCATGAGCAAGGAAATTATTCAGATTGGAAAAAGGGAATACAGGAGGATGGTTTTCGAGCCGACTCCATGATGTGTGAAATGGATTTGAAAAATAATTTAGTCGGAGTTGAATTAGGGACAAGTTTTAGAAAGGACACCTCTAAAATTAAACTAAGTCTTACTGAGCAAGTTTTAGCTGCAGTTAAATCTGGGAAATTAACGATTATTAAAAAAAATAACGTTGGGCAATGGCTCGATGAAGCCGGTAGAATAATAGATTTGAAGCAATTTGGGAAGCAATGGTTTATTCCTAAAGTTTTAGTTCGCTCGGACTATGTTCAACCACGAAATTGATTGCTTTAACGTTTTATTTGCCTTTTCTTATTGTAAATAAATCTTTTATCAGTGCCATTTTTCTGGCTCCAGGTTGAAAAACGCCATGAGCTGCATTTCTTACATCTTCAATGGAATAAAAAGCGTTTGGTTGATTTTTTTCAATTATTTCTACAACTTCTTTTAAATATTTGCGTTGCACAATAGAAAAAATCATTTTTACAGGACCTATTGCACCTTGTGCGTCAACAATAGTTATTCCGTGGTTAGCATCACGTAAAGCATTTATTAATTTTTCACTTATTTCGCTTGTAATAATTCGAATTACCTGCATTCCTAATGCCAGTCGTTCTTCAATTCGCATTCCAACATAAGTCCCCATAGCAAAACCACCCGCCCATGCGAAGTAACAAACAAAATTATCAGCTCGGCTCATCACTTGCTTCATTGCTATTAGCCAGATTAATACTTCAAAAAACCCAACTATAGGAACAATTTTCTTAAATCCACGTGATATAAAAATGTTGCGTAGTGTTCCAAGTGTAACATCACTCATTCGAGCAATGAATATTAGTAATGGAAGAATGACCCAATTTATTATTTCTTCAGAAATTTGCATATGCAAAGATTCATAAATTTTAGCTGCCTAAAATTTAAATTTAAAAATTTTATTATTATTTTTTAAATTATTTTGCAATAACAATGGCTTTCGTTTCCGATAAGTCACCTGCTCGAAGGGAAACATAATAGATACCTATAGCCAGATCGCTCACATTTATTGATTCCTCATAAATTCCTTTCGATTTACGTCCTGTACTAAGCGTACGGATTGTTCTCCCTCTTTCATCTAACAAATAAAGTTTTGTATTTAAATCAGTAGGAATATTATATGAAATATTTATTTGGTCGCTAGCTGGGTTCGGATAAATAATTATTCCTAAGGAAATTGAATTTGGATATTCATGAACTGTTACAATATCATTGACAGATGTCAAGTGGGTAGAAAAAATTCCCTGCGAATGTGTGGCAATTGCTACAAGTCCGTCTCCAATTCGAACTGTTGTCATGTCGCATACAGATTTTCCAATTGTATTCTCTGCTTGGTTTACCCATGTTGTGCTTGTTCCCGTTAAGGTGTCGGTTGCAAAAACTCCTACACTTGTCGAAATAATATAGATCATTCCATCACTAACAGGAAGGAATGATGCCCATCGTAACGAAGGGCCATTGCCAGTTCCACTTGGAAATTGTTCTAAGTTTCCTGCAACTTTTGTCCAGCTTACGCCTGCATCTGCAGAATAAAATAAACTGTAAAGGTTATAGTTTGAAAATACAACCATTACATGGTCGCCATTGTTTGGATCTGTAGCAATACAACTTACGTATCCGGTTGCTGGAAAAGTTGTTCCTGAAATATCCAAAGGAGTTGGTGTACCCACATTTGCATTATCCACTTTGTATATTCTTTTCTGACTTGTTCCATAATAAACTCTGTTCGCTGGTGTTTTACAACAAGTGAGTGCAGTTATGGTTTGATTAGTATTTGGGACTGAATCCGTCCACTGCACCCAGTTCGTACTAATGCTATCCCAATTTCCAACCATAGGAATAGTAGATAAATTATCATTTCTCCACAGATACTTTCCACCCGCCAAATACATAATGTTATTATTATTGGGGTCCAATACAAAAGGATTAATGAATTCGTAATTGGTGCCGCCGATTGGATCAATTCGTGCAAATGAAGTTACATTTCCTGCGCCGTCCAAAATACACCTGCGCATTTTCCCTTTTTGAATTGAAAAATAGTAAGCACTCTGATTATCGGCAATTGCGCAGTAAGAGCCGTCGCCACTATTGGGTTGTACCCACGGTGTTGTAAGTGAAGTTGTATTAGTATACCACGTTCCGTTATCCTGTGCGCCAGCTACAATTATATCGTTGCCAATTGTTGCGTGATCAATTTCAACTGTGTAAAACATACTAGTTACATAGCCATTGTTGAGTGAGTTCCAAACTACAGTGCTTTGAGAACAATCACTTGTTCGAAATATACCACCATCATTAGTGCTGATCATCACATCTGGATTTGAAGGCAAGAATGTCATGGTATGTTGGTCGGGATGATGATTGGGATAACTTGCAATTACAGGAAGAGCCGAGTAGGGAAGGTAACCACCAATATAAGTTGTGTTTGTTGTGTCGTTAAATCGATTTGTGCTACGATAAATATTTGTGCCTCCAATAAAAACAGTAGTTGGATCATCTGGTTTGACGCGCACCACCAAGTCATAAGAACCTTGTGCATTAAAATCGCCAAACATTCCATAATATCCACTATTTGGAAGGTTCATTGACAAATCTTCCCATATACCACCACTTCCTGATCCGTTTCCATTCAGATAAGTATATCTCCAAAGTGTATTGTATTCAATATCTCCAACAAAATTTGTATCTGGCATTCCTAGGCCTTCCGAATTTCCAAGAAAATATATTTCATTTGTATTCGAAGGATTGATACCCATCACCACTCGATTACAAAGGGAATCTCCAAATGGACCTGTAGAAATTTTTGTCCAAGTAGCGCATTGATTAACACTTCTCCAAATTCCTTTATGTGGCCCATCGGAACTTAAAGTTGCATAAACAATTCCAGAATCTAATGTGACTGCTACATCAGTGAAATAAGAATAATTACTTGTGCTACCGCCTCGAACTGTTGTCCATGATGTTCCGCCATTTATACTTTTGTAAATACCTCCAAGATTTGCTACGTACAATACATTATTTATTGAATCGTGTAAATCAAGTGCCAGATTCCAATTCATATCCCAAAAGGAATCAAAACTTTGAGGTGTATTAGTAACAGTTGTAGCTAGTGGTTGCCAAGTCAATCCGTTGTCAGTACTCTTTAACATTCCATTACCAAGAAAATAGGCACTTCCTCCAGAAGCTGATTGTCCGTAGGGTTCACCAGAACCCGCATACCAAGTATTTTCATGACCTGCACGAGAATCTTGTTGCAGACAAGTAATGCCATGGTAATTTAAAGAAGGAGTGACTTTTGACCATGTAATTCCTGCGTCGTTTGTAGTCCATATGCCACCACTCGTTGTTCCTGAAATATAGTGCTGGTCATTTAAAACATCAATTCCAAGTGCGCGTGTACGACCACCTACATTCCATGGACCACGAGCATTCCAACTAGCTTGTGATTGCATGCGTGAATTAGCATTATTTTGTTTAAGAGAATTATTGGTTGGTAATGTTGCTGCAAAAGCTAATTCTTTTTCCCGCATGTGCTGTGGGATTGTTCCGTCTGGCCCTGCTAACCTACGAAACTCATAGTCTAGTCGATGGCGTGCATCGTCTTCCATCGGATCACCATGTCCTCCATTTTTTGTAAGCGGGTGAATACAAAGTAGGTTCACACTGCACATTAAAATAACGACCGTGAATTGATAAAGTTTTTGCATGTTCGTTGCTTTTTTATAAGACATAAAATTAGGATTTTTATTTAAAGGATGCATAATTATTTGAACCTTTTCTATTAGCTCATTATTTCTTCTTAAATTAGTTTCTTTCTTTAATTTTTACAATGAATAATTTACTTGCTCGTATTCCTTTAGTTCGATTTCTTATTCCATTTGTGATTGGAATAGTTTTCGCCTATTTGTTTAAAATTCAAATTGGAATACCAGGTTTTGTTTTTGTAATTTTTTCGATTGTGCTGCTCTTGGTTTTACAGCGGAAATTACTTCAACATTCTTTGAAATATGTAGGTTTAGATGGAGTCATCATTTCTTTTGCGTTTTTATTTTTGGGCATTGGTTGTACAAGCATAAATAGTAATAACAACAATTTAAATCTTGTGTCTTGTTCCAAAAAAACGAATGCAATACAAGTTCAGTTGTTAAATAATGCGATTGTAAAAGAGAAAAGTGTAAAGCTTGCTGTTGAAGTAATATCTTGGAGAGATAGCTTGACTTGGAAGCGTTCCAACGAAAAAATGTTGGTTTATTTAAAACGCGAGCCCGGATCTGAAAAATTAAAATACGGCGATGTAGTTTTGATTTGTGCTTCGCCTACTGCAATTGATGGTCCGCAAAACCCAGAGGAATTTGATTATAGAAAGTGGTTGGATAGACAGGGCATTCATGCACAAGTTTATGCTGTTCGTGATGAATGGAAAATAATTTCTTGGGAAAATGGTAATTGGTTTAAAGCTGCTGCGCTTGACTTACGCAGTTATTTTTTTGATAAACTTCAGAGTTATGGAATGAGCGGCACTTCCTTTGGTGTTGCAGCTGCATTGTTGCTTGGCGCTTCGGATCAGTTAGATCCAGGAACAATTCAGTCCTATGCTGCATCGGGAACTTTACATGTATTATCTGTTTCTGGAATGCATGTGGCATTGGTTTATGTGGTGTTGTTGAAATTGCTTTTGCCATTCGAAAAAAGACGCTGGGGAAAATGGATGAGTATTTTTTTGCAATTAACTTTCCTTTGGTTTTATGCTACGCTTACTGGCTTATGTCCATCTGTTATGCGGTCGGTTACAATGCTTAGTGTCGTAATTGCGGGACGCGCATTTAATAGAAATGCACATTTATTAAATTCTCTTGCTGCCTCTGCTTTTATACTTTTGATAATAGATCCTATGCTTTTATTTGATATTGGATTTCAATTATCTTACCTAGCTGTTGTTGGAATAGTAATGCTCCAACCCAAACTTGAAAGTATTTGGGAGCCCAACCAAAATACGTTTTATGGAAAAGTTTTAAGTCATTTGTGGACTTTAATTTCCGTAACCGTTGTTGCACAAATTTTTACATTTCCATTGGGACTTTATTATTTTAATCAATTTCCTACCTATTTCTTGCTTTCTAATTTGGTGGTTATACCACTTTCAACAATCGTTATGTACGCAGGTTTGTTTTTATTAATTATTTCTCCTTTGAAAATTATTGCTGTTCCGTTTGCACATGTGTTTCAATTTCTTGTTGATTTGTTAAATGAATGTGTTGCGTCAGTAGAACACTTACCGTATGCCGTTCTTACTTCTGCAAAGTGGGGTTTTTTAGAACTTGTATTAATTTATTTGGGTATTGGATTTCTCATATTTTATTTATTGAAACGCTATAATTTGTTTTTGCATTTGGGATTAGCTGTTTTTTTCTTGCTAATCGTTAGCGTTGGATGTGGTGTGCGAAAAAAGTTACAAAACAGAGAAATTGTCATTTTTAATTTAAAGCATGCTAGTGGAATTGTTGTCATTAATGGTGCTGATCATGTTCTTTTTGCTGACACGACTTTGCTCAAGCGAAAAGGCGAAATAGATTTCCATATTTTACCATTATTAAAAGCAAGTGGGATGGAACTTGATAAAATTTGTTCTTTGCAGGATACGGGTATTTTTAAAAACAATTTTGTGCATCAAGGAAGAAATTTTATGATGGCTTGCGGAAAAAAAATTGCAATTGTAGGACGTAATTTTAATGCCAATACCTATACAACTTGTGATATTTTATTGCTTAAGGATAATGCAAATGTAAATTTGTCCGATTTACTTTTACTTATGAAGCCAACATTAGTTGTAGTTGATGGTTCTGACTCCAAATGGAAAATTCAGAAGTGGCTAGCGTGTTGCAAATCGAGTGCTATTGATTTTTATGATATTACCAAGCGTGGTGCTTTGATAATTACACCGTAGGAGAGTGTAAATTATTAAAATCAATAGGTAAATTACTAAAACCGCTCTGTGCCTGAAAAGAAAAAATTTCCTTCTATAGCGGCGTTTTCATCACTGTCTGATCCATGAACTGCATTGGCTGCAATAGACTTTGCATAAAGTTGGCGAATTGTGCCCGGTTCAGCTTTGGAAGGATCTGTTGCACCAATTAATTTACGGAACGAAGCCACAGCATCATCTTTTTCAAGTATTACGGCAACAATTGGACCTGATGACATGTAAGCAACAAGTTCACCATAAAATGGACGTTCTTTATGAATTTCGTAGAATTGACCTGCTGTTTCATTGGAAAGCTTGGTATATTTCATTGCTACAATTCGGAATCCAGCCTCATTTATCTTAGCGAGTATTGCTCCTATGTAATTGTTTCCAACTGCATCAGGTTTAAGCATTGTAAAGGTTCTATTCGTTGCCATATATTTTTAATTATTTATCTTTTTAATCCTGTTTATTTAAATCGAGTGCAAAAATAGGTAATTTTCATTTTGTAAATCCTTTTTTCCAACCTTTCCTTTAACTTTACTCCCAGACTCTAATTAATGATTGCTAGCCGAGTGTTGTTTTGTTGCTCGACAATTACTTAATAGGTCAAAATTTAATCTTATTCATTTCAATTTTAATAGCACTCTTCAGAAATAATGGCAAAAGGAATATCCCCGCTAAAAAAAATTCTCGCTACTAAAAAACGAATAGCGATAGTCACACATTGGTCACCTGATGGCGATGCTATTGGGTCTTCTTTGGGCTTGGCCAATTTTCTATTGAAATTAGGGCATACAGTTAATGTAATTGTTCCAAATGAATATCCTCCGTTTTTACATTGGATGCATGGTCATAAAAAAATTATAGACTCTCAAAAAAATAAAAAAAAGGCGACGCTAGCTTTGAAAAAAGCAGAATTAGTTTTTTGTCTTGACTTCAATGAACTCAAACGTATTAATTTCCTTGGTGTGCTGATTGACCAACTTACTGTTCCAAAAGTTTTGATTGACCACCACCCAAATCCTTCAAATTTTGCTGCTTACATGCTGCACAAAGTTGAAGCAAGTTCAACAGCTGAATTGATTTATGAATTTATAGTTTCAATGGGCGGTGCAAAGCTTGTGGATAAAAACATAGCGAATTGTTTGTACACTGGTATCATGACGGATACGGGCTCTTTCCGATTTCCAATGACTTCCGTTAAAACGCATCGAATCATTGCTCATTTAATGGAAGCGGGTGCCGAAAATTCTTTGAATCACAATCGAATCTATGATGATAATTCTGAAAATAGACTTCGGTTACTTGGCTTCACTTTAAGCGAAAAATTAAATGTTCTAACTGAATTCAAAACTGCTTTTTTTACTTTGTCCGATGCTGAACACGATCGATTTAAATATCAAAAAGGGGATACTGAAGGGCTGGTAAATTATGCACTGAGCATTCGTGGAATTGTTTTTGCAGCGTTTTTTGCTGAACGCGATGGTAATGTGAAATGTTCTTTTCGGTCTAAAGGAAATTTTGATGTCAATCTTTTTGCTCGCGCTGGTTTCAATGGAGGAGGACACAAGAATGCAGCTGGTGGTATGCTGGAGCTTTCGTTGCAGGATGTTGTTAAAAAATTTAAATCATTACTTCCTATGTACGCTAAACAACTTAAATAGGATTAATCTTCGTTATACTATTTGAAACTTTTAAGCATGAGTCGTTATATTGCCATTTTAATTCTTCTTTTCTTTTTCTCTTGTGACAATAAAGAAAAGCCCAAGAAACTTGAATATACAACACAGCAAGTAAAAGATCTTTCCTTGCAGATGAATAGCTGGGATGAAAAACGACAGCATGACGAAATAAATCAATATATCCTTCAGCATAAATGGGATATGAAAATGACCACTTCTGGCTTGCGATTCATGCTTTTAAAAACAGGAAATGGGCCATTGATAAAAAATGGACAATATGTAACTGTTGCCTATAAGATTTTTTTGCTTGATGGTACATTGTGTTATACTGCTGATAAAAAAAATCCCAAAAAGTTGCTTGTTGGAAAAGATAATGTTGAAGCTGGGCTCCACGAAGGAATACAACTCATGCACGTTGGAGACCAAATGCGTTTTATTTTACCGTCTCATTTAGCACATGGATTAACGGGCGACCAGTCAAAAATCCCACCGCTCGCCAGCGTTGTTTACGAAGTTGAATTATTGGAGCTGAGCGATAATAAATAGATGTTGTAAGGATGATCCATTCCCTCAAAGAGAGTAATTTATTCCCAATTGGCCATTTCAAATTGGCTGTGTTACTCATTTCTATCATCTTTTGTGATTGTAAATCCAGCTCAAAATACCCTGGTTACACCGAAGTAGAGAGTGGTATTTTCTATCAACTTCATGTGCCTGGCGACAATGGGAAAAAAGCAGGTGTTAGCGATTACTATGAACTGCGTATGCAAAATAAATATGCGGGTACAATATTTTATGATTCCGATTATGAGAATTCCCGTGGTACTTTATTCATGCAATCTTCTTCTAGTAAGTATTTAAGTGTTTTAGAGGAAGGAGACAGTGCCACATTTTTGCTTTCGGGTGCTGATTTATCATTGAAAAATATACCTGATACAGGTTTGGTTGAAATGAATGTAAAGATTGTTCGTATTTTAACTAAAGAAGAATATGAGAAAATTCAGAATTTAGCCGATCCTGATGTGAATGAACAGTTGTTGATTCAACGGTATATTGAAAAAAATAATTTTAAAACAAAACCAGATTCAACAGGTATTTACTTTATCGAACAACTTATTGGAAAAGGCGCACAACCCAAATTGGGTAATACATTGGTTGTGAAGTACACGGGTATGCTTTTTAATAAACATATTTTTGATTCCAATGGGAGCACAAAAGATTCTTACTTTTCTTTTACATGGGGGCAGTCGGAGCAATTGATTCCAGGTTTAATTCTCGCACTTTCAGGTATGAAAGTCGGTGGAAAAGCCAAAATAATCTTACCTTCGCCGTTGGCTTTTGGGGCAAATGGCTCCACTACTGGGATTGTACCACCCCACACGCCAGTAATTTATGAAGTGGAACTAATTTCAATTGAAAAAAACTAATTAAAACGATGAAAAATTTTCTTTTTACAATTACAATTGTAAGTTCAATACTATTAGCTTCCTGCGGAGGGAAGGGCGTATTTCCTGGTTATGATGAAGCTGACAATGGAACCTGCTTTAAGCTTATTGTTGAAGGTACAGGTAAAGTTACGGCAGATACTGGTGGAGTAATGTTTCTTAAAATAAATTTGCTTTTCCATAATTATATCACAAATACCGATTCGATTTTGCAAAATATCAATGAGCAGGCAAAGACGATGTCGTTACCTTTCCCTGTTCGTAAATGTGCATTTAAAGGCGATTTCTTAGATATGTTCATGCGTCTTCATACAGGTGATAGTGCTACGTTTTTTGTACGATTAGATTCTTTGAAAGCGAATTATGATGGTATGTTCAGCTTTCCACCTCGCTTTGATACGATGAAATACATTGGATTTACAGTTAAAGTGGATAGTCTTTACTCTCGTTCAAAGTATAGTGATCTAAATAAAGCAGCAGAAAAAAAGCAAATAGAAATGATGCTTGCAATGCAAAAAGAGGAAGCTTCTTCAATTTCAAAATATATTATTGATAATAAAATTACAGTAAAGCCAACAGCAGATGGAATTTACTATATCGAAACTTTAAAAGGAAAAGGTGAGAATATAACTGAAGGACAGAATGTGAAGGTGATGTACACTGGTAAATTTACAGATGGGAATGTATTTGATTCGAATATGAAGCCAGGTGGACAACCTTTGGAATTTCTTGTTGGGGAGCATAAAATGATTCCTGGAATGGAAAAAGCTGTTATCATGATGAAAAAGGGTGGAAAAGGAACTGTTATTATTCCTTCCTCACTTGCTTATGGTAACGGTGGTGGTCAAATGAAACCCTATGCAACTTTGATATTTGACATCGAAGTAGTTGATGTAACAGCTCCTGAGCCGAAAATGCCAGAACCTAAAATGCAAATTCAGCAGGGAAATTAATTTTACAAATCTTATTTTCTTTTTATGAAACGTGGACAACATTTTTTGTTTGCTTGTATAATTTTAATTTTATCATTCTCCCTTTCTTCTTTTGGAAAAGGTGGAAAGAAAGAATTTGCTGGGTATAAAAAGTCAGCAGACAATACCTATTTTCTCCAACATAAAAAGGGAACAGGTATAATTCCTGTAGATACTGGCGGAGCTGTCTTTGTAAAGATGCAGTTCAAAACGCCAGCCGATTCGGTTTTTTTGGATATTAACAAGGCTACCAATAGTCCTACTTATCCAATCCGAATTGATAAGCCATTATTTAAAGGTGATTTTCTTGACTTCCTGTTGAAATTGCATGTTGGCGATAGTGTTTCCTTTTTTGTCAGTATGGATTCATTAAAGAAGTATTACCCAAAAGATTTTCATTTTGAACCTAAATACGAAGCACTAAAATACCTTGGCTTTGCTGTTAAGGTGGATAGTATTTATTCAAAAGTAAAGGTCGCGACTTTTCAGGCAGCGGCTGAGAAAGAAATGGAACTCCAGCAAGCTGAACAGAAAAAAAAGCAAGAAGAGCAGCAAAAATTAATGGCTATTATGAAACCTATTTATGATAGCGCAAAATTGAAGGAACCAATGTTGAAAGAAAATGACTTTATGTTGTTGTCGGATTATATTAAAACAAAATGGAAAGGCGCTAAAAATCCTGATAACGATGGGATATTTTATTTAGAATTAGCAGCCGGTGTTGGCGAGGCCCTTAAATCTGGAACAGTAGTAAATGTTCGTTATACAGGGAAATACTTAGATGGAACAACTTTTGATTCCAATAATTTATTTCCACAACAACCATTGATGCCTTTCAAATTAGATGACGATCGAATGATTCAGGGCTTTAACGCTTGTGTATCCAAGATGAAAATAGGAACCAAATCTATTTTTATTTTACCTCCACGAATGGGTTATAGCGATGGACTTACTCGTATTTTTGAAGTTGAATTAGTTAGTGCAAATACAAATTAAATCGATTAACAATTATAATTTATGAAACGTTTCCTCCCTATTTTATTGCTGTTGGCAATTGCAATTGCTCCTGCATTTATTTTACTTAAGGGTAAAAAAAAGTCACCTGCTAGTGAAACTGTTGTTAGAAAATATACTTCTAAGAATGTGAAGAAACCAGTAGTAGTTAAACTTTCTGGCGGATTAGAATATCAAATTACAGCTAAGGGAAATGGCCCTGCCTGTAAGAATGGTGACCGTTGTGTTATGTTGTACACTGGTAAATTTACAAACGACACAATTTTTGATGCAACTTCTCGTCGTGGCAATGCCCCATTCTCATTTAAATTAGGAAAGCATGAGGTCATTGCTGGTTGGGATTCTGTCATTTCTCATTTGAATGCTGGGGATAAGGCGACAATGACCATTCCTGCTAAGTTTGGTTATGGTGACCAAGCCAGAGGCGCAATACCAGCAAATAGCACCTTGATTTTTGATGTAGAAGTGTTAGATATTGTTGCTCCACCATCACCTTGGAATGCAAAAGGAATGGATACCATTACAACTCCAAGCGGATTGAAAATTGTAATGTTTGAAAAACATCCTGAAAATGAGCTAGCATTAGCTGGAAAGTCTGTTTCCGTGCATTACAGTGGTTATTTATTGGATGGCTCTATGTTTGACTCCTCGGTGGAGCGTGGGCAACCGTTTGATTTCCCATTAGGGCAGGGGAGAGTTATTAAAGGCTGGGATGAAGGTGTTGCATTGTTACGCAAAGGTGAAAAAGCGAAGCTTATTATTCCTTATTCGCTTGCTTATGGTGAAGGTGGCAGACCTCCAATTATTCCAGCAAAAGCAACCTTGATTTTTGATGTTCAATTAGTGGATTTCAAGTAATAACAATTTCATATTAAAAAAAGCCGACTTCATTTAGAGGTCGGCTTTTTTTTTGAATCAAATGTTCTGTGCTATGATTTATTCTGAAAAATAGCATCAATTTTATTCATTACCTCATCCGTCATCAGAGATAATGTTTCCAATGCTTTTAAATTTTCTTCCAACTGTTCAACTTTAGAAGCACCAAGAATTGCAGTACTTACATTAGGGTTTTTTAATACCCATGCTATCGATAAGCAGGCACCTGTTGTTCCCAATTCAGCTGCCAATGAAGTAAATTGTTTCGCTTTTTCTAGATTTGTTTTTGAATCGGCACCAACTAATCGTTCTTTTAACCATTCCATTCCCGGACGAGAAATTCGAGTGTCGGCGGGAGTTGTATTATTATATTTTCCTGTCAATAACCCAGATGCAGTAGGTGACCAGATTGTTGTTCCCAATCCATGCTCTTTATACAATGGTGCGAATTCTTTTTCAACGCGCTCCCGATTATATAAATTGTACTGTGGTTGTTCCATCGTTGGGGCATGCAGCTTATTTTCTTTTGCAATTTTATACGCTTCTTGCAATTGTGCAGCACTCCATTCTGATGTACCCCAATACAGAACTTTTCCTTGAGTGATTAAGTCATGCATAGCATGAACCGTTTCGGCTATCGGTGTATTTGGATCTGGTCGATGACAAAAATATAAATCAAGGTAATCAACTTGTAAGCGTTTTAATCCGTTGTGGCAGGCATCAACAATATGTTTCCTTGATAAACCCATTTGAGTTGGTTTTTTACCACCCCAGAATACTTTTGTAGAAACGATATAGGAGGAACGATCCCAATTCATTTTCTTTAGAATATTGCCCATCACCACTTCCGATTTCCCACTTGAATAAGATTCTGCATTATCAAAGAAATTAATGCCTGAGTCATAAGCTAGTTTCATACAGTTTTCGGCCACATCATCTCCAATTTGAGAACCAAATGTTACCCATGATCCAAATGAAACTGCACTTACTTGTAATCCACTTTTCCCTAAACGACGATATTCCATTGTTGGTTGTTTTGAATGTACACCCGTCGTGACTCGAACACGAAACCGTCGGTTTAGAAAACCGATGCTCTATCCAGTTGAGCTACGGGTGCAGATTGATTTAGATGTCAAAACTTTTATTAGTTTGCAAAGGTAACAAATTTGTGTCCTAATTTTTGATGTTTTTAATGTGTTGATTTAAAGCTTGCCTTCGGTTGAGGAATATTATTCTTGCTCTATTTTTGGTTCACACAATTATTATTTGGAATAGGTCGTTATACTATATGTATTACTATTTGCTTTTCAATACTTGTTTAGGAATTTAATATTTTAAACTATTTATTAAAATGATTTATAAATTTGAATATTTAGACGCTTCTAAAGTTAACATATTTCATATGACTAACGATGAGTGTGATAGTAATATGGAACTTGAAAAAACAATAATCGATTTAGAAGAAAATTCAAATTATTCAATTGGAATATACTCCACACAGTACATCGATTTTTTAGTTAAATTAATGGCAGCACATAAAATCGCATATAAAATCACTAACATCACAGCTGAATGTACTCATACTGAAGTTGTATTTGAGCGTTTTATAGAAGCTAATTTAAAGTTGTCTAAAGAAATCGAAGAATATATGTTTGCGAATATTTCTATAAACGATGTGCTAGATAAAATTAGTGAATTTGGTATGGAATCACTTAATAGAATTGATAAAAAAATTTTAGAAAATAGATAAAGGGGAGTTCTATAAATTAGATATTTTTAGGCGAACAAGATTTTAAAAGCGCAGTTTACATTGGTAAATGAGCATTTTAAAATTGAAGTCTAACGACAAAATAGCAATTTTGCGTTTTTTTATTCTTTCGCTACATTTTTAGTAATATATCCTTATCTTTAATTTTAATTGACACAATTATTTTGTTTCAAATTATAATATTTGATTTGAATTAATACTATGAATAAAAAAGTTGTCTTTCTTTTTCTTCTATTAGCTTGTGTATTATTGTTTGTTTTTATTTCAAATTCTAGGCCAATACAGAATAACTCATCTCCCATTGTGGAGTCCAAAGTAGTTGTTCAAAACGAAACTGATAAGTCACTTAGTTCAGATACCGTTCCTAAAAACAATGTAAATGTTAAGCAAATTTCCAAACTTGAAATTCCTTTAGCTAATGCTAACGATCGTGTCATTGATCATCTAGGGTATTCGTTTTTATACAACGAAACCCATGAGCAAGCAAGTTGGGTTGCTTACGAATTAACAAAGTTAGAAACGGATAAGCTTTACGATAGAACAAATAAATTTCTTTGCGATCCATTGGTAAAAAGTGAAACAGCTTGCAATGCCGATTACCTACACTCCGGCTATGATAAAGGCCATTTGGCTCCTGCTGCCGACATGGGTTGGTCTGCGACGGCTATGAAAGAGTCTTTTTATTTTAGTAACATGAGTCCACAAGACCCAAGTTTTAACAGGGGTATTTGGAAAAGACTGGAAGAGTTAGTGCGTGACTGGGCTATTCAAAACAACACTATTTATATTGTTACTGGGCCTATATTAAGCACAGGGCTGCCAACTATTGGAGCTAATAAAGTTTCTATTCCTAAATTTTATTATAAAGTTATTTTGGATTATAGGGAACCTGAAATTAAAAGCATAGCTTTCATTATGCCTAATGTAGGTTCTAAAGATAATTTACAACGCTATGCAGTTTCTATTGATAATGTTGAAAAAGCAACTGGGATTGACTTTTTTCCTTCTTTACCTGATGAGCAAGAAAATAAAATTGAAAAAGAACTTTGTGTTGCTTGCTGGCAATGGTAATAAAAATTAAATTGGATTACGATATGTGTTAGAAAAAGGATATTATAAATTATGCTTTTGTAGGTGATATTTTCATTGAACCAGCGATTGTAAAAGGATTTGGTTTGATTCAAGGGTCATATACATATGGTGTGGCAATATTATCATACAATCGTAAAAAAGATGCATGGAGTTGGAAAGTAATAGAAATAAAGAAAAGTTAATATGATTGATGTTACTTGCGCCATAATTCAGCATAAAAATAAAGTTCTTGTCACTCAAAGAAGTGAAAAAATGGCCATGCCATTAAAGTGGGAATTTCCAGGCGGTAAAATAGAAAAAAGCGAAACTGCTGAGACTTGTTTAATTAGAGAAATTCTCGAGGAATTACATATAAATATCAAAATCACGAAGCAACTTAATAGTAATACTCACCAATACTCCGAAGAGAAGGTTATAAAACTTATCCCTTTCATTTGTGAATTGGTAAGTGGAGAAATAAAATTAACGGAGCACGCTAATTTTCTTTGGTTGATTAAAAGCGAATTAATTAACCTGGATTGGGCAGAAGCAGATGTTCCAATTTTAAATGAGTATTTAAATATTATATAATGATTGAAGGTGTATACGAACAATTGATTAATCAATTAATTTCTGATGAAATTGAAAGTCTTCCACATAATC
>Ga0214919_10001822_pt1 | contig 34282 bp, 19 predicted proteins | sample LL1503_MetaG_FD_177994 | JGI IMG/M metagenome (GOLD analysis project Ga0214919, IMG submission 177994) | Freshwater microbial communities from Lake Lanier, Atlanta, Georgia, United States - LL-1503 | ecosystem: Environmental > Aquatic > Freshwater > Lake | place: USA: Georgia | collected...
ATCTCGCGGAAATCGGTGTACTTCTTGGCTTTGTTGAACTGCTCGCGGAGCTTGACCCCGGGAGCGTTCGGCGAGCCGTCGCGGTTCTTTTCTTTGCTGGCGACGTTGCTGTCGGCGAAGGCGAGGTCGACATCACAGACGGCCACCATGTTCTCGACCTGCGCGAGCACATCGGCGTTCCCAGAGCCCATGCCGCCGAATCCGACGACGGCGAAGTTCAGGGTATCGCTCGGCGCTTGGAAGCCTGGGCCTCCGAGGACGTGTCGTGGAACGATGGACGGGAATTTCGGAGCCACGAAAGCCGCGGCGAGCGCGGCCCTCGTGGTGTTCTCGACGAAATCGCGGCGGGTGACTTTTTTGTTGGCCATGGGGCGTCGGTTCACTTGAGGTCAGGAGGTGCGACGATGCATCCGGTATTCGATACTATACGACGACTGCGCCCTCCGCACGAGGGGACCCCGTTAGCGAGTCCTCCGCCGAGTCCTCCGCCGCGTCTACACCGCGTCTGAAAGCGACGCGAAGTTGAAGTCTTTCACACGGAGCGATGGCATCACCATTCCCGCCGACACTCGCTCTGCGCGCCCGATTTCGTCGATCCGCGACAGCATGAGTAGCGGGCTTTCGTTCCACCTGAAATTCTTGAGCGGCCGCGTCACCTTGCCGTTCTCAATCAAGAAGGTGCCGTCGCGTGTCAGCCCCGTGAGCATCACCGTGCGCTGATCGAGCGAACGAATGTAAAAGAAGTGGGTGACGAGAATCCCGCGCTCGGTTCCCGCGATGAGCTGCTCGGTGGTCTTGGTTCCACCGACCATCTTGAGCCCAGCGCCACCACCACCGCCTCCGCCCCCACCACCGCCACGTCCGCCCCCACCGCCGGTCGGGAGCTTTCCGGACTTCTGCGCCCAGAATCGCGTGTAGGAGAAGTTCTTGAGCATCCCATTCTCAATCCAGACCGTCTTCCCGAGTGGCTGCCCCTCGGCGTCAAAGGGCTGGCCAAGGATTTCGGGATCGAAGGGATCCGAGAACAGTGTCACCCGCTCGTCTGCGATTTTCTCGCCGAGCTTGGTGCCGCCGCCGCGCTTGGAAAAGGTGCCGCGCCCCTCGTCGTTGTTGCGGGCGTTGAAACTGCCCACGAGTTGCGGAATCAGCTGTGCGACAGCGCCCGGCTCGAGGACCACCGTGTAGAGGCCTGGCTCAACGGCCTGCGGCTTTCGGCTCGACACTGCTTTCTGCACCGCACGACGCGCGAGGTCCGTCGGGTCGATCGTGCTCCAGTCACGCACGCCGGCCGATGACCAGCCGCTCCCCGTGCCGTCCGGGGTTCGCGTGGTGGTACTCAGCGTGACATCAGTGTTGCGATGGTACGCAAACAGCCCCTTCGACGTCCCAACGGCAACGCAGCCCGCGTTCGCATCGAGAAACCCTGCAACAAAGATTTCCCCCGCTTCCTTGCCAAGGGATTGCGCCGTATCAATCACTTTTTTGACCGCAGCGGCTCGGATTTCGGGCGTGAGATCGGCAGTCTTCTCGACGTACGCGTTCACCGGCCGAATGGCCTGCTGCCCCAACTCGGGCATCGACTCCGGATCCTCGGGCGACAACCGCGCCAGCGTTTCGGAGAGCGCGACGGTGCGCCGCAAGCTGGCGTCGTCGAGCACGTTGGTGCTCGCGCTCGCCTGACGCTTGCCGATGGTACTGGTGATCGTCACCGTGGTGTCGATTGTTCCGCCACTGGTGGTGATTTCGCCGCCGGCGAAGCGGGTGTTCCCGCGCCAGCCACTCGCGATGTTGACGCGCGTCGAATCGGACTTTGCCATCGCGTAAATGCGGGTCATCAGCGCACGGCATTCTTCGGCGCTCAGCGACGGTTCGTCGACTGCCGCGAATAGTGATTTCGGCTTCATGCCTCGCCCCTCCCGATGTTCACAATGTTCACGTTTCGGAAGCGCGCCGGCACGCAGGTATGACTCACCGAGTTGCTCTGACTCGGCTCACCCTTTCCATCGCTGAAGGAGCCGCCCATCCACGCGGACCGCTTACCGCCGATCATGTCCATGGAGTTCCAGAAGACCGGCGTGTTGCTCTGATACGCGACGTCCTTGAGCATCCCCGTGATTTTCCCGCCCTTCACTTCGTAAAAGACCTGACCGCTGAACTGGAAGTTGTAGCGCTGGTGATCGATGGACCACGAACCGCGATTCTTCACCACGATTCCGCGATCCGTCGCGGCGACGATGTCGCTCAGGACGTAATCCTTCTCCCCGGGCAGCAGCGAGATGTTCGGCATGCGCTGGAACTGCACACTGTCCCAGGAGTCGGCAAAGGAACAGCCGTGGGATTTCTTCACGCCCGTCATGCCAGCAATCCAGGCCGACTGTTCGCGCGTGGTCTGGTAGTCCTTGAACATCCCCTTCTCGATAATCAGCCAGTTGTCGGGGGGAACGCCCTCGTCATCCCAGCCGACACGAGCGAGCGAGCCCTCCTGCGTGCGATCGCCCTGGATGTTCATGATGTCGGTGCCGTACTTGAGCTTGCCGATCATCTTGTCGGGCGGTGCGACAAAGCTCGTCCCCGCGTAGTTCGCCTCATACCCCATCGCGCGATCAAGCTCCGTCGGGTGACCAATCGACTCGTGGATGGTGAGCCAGAGATTGGTCGGATCGAGAATGAGATCGTAGCGGCCAGGCTCAACCGTCTTGGCGCCAAGCTTTTTGACCGCATAGCCCGCCCAGCGCTCGGCGTTGCCGGGCATGTCGAGCGACTCGACATACTCCCAGCCTTGGCCGCGCGGTGCGAGTTCTTCGTTGTAGCTCTCGAACCCATTCGGACCGATCGCGGTGGAGGTGAAGGTCGGACCGACGCGAATGAATGTTTGCGTGGTCTGCGATCCCTCGCTGTTCCAGTATTGCTTGATCTCGCGGAGGAGCGAGAGCCCGCTATTGGCGAAGCGCGTACCCTTGGCTTTCATCGCCGCTTCATTCGTGGCAATGAGCAGCGCGACCTTGTCCTCGAGCGGCACGTCGATCGGATCGCGCTTGACCGGTGTCGCCCAGCTCCCCTTCACCGCAGCCACCGGCGCCAACTCAATGGGGCGCCGCTGCGAACTCCGGGCCGCGCGGGCAATACGCACCGCCTCACGGGCCGCCTTGGCAACGCCCTCGCGCGTCATCACGCTCGTGGCGGCGAACCCCCATGATCCATTCACAATTGTGCGGACACCGATGCCGTACGATTCGTTGTCGCTGACCCCCGTAATCTGCCGTTCACGAGCATTCACTGACTGGCGGCGATACCGCCCGATTCGCACATCCACATACGAGGCGCCGGCTCCTTTGGCCGCCTCCATTGCATCGGCCGCGAGATCGTCAGCAATCGGCTCAGCCCACGAGCGAATGATCCGGCCCGTGGAAGGCGAGGGCTGCGCACCAACGCGCGACCCAACAAGAGTGACCGCTGCAGCGGCGGCGCTTGTCTTCAGGAACTCGCGGCGTTTGGTGCCCATGAAACAGGTGGGGTGAGAGATTCTTGCGGAGCGCGCGTTGCGCTCGAATCGACAGGGGCTGGTTGGGACTACGGAATAAACGACGGCGCCGGCTTGAGCCGCCCAGGGAACTGCTTTTCGAATGCCGCTACATCGCCATCCATCAGCGCCTTGTGCGCGGCCTTCGCGGTCGCGAGCGCTTTTTCGAGATCGCCGAGCCAGTTCATGCTTGCGTCCGTCGGCTTGTAGTCGGCCCCACCGGCCACGTCACCAGCGCCGGTCCCGACTTCGCCATTCAGCCAGATCAAGCCCATGTAGAGCCCGAATGGCTCGACGAAATACTTGTCGTCGCTCTCCAGGTCGGCCTTTGTCAGCACCTTGAGCTCTACCGCGAGCAACTTCTTTTCCATCTCCGCGAGCGCGGCCTTTGCAGCAGCCGGAACGGTATCCGAGGCGAGCTGATCCTCGATGCGCTTCCGCATCACTTCAATCTCATTTGCAATCGCCGACGATTCGTTCATGGCATCGCGCACGCGAACCTGTGCGGCGAGGCTCGCGGCGAGATCCGCATCGCTCGACTCCATAATCGGATCTTTCAGCACTTTGAGCGGTTGCTGGAGGCGCTGACCAGCCGCGATCAACCGCACCGTGTAGTCGCCGGGCACCGCGAGCGGGCCCGCGGTCTGCGCGCCCTGAATCCCCCAATGATCCACGGGACGCGTCTTCTTCCCCTTGAAGCGGGGGTCGTCCCAAATCTTGGGATTACTCGGCGAAATCGTGCGCATCTCAACCTGCTTGGGCGAGTCGTAGCGCAGGTCCCAGGTTGCCTGATTCAGGCCGGCGCGCGCCCAGGTGCGAATGGTGCGCACCACCGCGCCCTTCGCATCAAGAATCTCGACGGTCAGGGAATCCTTCACGGAGTCCAACGGCGCGGCCTTGAGTTGGTAGCGAATCGCCGCGCTGCCGCCGCGCGGCTCGCGGTACGCCGAATGCGGCGCAAAGAGATGCACCGCGGCGTCGGTAGCCACGTTGGCCTTCTGCTCGAGCGTGGTGATGTCGCGCAAGACGAAGATGCCGCGACCATACGTCGAGACCACGACATCGTGCGCCTGCTTGGCCACCACAATCCAAGACACCGGGCTCGCCGGGAGGCCCTCCTGGAACTGCGTCCAGGTCAGGCCGTCATCCATCGAGTAGTGGAACGCGTTGCCAGTGCCGGCAAACAACATCCCCTTCTTATTGGGGTTTTCGGCGACGCTCATCACGTAGCCGAGTGAGCCCTTGCTTGGGAGACCACCACTGATCTTGGTCCAGGTGGCACCGAAATCCGTGGTCTTGTAGAGGTACGGCGCGCGGTCGTCCATCATGTGCAGATCGATGGCCGCATAGGCAGTACCTGGATCGAAATGCGAGGGTTCGATCTTGCGCACCGTTCCAAGCGGCGGAAGTCCCGGCATGTTCTTGGACACATTCGTCCACTTTCCGCCACCATCGCGCGTGACCCAGAGCTGACCGTCGTTGGTGCCGGTCCAGATCAGGTTGCGCTGAATTTCACTCGGCGCGATTGCGAACACGAGCGAGCCATAGAACTGGCCGAGATTGTCGCCAATGAGACCGCCGGAGGGAACGACGTAGCGCGGATCGTTGAGCGAGAGATCTGGGCTAATAACGCTCCAGCTCTGCCCCGCGGTCGTTGTTTTGAAAATGACCTGACAGCCGTAGTACACGGTGTTGTGGTCGAACGGATCAATGGCGAGCGGCGGGGTCCAGTGACAGCGATACTTGCTCGCATTTGGCGGCGAGTCGAGCGTGTGCTGCCACGGGCTCACCGAGCGCGCGAGCTTGGTCTTGGCGTCGTAGCGCGTGACGGTGTTGCCGTAGCAGGTGGCCCAGACGATATCCGGATTGGTGATGTCGGGTAATACAAAGCCCGATTCACAGCCACCGATCCCGTGCTCCCACGTGGTGAATCCTCCACCGAAGCCACCGCGGCCACCACCGCCTCCACCACCGCCTCCACCACCGCCGAACACCGAGTTGGCCGCACGTCCGCCCGTTGCAGGCGGCGCTTCTGGCGCGTTGCTCGGCCCACGCATGGTGGTGTTGTCCTGCCGATTCCCATAGACCCAGTACGGCGCTTGCTGGTCAATCGCCACGTGGTACATCTGCGCCACGGGAAGCGTGGCCTGAATCCAAGTGCGACCGTGATCGCTGGTAAAGCGGGCGTTCAAGTCGTTGGTGAGCCCGAAATGATCTGCATTCTTGGGATCCCACCAGATGTCGTGATTGTCACCGCCCCAGTTCGTGGTGGCGAAGTTTGCGCCGCCGTCGGTGGAGCGGAAAAAGCTGCTATTGGCAATCAAGACTTCATTGGGGTCGGTCGGCGACACCATGATCTTGATGTAGTAGCCGGCACGGCCGATCAGCGGGCGCGCCCAGCTGACGACCTTCCAGGCCAGTCCGCCGTCATCGGAACGCCAGACGGATCCCTGTCCGTCGGTTTGAATCAGCGCATAGATGCGCTTCGAATCTGACGGGGCGATTGCGACGTCGATCTTACCGACCGGCGACTTGGGGAGGCCGGTGTGCACGACCTTTGTCCAGTTGACGCCGGCATCGTGCGTGATATAAATCGCGCTCGACGGGCCGCCACTGGTCATGGAGTACGTCTTCATCACGACCTGCCACATCCCGGCGACGAGCGTGTTCGGGTCCTTCTGGTCGAGCGAGAGCCCCGAGCAGCCGGTGTCGTCGTTGACGTGCAAGGTCAGCTTCCACGTTTTGCCGCCATCGTCGGTGCGGTACACACCACGCTCCGCTTGCGGCCCTGTCGCGCGCCCAAGAGCGCAGACGTACACCACATTCGGATTCGTCGGGTGCACAATCACGCGGCCAATACGCCCCACCTCGGCGAGCCCCATGTTCGTCCAAGTCGCACCGGCGTCGGTGGACTTGTAGATGCCATCGCCTACGACGTCGGCATCGCGAATCGCCCAAGCTTCACCGGTCCCCGCCCAGACCTGATTCGGGTCGCTGGGGGCCACAGCGAGCGCGCCGATTGCTTGAGCGCTCTGCTTGTCGAAGATCGGTGTAAAGGTGTTGCCGTCGTCGGTGCTCTTCCACACGCCACCGGAGGCGCCGCCCACGTACCAAGTGCGCAGGTCACCCGGCACGCCGGTCACGGCGGAGACGCGCCCACCGGCGGAGGGCCCGAGCAACTGGAACTGCATTGGCGGTGGTGGAGGCGCTTGGCCTCGGCCGCCGCGGCCCTGTGCAGTGAGCGAGGCGGTCGCGACAAGCGACCAGAGCAGGAGTCGGCGAGCGACGTTCAGGTGCATTCCGCGCATGCGAATGCCTCAGTTCGATGGAATGTCATGGTGCTTCGTGACGCGCCGACGGAGTTCGACGGCGCAGACCTTGAGAAAAATTGCCACCGTGCATGGCTCAAGGCTAGGCGACTTGCGTCGGCTCCACGCGCTCGAAGGCCCGTCCGAGGGCGGTGGTGAGCAGCCAAAGCTCGCCGCTCAGGACCACCGAACCCAGGACGAGCCCGGCAACGAGCCCAGCAGCTTGGTGCGCGCCCATGCCAAAGTAGGCACCAGCGCCGACCGCGGCCGGGACGATCAGGAGGAGCAGGAGCGCCACCGCCACCGCAAGGAACGTCAGGATCCCCAGTCCCATGGTCTCCACCCCACCGGGGCCACCCGAGCCGAGCCGGATCCAGGCCGGGAACAGCAGGGCGATGCCATTGTGAATCGCAAAGTTGGCCGCATTGAGCGCGACAAGCACCACGGGGGATGCGACCGCGAATCCCGACATCAGCCAAAGCGCGACCGCCTTGTCGGTCCCCGTGTTGCCATTCGCAATCACAGCGGCAACCACGAGCAGCGCCTGCCCCAGTGCCACGGGAAGGGCCCCTCCCAAAATCTGCGCCAACACAATCTGGCGTCCACTGAGGGGCAGCGTCTTGAGCATCGGGAGATGCAGAAGGTCCGTTCGCAAATCATTACGCGTGAACATCGGCGCGAAGAATGCGAGCATGACGGCGAGGAACGGCACGAAGGCCACGAGCATTTTCGCGGTGACCTCGGAACGCTCAGAGAAGCCGATCGCGACGCTCACGGTAATCACCCCAGGCCAGAGCAGAGTCCAAAGCCCGCCGCTCCGCATGAGCGACATCACGTTCTTCCATACAATGGCGACCCAAGGACTGCCGCGCGGCGCAAGCGGAATCGTGCGATTCGTCTTCACATTTACCGCGTGAGTCACTCCGCCGGAACGGCGCGCGCGCATTGCGGCGAGTTTCCGTGCCTGAATAGCAGATGCTTCCGCCGCCGACTCCTCAAAGGCGTGGTCCGCACGCGCCACCCAGACAAGGTTCGCAACGAGGATAGCGAGCGCGGCCGGAAGTGCCTGCACCCATTCTGCGGCGTTCGCGGCGAACGCTACGCTGATCGTCGCACGAATGGGCCACAACGCCATGCTCACGGGGCCGGTCTGCAGCGCCAGCGACACGAGCCGCACACCACCTCTGACTTCTGGCATCGCCCACGCCGCCGCAACCGCAGGCCACAGTCCCCACGCGGTAGCGGCGGCAATGCCGCCGAGCACGGTAATCGGCAACGCATGACGCCGCACGCCGCGCCAGCCATGCTCCGTCGACGACGAGTGCGCGAGCGCTACGCCGAGCCGGTGCAGATTCAGCGTCGACAAGACGATGGCGAATCCCACAACGCGCAGGACCGGGGAAAGCGTCTCCGCTCCTTTATGAAAGAGCGCGACCCACAGTGTTGCTGTGAGCAGAATCTGGACTTGCCCGCGCGCAATCTTGAACCAGATCAGCTGCCGCCGCGTGACGGGCGCGGGAAACAAAAAGGACACCTCGGCGGGGGTAAAGGCGAGCGCGGTCTTGTCGGCGCCAAACACCCACGCCCAAGCGAGATACAGCAGAATCAGCAACGGAACGAAGGCGCCGATCTCTGGTGAAAAGACGGGCGCTCCTGCGCGACCGCTCGCGTCGCGCCGGAAATACACGAACCAGAAATAGGCTAGCCCGCAAACGGCTGCCAATGCGTACACGGGTTGGCGCAACCGACGCGCCTGACTGGCGAGTCGGTTGCGTGTGCTCGTGCGGATCAGATACGCGAAGGCGTGAATCACGTGCTCAGGTCACGGGACTGGCCATCGCCGGTGAGCGCGAGGAACACCTCTTCGAGCGAGAGCCCCGCAAGCTCCGGATGCGTCTCGACAATTTGCGGCAGCGTGCCATAGGCGACGCACTCACCGCGCCGAATCACCAGCAGCTTCGTGCAAAGCTCCTCGACCAATGTGAGCAGGTGCGAACTCAGGATGACCGACGTCCCTGCCGCCGCACGTGCAGCAATGGTCGCGCGCATGCGACGCATGCCGCCAGGATCGAGGCCCGTGAGTGGCTCATCGAGCACGAGCACGTTGGGGTCGTGCAGCAGCCCGCAGGCAATCGCGAGTTTCTGGCGCATGCCGCGTGAGAGCTCTCCAGGCAGCGTCGTGCGTTTCTCCGAGAGCTCGAGTTCGCCGAGCAAAGGCGCAATCCGCTGCTCGGCGTCGGCAACGCTGTAGATCCGCGCAATAAAGCGCAGATGCTCCTCAACGGTCAGGTAGTCGAAGAGGGCCGGCTCGTCGGGGATAAACGCGAGCCCGCGCTTGGCGGCAACACCGGCGCGCTGGATGTCATGCCCGCAAATCTCGACGCTCCCGCTTGAAGGGGCGATGATCCCCGCGAGACAGCGCAGCGTGGTGGTCTTCCCTGCCCCGTTCGGACCAACGAGGCCAAGGACTTCTCCTGGATGGACCTCAAAGTCGATCCCATTGACGGCGGTGAAGGTGCCGTAATGTTTTCGAAGCTGTCGAACGGCGATCATCGGTACTGGCGGAGTGCGCGCATATGATTGGGCCGAGGTAGTGTAGAAGGTACGAACTGGAGCCGGAGGCGCCAATCCCTGCGACCTTTTGTTGGCGCGAGCGCCGCAGGCCGGCCACCTCGGCTTGCGAGCGGTCGCTGGGCCCTCCAGTTTCCACCCGCCTGCCCCGCCAGACGCCAACATCTGGCCGGGGCGCCGCGTCAATATGATAGTGCTGCCGTTCACATCTTCCCTGGTGCCATGAAGAGCAGAAAGCAGGACTCCCCGCGCGACGCCGCCGCCGAGTCCCCCCGATTCCTCCCGCTGCTGATTCTCCTGTTTATTGGGAGCGGCTGCGCGGCCCTGATTTACGAGATTGTCTGGTACCAGGAACTCTCCCTGATTGTCGGCTCCTCGGCGATCTCCCTGGGCGCCGTACTTGGCACCTTTATGGGTGGGATGTGCTTGGGCAGCCTGCTGCTCCCGCGATTCGTGAAGTCAAACGAACACCCGCTCAAGGTCTACGCGAAACTTGAGGCCGGCATCGGGATCTCGGGACTTCTGATTCTGTTTATTCTGCCGCATGCTGGCGGGCTCTATACGTCGATTGGCGGCCCCGGCATTAGCGGACTGCTCCTTCGTGGACTGTTTTGCGCGCTGTTCCTCGCGGTTCCCACGATTCTCATGGGTGCCACCCTTCCCGCGGTCGCGCGCTGGGTCGAGACGACGCCGACCGGGGTGAGCTGGCTTGGCTTCTTCTACGGCGGCAACATCGCTGGCGCCGTCTTTGGCTGCCTGTTCACCGGGTTCTACCTGTTGCGCGTGTACGACGGCGCCACGGCTACCTACGTGGCAGCGGCGCTTAACTTCCTCGTGGCTTTTGTGGGTTGGGCAATCGCGACCGCGAACCCGCGCACCACACCGGCTTTCGACGCGGCGAGCGAAGCCGCCGCTCCGCTGATTCATCGCCCCGTCGGGAGCACCCCGGTCTACATTGCCATCGCGCTGTCAGGCGCAACGGCGCTAGCCGCCGAAGTGATCTGGACGCGCCTGCTCACCCTGCTCTTGGGTGGCACGACCTACACGTTCTCGATGATTCTCGCCGCGGTGCTCGTCGGCTTGGGCATCGGCAGCAGCCTCGGCGCCGTGGTCGCACGCAGCAGCTCGCGCCCACGTGTGATGCTCGCAGGGGTGCAGGCACTCAGTGTGCTAGCCATTGGCTGGGCCGCCTACAGCGAGACCCAGACACTGATGTATTGGCCGATCAACCCACAGCTCGCGATCTCGCCCTGGTTCCAGTTCCCGGTCGACTTCCTGCGCTGCCTCTGGGCGGTGCTGCCGGCCGCGGTTCTCTGGGGTGCGAGCTTCCCGCTCGCACTCGCGAGTGTCGCTGAGCGCGGGGATGATCCAGCGCGTCTCGTGGGCACCGTGTACGCGGCGAACACCGTGGGCGCCATCATTGGCGCGCTCGCGGCAAGCTTGTGGATGATTGCCGCCATCGGCACGCAGCATTCGCAGCAGGTGTTGATGGGCATGGCGGCGCTCGCGTCGCTCGTGCTGATTGTGACAATCCGCAAGAATGGAGAAACCGGATTTTCGCTCGCTCCGCGGAACCTCGTGAGCGCCGCCGGCGTGGTCGCGCTCGCGATCTACATCGGCCGCACCGTGATCCCGGTGCCCGCGCTGCTCGTTGGCTACGGCCGCTACAGCGCGACGTACGTGAACGCGCACGGCGACTGGCTGTTTGTCGGCGAGGGAATGAATTCCTCGATGGCGGTCTCCGAACTATCGAACGGCGTTCGAAATTATCACAACGCCGGCAAGGTGCAGGCCTCGAGCGAGCCACAGGACATGCGACTCCAGCGCATGCTCGGACATCTCACCACGCTGCTCACGAAAGACCCGAAAAGCGTGATGAACATCGGCTGCGGCGCCGGTGTCACCGCCGGCGCAGTCAGCATCAGCCCGATGGTGCAGAAACTCACCATCGCGGAGATTGAGCCGCTCGTGCCAAAGGTGGTGAGTGAGCTGTTCGGCGAGCACAACTACAACGTTGTGCGCAATCCGAAGACGCACGTCCAGATCGACGATGCGCGCCACTTTCTCCTCACCACGCACGAAAAGTTCGACGCCATCACCAGCGATCCGTTCGACCCGTGGGTGAAGGGTGCAGCGTCGCTCTACTCCAAGGAGTTCTGGGAGGAGGCCAAGCGCCATCTGAACCCCGGCGGCATCGTCACGGTCTTCGTGCAGCTCTACGAGAGTGGCACGCCGGCGGTGAAGAGCGAGATGGCCACCTTCTTCGAGGCCTTCCCCGACGCCATGGTGTTCGGCAATACCTACAACGGTCAGGGCTACGACATGGTGCTTGTGGGCCAGCTCACGCCGGAGCCGATCAACGTCGACGAAATCCAAGCCCGCCTCGATCGCCCAGAGTTCGCTATCGTCAAGCAGTCGCTTCGCGAGATCGGCATGAACTCAGCCATCGACCTGCTCTCGACCTTCGCCGGTCGCGCCCAGGACATGCAGGGCTACCTCGCGAACGCCGAGGTCAACCGCGACAAGAATCTGCGCCTGCAATACCTGGCCGGACTCGGTGTCAACGCCTACGAACAGGCGTCGATCTACCGCGACGTACTGCGCAACGGGAAGTGGACGCCCGGATTGTTCGTTGGTGCGGACTCCACCATCACCAAGCTCCGCGCCGCACGCGACGCCCGGCAGTAGACACGCGGCATGTACAAAGCGGCCCCCACCGTCATCCGGTGGGGGCCGCTCTGTTTTCAAGGCCGTGCGGACTACTTCTTCGGCTCAAGAATCTCCTTCACGCGGTCGGCAATATCCGCCCAGTGCGCACGCGCCACGGCGCCCTTCGCTGTTCCCGCCGCGGTCACTGCCTCACGCTGGATCTCGCGTAGCTGCGCGCGGGCAAGAGCTGGTACGTCGCTCCGCTCCACATTCTGCGCCGTCACAAACGGGAACACGCGTGGTGCTGCGGCAGCGCCCCCTGCCCCTCCAGGGCCCGCAGCCGGCGCGGCCGGTGGGTTCACCAGCGCACCCAACCGCTGTACATACACGCGCTGCAGCTGGCGACGATTCACATCGGGCGCTGGCCCCGCACTCATGCTCCCCCACATCTCGCGCTTGATGTCGGACATAAACTCGGCCAGCGGATATGCGGTGGTCGCATCGTATTTCTCCGACTCACCGAGCCGTGCCAGACGCGCCGCACTCAACAACGACGTCACCACCGCCGCCTGCCGCGTCGCCAGCGTGTTCGACGGTCCAATACGTGATGTAATCTCCTTGGGCTGCAGCCATTCTGGCGTCGTGAACACCGTCTGACTCAAGAAGGTGAGCGCCGCCTGCTGCTTGGCCTTCGGCACAATCGTGTAGACAGCGCCAGACATCTCCGACGTCTTGAGATCCACGTTCACACCGCCAATGACGGTCGTCACGTGTCCCATCATGCCGAAGAAGCGGCCGAGCGACTCCGTGTACAGTTCTTCTAGGTCGCCGAAATCTTCCCCAGCCGTGGCGGTCCACTTGGGCAGCTGCGGGATCATGCGCTTGTAGTTGGCCACCGCGTAGGTAGTGGCCTTCACGGCATCATCGCCGAGGTCTTCGGTCTGGTTGCGCGGATCAGCGCCGCCGATCCCCTGCGACACATACCGATACGGGAAGAGACCCGTCTGGTTCGTGAGCCAGCGGTTCAGTGTCGGCTTCTCGGCGTCGGTCGTCTTGGCATCGGCGATAACGCGATAGCCCCAGTTGATCGCGAAGTCGTCGAAGGGTCCGAGGCGGCGAATGAAATCCACCGGCTTGAGTCCGTCGCCCGGTTGCGCGACGTAGTTCTGACGCGCGTAGTCCATGATCGTCGCGCTCACACCGTACTTGCTGGTGAAGCTCGGACTCCGGAGCGAATCCACCGGGAACGAGCTCGACGCCATCATGTTGTGCTGCAGGCCAAGTGCGTGGCCGATTTCGTGGGTGATGACCTGACGCATGGTCTCGCCCATGAGTTCGTCGGGAACATCGAGCGAGCGCGCCAGTGGATTCGCCGCACCTGTCTCCATCATCAACCAGTTGCGATACGACCGCATGTGGTTGTGATACCAGGTGATCTCGGAGTTGATGATCTCGCCCGAGCGTGGATCGTGGGTGTGCGGCCCCGTGGCGTTGCGCACCAGGCTTGCCGCCCAGCGCACCATCGACACACGCGCATCATCCGGATCCCAGTCGGGGTCCTGCGCTTTGGTCGGGGCGTCCTTGGCGAGGATCGCGTTCTTAAAGCCCGCCTTCTCGAACACTTTCTGCCAGTTCTCGACCCCTTCCCTCACATACCGCTTCCAGCGCGTCGGGGTCGCGGGATCGATGTAATAGACAATCGGCTTGATCGGCTCCACCATCTCGCCGCGAGCGTAGGCCGCCGGGTCCTTCGGCTCCAAGCGCCAGCGCGTGATAAACTCCTGCTCACCGGCCTTCTGTACGTCGAGGCCGTAGTTCACCCGGCGTACGGTGAAGAATCCCACGCGTTCGTCAAAGTTGCGCGACTTCATGGGCTGCTTGGGCAGCAACACCATCGATTGGCGCATCTCGAGCGACAGCGTGCTCGACCCACGATCCCCTGGCGGATCCGACGCGTCAAAGGTCTGCGTGTGGCGCACTTCAATGTTGATCGGGAAGCTGCGCACGCTGGTGATGTAGCTCCGCGCGGCATCGTACCGCCGCACTCCAAAAGTACGACGTTCTGCCGCACTTACCCCCGAGAGTGCCGGCGTGTCGCCACCAAAGAAGTCGGTCACGTCGATCACATAGGCGTTGCTGTCCTTGGCAAACGCTTGGATCGGGAAACTCGCGAGAATCGGCGCGTAGTTGTTCTGCGCCACACTCCGAGCAATCGGCAGTGAATCGTCGGCCACGGCCGCGGCACTGATGCTCCGGAGCATCACGCGGTCGGTGACCCGCTCCCAGCGAACCATCCGTTCGCTGAGCGAGCTCCCCGCGGACTGGAACCCACCCGCCCCCGCTGGAACACCCGCAATGCGACTCACCAGCAGGAAGTCGCGCCCTAGCAGTGAGTCCGGCACCTCAAACAGGTAACGGTCGTCTACCTTGTGCACCGAAATCCCGCCGCGCTCGCTGTGCGCGCGCGAGGGCACGACAGTCGCATAGGGTCGAGGCCCAGAACGCGCTGCAGCGCCCCCTTGGCGCCCCGCGCCATCAGGAGCTGCCGAAGCGCCCTGCGCCGCGGGAGCCGGTGCTGGCGGAGCAACTGGAGGCTGCTGGGCGACGGCCTGTGCAGCCGTCAGGGCCAGGGCGCACACACTGGCGATGGGTCGAGCGAACATCGGGACTCCGAGTCAAGTGGTGCGCGAGAAGCTAGGGAGCGACCTCACGCCTCACAAGATGCGGCAGCCGTTCGCAGCCGTTCGCAGCCGTTGCGCCTACGGCGCGATCGGCACAATCGGCGCGATCGGCGGACGCACAGCGCGGTAGACCGTGACCACCGTCTCATCAAACGTCTGCTCTTGGCTTCCCTTGGGGAGCACATGGGTGCGCGCGTGCTCCGCCACTAAAATCCGCGCGAAGGGCACCACAAGCCATCGGGCGATCACCCGGTCGAGCATTTTCGATTCGTACGGCGGATCTACGAACGCAATGTCATAGGAGTTCGCTGGCAGATTCTCGGCGAACGGCAATGCATCGCGCTTGAAGACCCGCGTCCGATCGCTCATGCGGAGGAGCCCGATATTGGCTTTGAGCGCATGCAACGACGACGGCCGCGTCTCCACGAAGTCTGCGGCCTTTGCGCCGCGACTGATGGCTTCGAGCCCCAGGGCCCCGGTCCCCGCGAAAAGATCGAGAACCCGCGCGTCCTTGAACTCGCCGACCATGCCCATGATACCGGCGCGCACATGCTCCGCCGTCGGCCGCACGCGAAAATCCTTGGGCGACGTCAGATCGCGGCCCGCATGCTTGCCGCCGACGATTCTCACAGGCGTATCCTCATGAACGGTGGGAAGCACAAAGCGGATGTCGCATCCGCGACATCCGCTTTCTGCAGTACGCTACTGGGCTGATTCAACCCAAGCGACTCAGCCGCACTCGCTGAACCCACAGACGTGGCACTTCACGCATCCTTCCGCGTATTCGAGCTGCGATCCGCAATCCGGGCAGGTGCCAATGAACGACTCGGCATTATTGTCGCCCGTGTTGAACATGGCGACCTGCTCTAGGCCACCGCTGCTCGTGCGCACCACCGCTTCGATCGGACGCTGGGCACTGCTCGGGGACTGCGCCTGCGTGGTCTGCGAGAGCGAGAGCAACTCCTGCTGCACGCCCTGCTTCATCCGCATCCAGTCTTCGAGCGCCAAGCCGATGGCGTCCGGCACCGACAGCACCTTGTTCGGTCCGAGGCCAACGGCCTTGTCAGAACTGATGCCGCGCAGCTGGCGATGGATCTCATTGAGCGAGATGCCAGAGCGCAGCGACAGCGAGATCATGCGGCCCATCGCCTCAGCGTCGGCCATAGCGGAACCGCCCGCCTTGCCGAGATTAATGAACACTTCGAACGGCTGTCCCTTGTCGTCTTCGGTGATGTGCGCGAAGAGCACGCCGAGTGGGGTGTCTTTTTTGATGCTGGTGGAGCGGAGCGGCGTGTCCGGGCGCGCACGCTTCTGACGGCGCTGAAGGTTCTCGGCCTCGGCGTCGAACAGCATCTTCTTGAGACGATCATTCTCAGAGCGGAACTCAGCCATCTGGCCGTTGAGTTCAGCGATTTCACGCTTGGCTTCGGCGCTCGGCGCAGCGGCGCCTTCACCCTTGCGCTCGGCCTTGGCCGTCTCGGTGGCGCCGGTGCTGAGCACCTGGCCATCGCGTGAGCCATCGCGATACACCGTGACGCCCTTGCAGTTCATCTTCCACGCGAGCGTGTAGATGTCGCGGACGTCGTCCTTGGTGGCGGTGTGCGCGAAGTTTGTGGTCTTGGAGATGGCCGAGTCGCAGTGCTCCTGGAAGGCCGCCTGCATCTTCACATGCCATTCCGGTGCGATCAGATTGGCGGTGACAAACACCTTCTGCCACTTGGTCGGCACTTCGGCGTGGGCCACCGTGCCCGTCTTGGCAATGCGCTCCATGAGCGCTTCGCTGTACCAGCCTTCCGACTTGGCGATCGCGACGAAATCTTCGTTCACATCCGGCATCATGACGCCGGCCTGATTGCGCATGAAGGCAACGGCAAAGAGCGGCTCGAGACCCGACGAGCACCCCGCGATGATCGAGATTGTTCCGGTCGGCGCGACCGTTGTGACGTTGCAGTTTCGCAGCATCTGCATCGGGCGGACACGGCCACCCGAGGCATCACGCGCGGAGGTCGCGTCGGGGCCAAAGATGCTCTGGCTCCACTCCGGGAACGCGCCGCGCTGCTTGGCCAAGCGCTCGCTCTCCTTCTTCCCTTCGACGTCGAGGAACTCCATCACGCGCTTGCCGAACGCCACCCCTTCCGGCGTGTCGTACGCAATGCCTAGGCGGATCAGCGCATCGGCGAAGCCCATGACGCCCAAGCCGATACGACGAATCGCCTTGGACAGCGCGTCGATTTCCGGCAGCGGGTACTTGTTGACGTCAATGATGTTGTCGAGGAAGTGCGTGCTGCGATGAATATCGGCGGCGAACGCCGTCCAGTTCATCGCACCGTTCTCGACGTAGTAGCCAACGTTAACCGACCCAAGGTTGCAGACGTCGTACGGGAGCAACGGCTGCTCGCCGCACGGGTTGGTGGCCTCGTACTCGCCAAGGTGCGGCACTGGATTGTAGCGGTTCGCCTCGTCGATGAAGAACACCCCCGGCTCGCCCGTACGCCACGCACCGGTGATCATTCTGTCCCACACATCCGTCGCCTTGAGCTGTCCCGTCACCTTCTTGCTGACCGGATCGACCAAGTCATACTCGGCGTTCGCCTCAAGCGACTTCATGAAGGCGTCGGTGATGCCAACCGAGATGTTGAAGTTCACAACCTTCGTGAGGTCTTCCTTGCAGGCGATGAAATCGAGAATGTCTGGATGATCGACGCGCAGGATGCCCATGTTCGCGCCGCGACGCGTGCCGCCCTGCTTCACGGCATCCGTGCTGGCGTCATACAGGTTCATGAAGCTGATCGGACCGCTGGCAACACCAGTCGTCGAGCGCACCATTGAGCCCTTGGCGCGGATACGGCTGAAGGAAAAGCCCGTGCCGCCGCCGCTCTGATGAATAAGCGCCATCGAACGCAACGTGTCATAAATGCCCGCGTGCCCATTCGACAACGCATCGTCAACCGGCAGCACAAAGCACGCCGACAACTGCCCCAACGGGCGACCGGCGTTCATCAGCGTCGGCGAGTTCGGCTCGAATCGGCGCTGGGTCATCAACTCATAGAACGTGTTCGCCGTCGCCTGAATCTCGGCGTCGCTGTGTCCATAGCGACGGTCCGCCTCAGCAACTACAGTCGCCACACGCCAAAACATCTCCTCGGGCGTCTCAGTCGGCTTCCCCGACTTGTCCTTCACCAAGTAACGCTTCTCAAGAACGGTTCGAGCATTCTGCGACAGCGAGGCAGGAGAAGCGGGGGGGGTGACCGGCAAAGGCATTATCTGGAGCTCCCAAGGGTGATGATTGGATCACTGCTGATGAACGTTGGCACTGCATATGCACTGCAACTGTTGGCGGCAGACGGCAACAGATGAATTCTTTTTCTCAAAGGCCAAAACCTTTCGGCCAAACTTGTCCTACCAAACCACCAGTTTTTCAACACTTCTGCGGCGGGAGAGCAAGCTACGGGGGTTCGTGTTTCCGCGCCATAAGGATCTAAACCGTTATAAAACAACAACTTACAAAAATGACGTCACAGATTGATGAAGGGAGGCTGGATGAACATTACAAACACATATCATTCCAACTGTCGTATTTACGAACATAAAGACGCCAGTCTAACGACACCCGAACGCACGCCGACTCCCAGAGACAAAATCCCTGCAAATCCCACCCCGCACTGCACCCTATTTCACCAACTTTCCGCAATTCTTATCGGGGAAGCATCATAGATAATCGCGAATCACCGCGGAAGGGACTTGCTCGCTCGCACGTGATCAATTAGCACATCGCCGTGATCACTTAGCACATCGCACTGATGCCTTGATCTATCCTGCGGCCTGCGCGCCCAGCGCACCCAGCGCACCCAGCGCCTTCATCGGTGGCGCGGAAACTCCCCAGCGCGATGCCGCTCCTTCATCTGCACGTAGCCCTGATAGCCCCACGCGAGTCGCTCCCGCTGGTCGTCGCGCATCGGGCGGACCGTCGCCGGCACGCCCAGCGCGAGGCTGCCCGGCGGTATCACCATTCCCTCTGGCACTACCGCACCAGCGCCGACAATCGAGCCGGCACCGATCACCGCATGGTTCAACACAATCGCGCCGATGCCAATCAGACTGTCGTCCTCGACCGTTGCGCCGTGCACCACCGCGCGATGACCGACCGTCACGCGCGCACCGATGCGGCACGGCACCCCAGGATCGCAGTGCAGCACCGCACCATCCTGCACGTTGCTCTCGTCGCCGATACTAATCCGATCGGAATCCGCACGCACGATCGCGTTGGGCCAGATGCTGACCCCCGCACCGAGCACCACATCGCCGAGCACCACGGCGGATTCATGAATGAACACGCGTCCTGCACCATCAGATGCTCGAGACATTTAGAACGAGGCCCCAACGGAGAAGTAGGTGGCGACACGATTGCCGCTGGTGGATCGACCGCTCACGATCGGCGCTGCCACACCGAGACGGAGCCGGTACGGGAGATCATACTGGAAGGCGCTGTCGAACTGCACTTCGGCGCCAGCACTCTGCAACCAATCGCGCGCCGTGCTCTTGCCGCCGCAGACGCTGGTGTTCGTCGTGCCCGTGGGACACCACGCCGACGCGGCATCCGTGAAGAGCGTGAGATTCACCTTCTGTAAAAAGAGCGGAAGGAGCAACCACCCCGCGTTCGGCTGCGAGAGTGGAATGCGGAGCTCCGCACTCGCGCCGAGCGCGCTCGTCCCCATCTGTGCAGCCGCGGGGACGCCTCGCACGAAGAACGTGCGACGTCCTTCGCCGATCGTGACACCGGGGATGACCGAGAGCATCGCCCCACTCACACCGCCTGCCTCGAGCGCGCTCACGGCGTTGTTGTCCGCCCAGCCCGCGGCAACGCGCCCCGCGAACACCGCGTGCGCGGGACCGCTGAAGTCGAGCGCCTTAAAAAACTGCGCATAGCTGACGACGCTCGTCGACCGCGTACTCGACGCCGCATCGCTCCGCCACCGCTGACGCGCCGTGCCCGCCATCTGCCACCCGTCCTCGGGGGAGATGCCAAGCGCCGTGCGCCGAGCGCTCCCGAATCCCGCATTCAGATAAACCGTGGGATAGCTGTAGCTCCGTGCGTAGCTGCTGCCGAGTTGCGCAAGCACCGACACCGGGGACGTTTGGAAGTCGCGGAACTCCATATCGACGCCGAGTCCGAGATAAGCATTACTGCGGTATCGTGCGCGCACCGCGGTGAACGACCCGCCGGCGAAGCGTTTGCGACGTGCGAGTGTTCCGATCACACGATGCGACGAATCCGCGATCGCAAAGTGGTCCCAGTCGGCGCTGCTCGTGAGTCCGAAGGTCGGGTTGCCGAATCCCGCGTAGGCATACGAGAGATCCCAGGAAGTCTCGGAACGTCCGAAGTCGCGGGCAACCATCGCATCGTAGCGATGACGCCCGATCGCGTCGGTGCCGCTCGTCAGGAATCCCCAACTCGTGCGACGATCGTCGCTCGCGGTGGCGGTCGGGAGCCAGTAGGTGGGGAGCAGCGTCCGCCACGGGGCATAGGGCGAGGCGGGCGCCTGTGCTTCGCTGACGGTGATGGCCGAATCACCGCGCGATCGGGCGAAGACGGTGGTGCTGTCTGCGGTGACGCGCGGCGATGCGGTTGGAAAAGTGGCTACGTGGTAGCCGTCGCCACGGTATTCGAGCGTCGCAATCCGTGCGCCGTCCGGGCTCACTTCGCTCTCGAACAATCCGGTGGGGCTCTCCGCGATGCGCTCCGTGCCCCCCGTGGCGAGGTCCAGCCGATACAGGCCCGCGCGCCCGGTGCGGTCGCTGGTGAAATAGAGAGCCTCGTCGGTCGGCGCCCAACTTGGCGCAACGGTCACACCACGGGCGCGCGCGAACGCTCCCATCATGCGTCCGCGTGCATCGAGGACGACCAGATCACTAATCCCACCACGCACGCGGCGTGCCGCAACAATCTTTGATCCGTCGTGCGACCAGCGCGGTTCGGCCCAAATCGTATCGAGCGCGCTCGACGTGAGTGGGGTCATCGAGTCGCCAGCGATGAGCACGAGCCGCGTACTGCCCGGGGTGAGTTGCACCGCGACGGTTCGTGGCGCGCACGCGCCGGTTGGCGACGCGCAACGCGCATCCGGCTGTACCAAGCGTGCGCCGGTGGTCAGGCGCGTTGTCGTGACCGCCTTCCCTGCGGTCCACACGGTCGCTGAGGATTGGTCGTACAGGTCACCGGTCTCGATGTAGAGATCGCTGCGCACTGTATATGGATCCGTGAGATCCTCCTGGACGAACACGCGACTCCCGTCTCGCAGGGGCGAGGTAGTGCCCGCGGTGGTGCGATCAGCAATTGTGCGGGTGGCGCCTGTGGACGCGTTGACCGCGGTGAGCGCGGGGAGATCACGCCCCGTGTTGCTCGCATAGATGAGCTCGCTATTACTGGTCCACCGAATGCGTTCGGCGGCCCAGCCACGCGTGGTGAGCACGGTTGGACGCACCATGAGGGTCGATGAAGCCGCGTGCCGCTTCACGGAATCGGTCCAAGCCCGGTAGGCGCTGTCGAAGCGAATACCGAACGACTCAGCTGCGTTGTAATTCAGCAGGAACGGAAAGCTCCGCGCCGCCGTCGTCTCAATAAATGCTCGCATTTTCGGCGCACCCTGCGTCCGCGCGACGAAGTCCATTAGCAACGACCCGTACGCATACGGCACTTGGCCCAGCGGGAACTGCGTGGTGCTCGCCGACCAAGCGTTGAGCGCTGGCGTCGTCCCGTCGCGTGCGTGCGCAGAAACAATCATCGCATGTTCGGAGCCGAGGATGCGTCCCGCGCCGGTGAGTCGCGACTCGTAGTACACGGCGATGCCCTCATCCATCCAGCTGGGTGTGTAGATACCTGGGAAGAGGAGCGGATTCCGGCCGAACACGCGCTGCGCCAGGCGCCACCAACCGGCGGAGCGATCGAGATGGAAGACGTGCGTGAGTTCGTGCGTGAGCACGAGGTCGAACCAGTCGTCGAGGAACTTGAGTGCCGTGCCGTCCACCGGTGGCCGGGCATAGACGACAATCCGATTGCTCGGAAAAGGTGTCGCGTAACCGTTGCTGTAGTCGACATTATCGGCAAGCACGAGCTCCACTGGCCCCCGTGGCTCTACCAGCTCGGCGGCAAGCCGTCCCCACGCGCGCTCGGCGCTGCCAGCGGCGCGACGGGCGACGGGCTCCAAGCCGGTGGAATAGTGCACGCGGAAGTGTGCGGTCTGAAACGTTTCCCAGTGCAGATTGGGAGCGACCTGCGCGCCGAGTGGGACTGAGGCACTCGCTGCGATTGTGAGGAGCAAGGCACTGAGGAGGCGCCGCATCATCGGTCGTCGCGCAGCGAAAGGAAATAGCGCGTGAGGCCGTCCGCGATACCGAGCGCGTACCGCTGCTGAAACTCTGGGGTGCGGAGTGCGGCCTCCTGCTCGGGAATGATGACGAACGCGCCTTCGCAGAGCACCGCCGGCATCCACGTGAGGCGCGCGACGGCGAGGTTGTCGTAGTTGATCCCTTGGTCGCGGAGTCCCAGGCGACTGACGAGTCCCTGCTGGACCACTCGCGCGAGCGCCTCGGAGTGATCGAGGAAAAAGTAGGTACCCGTGCCATTGGCGGCCTTGGTGGGGTTCACGCCGTCGGGCCAGGCATTGAGATGGATGCTCACGAACGCATCGCCGTCCGCACGACGTGCGATGCTGGGACGTGCGGCAAGCGCCACCGCTGCGCGCGTGGTGCGGGTCATGACCACCGTCGCGCCTCGCGCTTCGAGCAGCGCCTTGAGTTTCTCGCCGACGCCGAGGGTGACATCGCCTTCGTAGAGCCCCGTCGGGCCGGTCGATCCGATCGGTGGATGCCCTGGGTCAACGACAATCGTGCGCCCCGCGAGCGGACGCAGGGGATCGATCACGGGCGCATGGCGCACACGGAGCACGAGCGCGTTCCGGTCCCACAGCACACCGTAGCCCGCGCTGGCATGCCGCAGATGAATGGTGTAGCGGACGCGGTCAGTGGCGAGCGTCTCCCACGTGACATCGCGCACCATGGGATCCGTGGTGGCAAAGTTGATCAGGTCCGTGTTTGCCGTGGCGCCGTAGACGGTGAGCAAAATCGCGTCGCGCGTTTGCGTGACGAGGTAGGGCGGCCGGTCATTTATGCTGAGGCGGACATCGCTCCAGTGCCCGTTCAACGAGACACGGCCAGTGGTCACGGTGCGCCGTGGCGCGTTCATCTCAGGGCGGTCGCGCGTGGATTTTGTCTCGACCCATGCCTCGAGTTGCTCGTCGAGCCGGACGCGGGACCAGTCGCCGCGGGTACCGGTGAGTTCGACGAGCGTGCCAGGAAAGAGCGCCCACTTGTAGGTCCCATCCGGCGCGGGCCGAAGGTTGACGACCTTATCGGTGTCGGACGGCGCGTCGTTGTTGGCGAGCAGCTCGACGTAGCGCGGAAGCGTCGGGTCTAGGATTTGGACCGCGCCGGTCACAACGCTCACCTTGTCCGTGCCGCGCGTCACTAGGAGCGTACCGGGTTGAGCCAAGTCACGAGCGGCGACCTCGGTGCTCCACGAGACGCCTGACGTGTGTCGCAACGGAAGCGTTTCTCCTGCAGCCGTGTGCAACAACACCGCGGCGTTCGCGGGAGCACGCAGGGCCACGCGGACGCGCTCATCGCCCCGGAGCATCAGCTTGCCAGCGGGGGCCACTGACCCGCGGTCGACGAGGAGCGGTCCGTTGTCCGACAACGCCATGGCGAGCGGGCGCAAGGCAACACTGAATGCCGCAGCCGTGCTGTCGGCATCGCGCCGTGCCACGAGTTCGTAGCGCGGCTTCTCTCCCGGCGGGACGGCCAGCCATGCCATGAACGAGCCGTTGGGTTGTACGGGAACGGCGGTGCCATTGATCGTGAGCGTTGCGCGGCCAGAGCCGACCGCGCCAAAGACAAAATTCGAGTCGCGGGTGGTCAGCGTCTGATTCGCTGCTGGGTACACAACCTTGATCGCGAGCGGCCCGTCCACCAACGGCACGGGCGGGAGAGGGGGCGCGGGGTCTGCGGCGCGGTCGTTCTCGGAGAACTCTCCCGAGGCGGGAGGGCGCGGACGACCCGCGCTATCCGCGCGCGACGGGCTCGAGGCGGTGCGCGTCCCAGCAGCGGCAGGCGGGATCGGAGCGGGCAACGGCGAGGGCAACGGCGAGGGCACCGGCGTGCACGCCACCGACGCGATGCTGACCGCCAAGGCAAGACGGGCCCGCCGGACGACCGAAGTGTGAGAGAGAGTAGCCATTGCGCACTACCATAATGCGCGACCCTGCCTAGCCGCTACCCATCGCCCCCCCTATTATTCGCTCCAATGGTCCATATACCCGCCTTTTCTCGGCGGGTTCGAGTAGTTCCAACATGAGAGAGATTTCCACGGTGACTCGTTGCAGCGGGTGCGGGGGTGACACCAGCGATGATGCTGTCAGCTGCCATGCGTGCGGTCAGCCCATGTCGACGCGCGAGACGCCGTCGCCGTCGACCCATGCGCGGCTGCGCCTGTCACGATTGAGCGTGACGCGCGACGTCCTGGAGGAGTTCACGCTCACGGGCGATCGCATCGCGATTGGACGCGAGGACGGGGATCTGACCTTCCCGAGCGACCCCTATGTCAGTCCGGTTCATGCCATGCTCTCGCGGCGCAATGGCGAGCTGTTCCTCCGCGACCTCGGCGCTCGCAACGGGACGTGGCTATTTATCGACGCCCCCTACCGCCTGCAGGACGGCGACACCATTCTCGTTGGTTCGCAGATTCTCCGGTTTCGGCGGCTCGGCTATCCGGCGCCGCATCCGCCCGAAGCGGACCAAACAAGACGGCTCGGCTCGCTGGTCCCCGGCGCCGATGTCGCGCGGTTAGAGCAGATCCGGTCCGACGGCAGTGCTCGGGATGCGGTGCATTTGTCAGCTGGCCGTGGGGTCAAAATTGGCCGAGAGTTTGGCGATTGGATCTTCCCATACGACAAGACCATGAGCGGGAAGCACGCCGAGATTCGCAACGAGGACTTAGAGTTCATTGCGCTCGACGATGGGAGTAGAAATGGTGTCGCCGTCGCTGTGCGGGGCGAACGGCCGGTGAAGGCAGGGCAGCGGATGCTTATTGGAGACCAGACCTTGCGCGTGGAGAGCTTGTGAACAACACGAAGATCTGCCCCACCTGCGGCACCGAATATCCACTGTCTGAGCGCTTCTGTCCGCGCGACGGCTCGGCGCTCCGCGCGGCAGGGGGCGAGGCAAACGATCTTGTCGGCCAGATTGTCGCACAGTTCCACATCATCAAGAAGCTCGGCGAAGGCGGCATGGGCCAGGTGTACCTCGCCGAACACGTGAAGATGCAGCGCAAAGCGGCGCTCAAGGTTATGAACCCGGGGATGACGCAGGACCCCGATGCCATTGCCCGCTTCAATCGCGAAGCCAACAACGCCAGCAAGATCAATCACCCGAACGTCTGCCAGATTTTCGATTTCGGTGAGACGGCCGAAGGGCTGATTTTCCTTGCGATGGAGTTCATCGATGGGCAGTCGTTGACGGCACTCATCGAGAAAAACGGGTCGCTGCCGGTCCCACGCGCGGCCTCGATTATCCATCAGGCGGCCGACGCCCTCGGCGTCGCGCACGACTATGGCATCGTGCATCGCGACCTCAAGCCCGACAACATCATGATTGCCCGGAATCGCGACGGTAGCGATCTGGTGAAGGTCGTGGACTTCGGGATCGCCAAAGCGAGCACCAGCGATGCACAGAAGGTGACACAGACCGGGCTCGTGGTCGGCACGCCGGAGTACATGAGTCCCGAGCAACTCGCCGGCGACCAGCTCGACGGACGGAGCGACATCTATTCGCTCGGCCTCGTGGCCTTCAACTGCCTGACCGGCACGCTGCCCTTCCCGAGTAACTCGGCGCAGGAAGCCATGATTATGCGGCTTACCGACAAGCCGAAGTCGCTTGCGGATATGAAGCCGGACAGGCAGTGGTCGACGGAGTTGCAGAGCGTGATGAACAAGGCGCTCGCCCGCGATGCGAACGACCGCTACCAGACAGCCCCTGAGTTCGGGCGCGACATGGCGCGCGCGGTAGAGAAGATGCCGGCGACCGTGGTTGCGGATATGGGGACGATGGTCATCAACGCCAGCGCGGCAGCGGTCCCTGCGACTCGGGTGGCATCGCCAGCGGAGAAGTCTTCGCCGGCCGCCGCGGCCGACGCGGCCGGCGGTACCGCGGCGAAGAAAAGCGGACTGAATCCTGCCGTGATTGGTGGCGGAGTGATGGTGGTCGGTGCCATTGCCTTCTTCGCGATGAAGGGGTCCGGGCCGAAAGTAGAAAGTCCTAGCGCAGCACCGACCGCGGTGGTGGATTCGAAAACGGTGGTCGTTGGTTCCACCGGCCCCGGTTCAACAGCTGGCACAGCTGGCACAGCTGGCACAGCTGGCACAGCTGGCACAACTGCACCATCAGGCACAGTCGCGCCAGCCCGGGGTGGGGACAGCAAGGCGTCTCCGACTGGACCGACGCAGAACATGTCGAAGGATATCAAGACCGGCACGCCAAAAACGGCAGACCGCAAGACTGGCGCGAGCGGGGGGTCTACAGGCGCAGCCGGAACAGCGGCAGCGCCCCCCGCGCCCCCCGCGTCGACCAGCGCGAGTCCGGACGTGCTCTACGATCGCGTGTACGCCAAGAGTGCCTCGAAGGAGGACGCGAAGGCCGTCGTCGGTTTACTGAACGCGTCATACCTAGAAAACTTGAAGGGTACGAGCTTGGGGACCGCGTACACGGCGCAGGCACTCGCGTACTCGCTACTCGGGCGCGATACCGAAGCGTGCACGGCAGCAAAGCGTGCGCAGGCGGCTGGCGCCACGAGCAAGACCAAGAATGTGATCGAGACGTTCACCGGAGCGTGCCAATGAGCGCTTCACTGCACAGCGACTCCGTCCGCGTCCGCGTCTTCGGTAAGACGGACGTCGGTCGCACGCGTGAGCATAACGAGGACGCCTTCATCGTTGCGGATCTCACGACGATGGACGACTCCCTCGGTCCGCAAGTACAGGATCATGCACTCGGAGATCGTGGCACACTGTTCATGGTCGCTGACGGAATGGGCGGAGCCGCTGCCGGCGAAATCGCCAGCGCCATCGCCACGGAAGTGGTTTTAGGAGAGCTCAACTCCAAGTGGTGCCGATCGGGGATTACCGACCCCGAGACATTTGCGGTCGCCATCAAGGCTGCCACGGAATCCGCCAACGACCGGATCCACGCATACGCCGCCGAGCATCCCGAAAATCGCGGCATGGGAACGACCGCCACAATTGCGGGAGTGCTTGGTGACACGCTCTACCTCGCGCAGGTGGGTGACAGCCGGGGCTATCTGATCCGCGATGGAATCGCGCATCAGATTACGCAAGATCAGTCGCTGATGCAAAAACTGATCGAAGCCGGCGAGCTCACCGCGGAAGAGGCGGAGGTGAGCAATCGCCGCAACATTATTTTGCAGGCACTCGGACCGGAACCGACCGTACGCGTCGACCTCACCCACCAGCAGGTGAGTCGCGGTGACGTGTTGGTCCTCTGCAGTGATGGCCTCTCGGGGCAAATGCGAGCGGCGGATATTGCGCGCATCGTTACCGCACAAGTTCCAAACCTCGAAGCGGCCTGCACCGCGCTCATTGCATTAGCCAACGACAACGGCGGGCCAGACAACATCACCGTGATTGTCACACTGTTCGATGGCGAAGGGCTGAAGGTGTCAGGCAGCGGCGCGTTAGTTGGTCACCGCGTATACACCGGCGAGATCGATGCACGTCCGACCGTGCGCGTGTCAACGGATGTACTCCCGCCCGAGACGGAGGAGGAACGTCGTGCTTCAGGCGGCGCCCCTGCACCGCCTGCACCGCCTGCGAGGCCTGCAGCGACTCACGCACCTTCAGACGTTGCAACGACGCCCGATACCGCGGGACAGACGCGCCCGGCACCCTCGGCAAAGCCGGCACCCTCGGTGCCCCCGGTGCCCGCGACGCGCATATCCGTCGGCATGCTCCGATTGATATTGGGGGGCATCGCCGCGGCGCTCGCGCTCTGGCTCCTTTTGCGCAATCGAAGCTGATGCGCGTTGAACTGCGTATTACCTCCGGCTCCCGCGCCGGACAGCAGGAGCTGCTGGAGATGCCGCTGATTCGCATTGGGCGGCACCCGGCCAACGATGTGCGCTTCCCCCCCGAGCTCGACACCGACGTGTCGGGAATGCATTGCGAGATCAAAGTGATCGGCGCGCGACTGGTCATTCACGATAGCAACAGTACGAACGGCACGTTCGTGAACGGCGAGCGGGTACGCGAGGATCACCCGATCTACGACGGCGACGTCATCGGACTCGGCGCGCACGGTCCGCAACTCACGATCGGTGCCGCGGCAGCGCGTCCGCCTGAGGCGACTCGGGTGGAGAGTCATCGGGATGCCCGCGCGAGCGTTGCGGCACCCGTTGGCAGCGGTCGCCTAGACACGCAGGCACGCGTCGCAATCGCGGTCGAGGAACAAACACACTCGTTGCGCGCGATGGTCATCGGCCTTGCGGCAGTTGTCGCGCTTGTTGTGATTGGCGTCGTCGCCTACGGGAAACGATCGGGAGACAAGGCCGAGCAGAACCTCAAGGCGGCACTCGCACGCAACGATTCACTCAGCGCGCTCGTGGCGCAAACGGTGGGTGCGATGAAAGGAAAGGTCGGTGGCCTTGATTCGGCGCTCGCGCTGAGCAGGGCAGAGGGCAATAAGCTCCGTAGCGAACTTTCGAATGGCAGCAAGAGCACGGATTTCGCGCAGCGCGTGATCGCGGCCGAGAATCGGCAGCGGCAGCTCGTCTCGGCTGCGCAACTCGACTACGAAGCCATTGCGGCAAAGAGTTCGCCCGCCATCGTGTTCATTGCGGTCCAGCTACCGAGCGGAAAGAAGGTTTCAGGAACAGGATTCAATGTCCTGCCGTCGGGTCTGATTGTCACGAACAAGCATGTCGTGCAAGACGAGAACGGCGGGGCGGCCGTTCGGATCGCCGTGGAGTTCGACAAGACGAAAGCAGCCTGGATGCCCGGCCACGTGGTCAAAGTCAGCGAGACGGACGACTTAGCGTGGATCAAGATCGACCGTGAGGGGCCATTCCCTAGTGTCGCGGGCGTGTCGCGCACCCCCAACATTCGCGTAGGGATCCCCGCCGCCATTATCGGCTATCCGCTCGGGAATTCGACGGCTGGGATGGAAGGGGACATCTCGAGTCTCCACGCCGTCTCGACGCTGGGCGTTGCCACCGTGAGCAAGGTGCTCGAGAACGTGATCCAGTTCGACGCGTTCGCGGCGGAAGGATCAAGCGGGAGTCCGATCTTCGATTCTCGCGGCTTTGTGATTGCGGTCCTGTACGGCGGAGCGGCCGAGAGCGGCGGCCGTATCATCTACGCGGTACCGGCGCGCAAGCTCGCCGACCAGATGCCCGCCGAGGCGCAGGGAATCATCCGCTAGCGCGCGGTAGACAGCAGGCCGCGCGTCAAGGCGCGCGCGGCAGCGGCTTGCATCAGCGGCGATCCATCCCACGCGCAGCCCACGCGTGTCGCCTCTGGAAAAGCCGCCGCGTGCCGAGGGTGGCCGAACAGGACGACGCAGGCCTCGCGCTTCTGAACCGACGCGACCGCGAGTGCGCGCGCGACCGCAGCGCGCGCCAGCTCCGAGGGCGCATCGTAGCCTTTCCACGCGATCACATCGCAGAACACGGCGATCAGCACCGGCACCTTGGTGTGCCGTGTCGGCTCTGGAACCACGGGGGCATCGACGTCGAGTGCACGGAGTGTCGATTCGAACTCGCCACGCATCGGCGCGGGCCAGGGACCTCGGGCATCCTCGTCAACAATGACTACCTCAACGGCCTGCGCGAAATGCGGAGCAGCGCCGCGGACCATGTGTACCGCGCGATCCGCGACTTGCCGCCCCCACATGACATCGTCGAGGGAGGTGTCGCGCGCAGTCGCTGACGACGCCCAGCCTGCCCACCGTGCGCGACGTGCGATGGCGTCACGCACACGCTCGGAATCCAGGGCGCCGTCGTTGATTGCACGGCGAATCGCCGCGACAGCGCCGTGCGGGTCGACCACTCCAAGGAGCACGTCGCAACCCGCCGCCAGCGCACTGACACACACCGCACCCTCAGAGCCGAGCGCGAGCACGGCGCGCATGTCCACGGAGTCGCTCACAATCAGGCCGTCGAATTCCATCGTTTCGCGCAGCAATTGCGTGACGATTGGCATGGAGAGTGAAGCCGGAAGATCATGTGGGTCAAGCGTCGGAAAGCGCACATGCGCGACCAAGATGCTCCCGACCCCACTGTCGATAGCCGCGCGAAACGGAGCGAGATCGTCGCGCCAGAGTTCCTCAGGGCGCACGGCGACACCCGGTGCCTCGAGGTGTGAGTCCGCGAGCGCACGCCCGTGGCCTGGGAAGTGTTTGGCGCACGCGAGTACCCCTTCGCCTTGGCACGCATCGATCCACTCGCTGACGAATGCTGCTACGCGACCGGGATCAGCCCCAGGCGACCTCACGCTGATCACCGGTGATCCTGGAGGCAGATCGAGATCGCATACCGGGGCGAGCGCCCAGTTGAGGCCGAGCGCCCGCAGTTCACGCGCGGTAATCCGAGCGGCACGCCGTGCCACGCCAGTGTCGTCGTGTCGCGCGAGAGCACCGAGTGCGCCGAGCGGGGGAAGCTCGGTGCAGCCGTGGTATTGCTCCCCCGCCCCGCGCTCCGCATCGGAGGCGAGCAGAAGCGGATCGCCGGACGCCGCCTTCAGTGCCGCCGCGAGTCCAGACACTTGTTCCTGGGGGCCACTCCGAAGGATGAACCCACCGACGCCGGCTTCGAGTGCATCCTCGATCCCCTCGCTCAGATAGGCGAATCCGTTCGACGCATCCCAGGGGAGCGCCGGCACGAGAAGCGAGGCGACGTTCACGCTGCGGTCACGCCGGGGTGAAACTCCCGAGCACGCGAGCGCCGCGAGCGCCTGTCGCGGAGGGGACGTTGCCTGGGACGCCGTCGAGATGCAGCGCGCCGAGGAGTGCGAAGGCCACCGCTTCCTTGGCGTCGCCGTCGAAAAACAGATCGTCGAATGGGACCACGCGGCGCGTCAAAAACCCTGGGGCCGCTGGTACGGCAGCGAGCGCACGCTCGATAGCGGCAACCAATGCCGGATTCCGCGCACCACCACCGGAGAGGACAATCTCCGCCACCGGTTCCGGAATAAATCGCGCGAAAGCGAGGGCGATGCTTCGCGCCGTGAACTCCGTGGCTGTCGCGACGATGTCGGGGACCGAGCAGTCCGGACGCGCATGCAGACAGCGTGCGATGAACGCATCGATGAAGTCCGGCGTGAACAACTCGCGCCCCGTGCTCTTCGGCGGTTCGGCGTGAAAGAACGGCAGATCGAGCAACTCGTCGACGATGGCGTCGAGTGGCGTTCCCGAGAGCGCGAGTGCGCCGTCGGTGTCAAAGAGCATCCCCGGCACGAGGGCACGCACCACAGCGTCGATGACGCAGACCCCAGGGCCTGTGTCGAACGCGCGCACGGCACTGAGTTCTGGACGCGGGCCCGGCGGAACGATGGTGACGTTGCCGATCCCGCCGACATTCTGGAGCGCGCGCCAGTGCGTGGGGGCACAAAACAGGAGTGCGTCCGCGATGGGAACGAGCGGTGCGCCCTGGCCACCCGCGGCAACATCACGCACGCGGAAATCACTGATCACGGAAATTCCCGTGCGCTCGGCGATGACCGCCGGCTGCCCGAACTGCCAAGTGGCGTACGGTGGTTCATGCCAGACCGTGTGACCGTGCGACGCGATTGCCGCGATATCGCGCCGTGGCACACCGCTGTCGGCGATGGCCTGCACTGCCGCGTCGGCGAGCCAGCCGCCGAGCGCGAAATCGAGACGCGTGGTCGCGGCGGGGTTCGTTCCGACCATCACATCCGCGAGTCGTGCGCGCTGCACACTTGTGTAGGGACGCGACACGAAGGAAAGCAACTCCACGCTCCGCAGGCCGTCGTCCGCTGTGCGAAAGCGTGCGACGGCAGCGGAAATTCCGTCGAGCGAGGTGCCCGACATGAGTCCGACCACCACACGTTCGTTCATTGGATTGGCACCGGCAGGGGTCCGATGATCTCGCGCACGAAGCCCGCCTTGATGTCGAGCAGGGTGAGCGCGCGTTCCCGTGTGACCTGCTTCTCGTGCATCACGATAGCGACCTTCACACTGCCGGCGGCGTGGTCGATCGCTGCGCGCGCGGTGGCCCTGTCGGTCTTGCAGACCTCCATGAAGATCCGTTCTGAGCGGTCGACGAGCTTCGTGTTCGTGGCCATCAGGTCGACCATCAGATTGCGGTAGGTCTTGCCCATGCGCACCATCGCGCCGGTGGAAATCATATTGAGCACGAGCTTGGTGGCCGTCCCGGCCTTCATGCGCGTGGAGCCCGTGAGGACTTCGGGGCCGGTGTCCACATGGATGAGGATTTCGGCAGTCTTGCGCATCTCCTCCATCGGGGTGGCGCAGCAGATCAATGCGGTGGGGCAGCCCATCCCGCGCGCGAACTCAAGCGCTGCGCGGACATACGGGGTGTTCCCACTCGCGGCGATGCCGATCACGAAGTCGCCGAGTTCGATCTGGACCTCAACCAAATCCTGCCGTCCGACGTCCGGACGGTCCTCAGCCCCCTCGATGGGGTTCCGCAGGGCGCGCTCCCCGCCCGCAATCAACCCGACAAAGCGCCCCGGCTCCTCGCCGAAGGTCGGAGGGATTTCACTGGCATCGAGCACACCAAGTCGCCCGGACGTTCCCGCCCCGATGTAGATGACCCGTCGTCCGTGGCGGAGCGCGTATTCGGCCACCGCGATTGCGGCTGCGATGGGTGCTCGCTGCGCGTGGACGGCGGCGGCGACCGTCTGGTCCTCAGCGTTGATCAGGTCTGCGATCTGCAGCGGAGTTGCCAGGTCGAGATCGACGGTCCGAGGATTCGGGAGTTCGGTTTCGCGAAGCGGATGAGACACGGGGGGGGCCGGGGATGCGGAAGTAAGTGGCTCATTGCTAAGTTAGGGGACGATTCGCGGTCGGCAACTGGGACCGCGCCACTGATGAGGGAGAATCACATGACTGCGCGTTCCACGATCGTAGGTACGCTTATCGCCGCCGGCTGCGCCGGACTGGCTGTTGCCGCCTGCCGCGGCTCGACGTCTGGCCCTGCAACGGCGGCTCAAAACACCACGCAGGCGGCCTTTCCCGGCGGCTGGCGCTTCCCGACGGGCACTCAAGCCACCGAGTCGGAGCACGCCATGGTGGTCAGCAACTCGCGGCTCGCCAGCGAAGCGGGGATTGAGATCCTCAAGGCGGGCGGGAACGCGGTCGATGCCGCGGTCGCGACCGGGTTCGCGATGGCGGTCACGTATCCGTCGGCGGGGAACATTGGCGGCGGCGGCTTCATGAATATCCGGATGGCTGACGGACGGTCGGCGGCTATCGATTATCGCGAGGTGGCGCCGCTCGCGGCGACGCGCGACATGTATCTCGACGCCAGCGGCAAGCTCACGAACAAGAGTGTGGTGGGCCCACTCGCCGTTGGCGTGCCGGGGGCCGTGGCGGGAATGAACGAGGCACTGTCCAAGTACGGCTCGATGACGCTCGCTCAGGTCATGGCTCCGGCCATTCGGCTGGCTGAGCAGGGGTTTGTTGCCGACAGTGCCTTCTCACGCGGACTTACCGGCGCGAAGACACTCCTCGGACAGTTTGAGGGGAAAGCCGTGTTTTACCCCGGCGGTGAGGCCCCGAAGCCTGGCTCGACCTTCAAGCAGCCGGACCTGGCGCGTTCGCTCAAGCTGATTGCGGCGCAGGGGGTGAAGGCCTTCTACGACGGCGAGGTCGGTGATTCCCTCGTCGCTGAGATGAAGCGCAGCGGCGGCATCATCACGAAGGAGGATCTGCGGCGCTACAAGCCCGAATGGCGTACGCCGATCAAGAGCACCTACCGCGGCTACACGCTCTTCACGATGCCCCCGGCAAGCTCGGGCGGCATCACGATGACCGAGACGCTCAACATTCTGGAGAACTTCGCGCCGCTTCCACCGTTCGGCAGTGTGCAGTACACACATCTGCTGACCGAAGCGTATCGGCGTAGCTTCACCGACCGCAACGAAAAACTGGGCGATCCCGCCTTCGTCAAGGTCCCGCTCGAGCAGCTCACGAGCAAAGATTACGCGAAGACGCTGGCGCAGCAGGTGAATCGCGCCAAGGCGAGCAAAACGCCGACCTTCAACATCAATGGCGACGGCACGAACACCACGCATTACTCGGTCGTGGACGCCAAGGGGAACGCAGTCGCAACCACCACCACCCTCAACAACTCGTACGGCTCAGGGGTGTGGGTGCGCGGCGGTGGATTCTTGCTGAACGACGAGATGGATGACTTTGCCGCTAAGCCTGGCGCACCGAACATGTTCGGGCTGGTG